>Ga0210384_10003738_pt1 | contig 17380 bp, 10 predicted proteins | sample IncBWH2MmetaG_FD_160574 | JGI IMG/M metagenome (GOLD analysis project Ga0210384, IMG submission 160574) | Forest soil microbial communities from Barre Woods Harvard Forest LTER site, Petersham, Massachusetts, United States - Inc-BW-H-2-M | ecosystem: Environmental > Terrestrial > Soil >...
GGTCAGCTTCACGACAGTCTTGTAGGATTCGCCGGTGCAGATAATGCCGTCGTGCGACCAGACCGGAGTGCCCATCCACTTCCACTCCTCGACGACGTCCGGGTCTGCTTCCTTGATGAGCTTGCGAATGCGGCTGAGGGTTTCCCCGCGCCAGTCCCCGAGCTCGGCGACTCTTTTCGAGATGAGCTCCGCTGCCGACTGGCCGTCCCTCGCGCCCGACTTTTTCATTTTATGTCCTGAAAGTTCCGGAAGACTTCAGAGCAATGTTACGGCGGACGACCCGCCCCGGGAAGCGTGTTAGCGCACAGCGGCTAGCTGATTACGGTGTCAGCCGCCAGCCATTGAGCACATTGCCCGCAGGCACTACGAGATATCCCTCGCCTGCGCCGAAGCCCGTCGTGAGGGTCGCATTTATCTCGTCCGGTCCGGCAATCATGCCGCCCGCTGAGCCGCTCCAGAGCACGCTGCCTGTGGCTGCATCGAGGGCGTACACCGTCCCGGAAGATGCGCCGATGACCACAACGCTGTCGATCACCAGCGGAGCCGAGATGAGCGTACCGTCACCGGTAAACGTCCAAAGCGTGTTGCCCGTACCGAGGCCGATAGCGGTAAGCGCCCCGTTGTTGAGGAAAAATCCGGCTTTGTCGCTGAAAGCCGGTGCCACGCTTGCCGAGAACGTCCCGAGCTGCTTGCCCGTTGCGGCATCCAATCTCAAATTCACAACCGGGTCCGACGACGTGCCGAACAGTTGCCGAACGTACACGGAGTTGTTTGCGTACACGGCTGTCTTGCCCCCGCCTCCAGAACACCCCTGCGCTAGGTGCCACAGTGTTGTGCCGCCGATCGGATCGAGCTTGAAAGTGTCGCACGGGAACGAGACAAACACTCCGTCGGCCGATACTGCCGGCGAGCTATGATCACCCCCGACGCTGACCCACAGGACGTTGCCGTTCGTTTCGTCAACCGCAGCAGTGCCGCCGCCGTTGCCCGTGATGTATACGATGCCATTCACGGCGGTGGGCGGCGAGGTCACTCCCCCTCCAGTCACTTTTACCGACCATCCCGGCGTTCCCGTGGCCGCGTCGAAAGTGCGCAGCAGAGCGTCATAGTTCACGACGAACAGAGTCCCGTGATCGTAGGCAGCACCCGAGAAGCCGTAGAGTCCGGAGAGAGGGATCGGTCCCCAAGCCACGTTGCCCGTAGCCTCGTCGAGCGCGTACAACGTGGTCCCGTAGTTCGAGCCAGGTGGAGTGGCATTCGTCGTCACGAACACTTTGCCTCCAGCAATGAGCGGATAGGACACGCTGTTGCCGCTGAGGATCGTCGACCAATGGGCGGTTGGCGGGAACCTAGGACCGCTACCGCCGACGGTCGCGCGACCGGAATGCGCGTAGTCAATCTGGTAGGCGACGGCCTGGCTTAAAGGTGGCGTCGGTGATGGATTCGGCTGAAATACCGTGACCGTCGTGCCGCCCGAGAAAGCGCCGACCTGGGCGGTGACCGTAGCCGTGCCCGCGGCTACTCCCGTAACGACACCCATGCTACTCACTGTGACCTTGGTGGTGTCTGCGGACGACCAGTTCGCCTGCGTAGTTACGTCCCCACTGCTGCCATCCGAGTAGGTCGCAGTCGCCGCAAGTTGGCTTGACTTACCGATTCCGACCGTGACCGAGGCGGGTGAGGTCGCGACCGACTGCACGGCTGAGCTTGGCTCGGCAGCGGTGACCGCAACGTAGCTAAAGCCGCCGATGGCAACCACGGATCCGGACGCGGCGCCCGGGAATGTGCCGCCGTCGATGATGCCGACCAGAACCAGAAAATTCCCGGCGGTTAGACTGTCCGCACCGATGATGGCACTGGTTGACGAAGGTGGCAGCACCATGAGGCCGCCTCCCACTGGCCAAACAAGAGCGCCACTTGCGTTGAAGACACCCACCGCATATTGCGACGTGCTATCAGGCACTGCACCCGACCAACTGACGAAGTTGGCGGTTTGTAAGGACCAGGTGGTATTTGCGGCCGGTGCGGTGATCGTCGGATAGGTGCTAAAATTCGTGTGGGAAGCCGTGTAGGTTGCGCCGTTCACCGAGACGCTCACTGTCACAGCCGCGCCTGGATTTATGCTGAGCGCACCCTCGTACTGCTGATCGGCCGCCACATAGCCCAGCTGCGCGCCGTCAAGTGTGACTGACGCGCTCGTGATGGGCGCTGCATTTTGTCCTGTGACCTTTACGCTTGCGGCGGAGTTGAAGCCGCCGGCGACAAAGTTCGGCGGCACTGCGCCCGTCGGGAACGTGATTACGGTAGCAACGATCATAGGCTGACCGGCCGGCCCCGCCCCGCTGCCACTACCGCCGCCGCCGCCTCCTCCGCCGCAAGCCGAGACAGCCGCCAGGGTTACTAGCAGACCCAGGCGCACACTTGAGTATGAAGTTCGAAGCCAGTCGTGGGTTGACACGTCGCCGGTTCCTTGAGCTCGTTGACTTTGAGTCAACTTGTGGTTGTTATCATCCGGACGCGAGCCGGCCTCGCCGGCAGATAGTACAGCTACCCGCGACGAGCCTCGCATCAATTCGCGCAAGGCCGATTCGTCAAGCGCGCGCTGCAACGCATCATCCGTCAGATGACCCGCCGTTGGCCGGCTCGCAGCCAGGACAGCGCTGGGGATTTGCGCACGTTCCCCAAATGGCCTTGTCGGGGGATGTGCCGGCGCCGATTAAGTGAACTGGCGCACGACGACGCAGTGTCGCCATTCCCGGAAGTCGCCGGACCCCTCAGACTGCGCGAGACGAATGCGGAGTATTGTTCGCGCGGCCCTTCTTCAGCACACATGAGGTCCCAGATGCCATTCCAGCCAGCGGTCCGGCTCAAACGTGCTTGGTGGGCCGGTGTTATCTGCACGGCGCTTGCCGGCCTGTCCGCGTGCGGTGGCGGTGGCGGTGGCGGCGGGGGCAGCAGCCCGCCGTCTGGGACGGGTTGGACCGCAGGCTTGTTTCAGCCCTCGGCGCACTATAAGGCGCAGTGCCAGATTCCTCGTTCGGGCACCGACCCGGGGACCGGCATGGCGTATCCGGACGTGCAGGGGACGACACTCGATGAAAACAACTGGCTGCGTTCGTGGACCAATGAGCTGTACCTCTGGTACCGGGAAGTCCCGGACCAGGATCCGAGTTTGTATTCCACAACAGCTGCCTACTTCAATGTCCTGAAGACCTCCGCCACGACCTCCACGGGCCACCCCAAGGACCGCTTCCATTTCACCGTTCCCACGGCGCAGTGGGAGCAGATGTCACAGTCCGGTGTGGATATTGGGTATGGCCTCACCTGGGACCTCGTTGCCAGCGCGCCGCCGCGGCAGGTTTTCGCGGCATATGTCTGGACCGGTGCCGCCGCTGGCGCTGCGGCTGCGGCTGGGGTCACACGCGGGGATGAGATCCTGAGCATCGATGGCGTGGACATGATCAACGCGAACGACAGCGCGAGCATCAACACGCTCAACGCGGGTCTGTCGCCGTCGTCGGCCGGCGAGTCGCATACCTTTGTTTTTCAGAATGTGGTGACGTCCGCGACCTCCACCGTGACGCTCACCGCAGCGGCGGTGACTGAAACTCCGGTTCCGCTGGTCACCACCCTGACCACCGCGACCGGACCGGTCGGCTACATTCTCTTCAACGATCACATCGCCACCTCCGAGCAGGAACTGATCAACGCGATCACGCAGCTGCAGGCTGCCAGCGTCACCGACCTGGTGCTCGACCTGCGCTACAACGGCGGCGGGTATCTGGATATTGCGAGTGAGCTTGCTTACATGATCGCCGGTCCCGGTCCGACCGCCGGCAAGGCCTTCGATCAGCAGACTTTCAACGACAAGCACCCCAGCACCAATCCCGTCACGGGCCAGGCGCTGACGCCGACACCGTTTCACACCACTTCACAGGGGTTCTCGGGCCCGAGCGGGACGAGTCTGCCGTTCCTGGGACTGTCCCGCGTGTTCGTGCTCAGCGGCTCGCGCACCTGCTCGGCGAGTGAGGCGGTCATCAACGGCTTGAATGGCGTCAATGTGCAGGTGATTCAGATCGGGCAAACCACCTGCGGCAAGCCGTACGGCTTCTACCCCCAGGACGACTGCGGCACTACCTATTTTTCGATCGAGTTCCAGGGCAACAACGCCCAGGGGTTTGGCGCCTACACGGACGGTTTCTCGCCTCAGAACTCCGTGAGTGTGACCAGCGCGACGCTGCCGGGCTGCTCGGTGGCCGACGACTTTTCACATCAGCTCGGTGACCCGCTGGAAGGGCGCCTCAACGCGGCACTGGGTTATCGCCCAGGTGGCGCCGCGTCCTGCCCGGCACCTCCTGCTGTCAGCTCGGCGCCGCGGGCAGTCACGACACGTGAGGTCGTGCACCTGGCGCCGTGGCGCGAAAATCGCATCCTGCGCCGCTGAGCATGCGCGCCGCCTCTGGCTTTCTGTGCATTGCCACGCTCGGCGTCACGCTCGGGTGCGGAACGCTCAAGGGCCAGTCACTGGCGCCGGCGCGGCTCGTCAACCCGTCCCCGCAGACCCGCGCGGAGCTGGGCCGCATAGTCAGCCAGGCCTTGCATGGCATTCCGGTGCGATTGGCGGACGACGCACTGGTGCATGACAGCGACCTCATCGTTGAGCGGATACCTGCGCGCGATGCTGCCGGTATTCCCGTAGATGGCAGGGCGCTCGGAAAACCCGAGCACTTCCAGCTGCTGGTACGCGGATCGAGCTGTGTCGTGATTCACGAGCGAACCGGCAGGAGCTGGACGCTGGCGTCCGCGACCTGCGTCCCCGCGCCGATCGACAAATAGCGCGGGCAAAAGTCGGGAAATCCACAGCCTCGAAGTCGGCTAGAATCCGCGTCATGTCGAGTCCGCCTGACCCGCGGGTGTTGTTTGCGGCGGAGCGCACGCTGCTGGCATGGCAGCGCAGCAGCCTGGCTCTGATGGGCTTCGGTTTCGTAATAGAGCGCTTCAGTCTTTTCCTCGCGGCCTTGCGCCATGAAACTGCGGCGCCGCAACCTCACGTCTTCTCTTTGTTGGTCGGGGTAGCGCTCATCCTGCTGGGTGCCGGCATCGCGCTCGCCTCCAGCATTGCCTACCGTCGCTTCCTGAAGACGCTGCCGGTTCAGGACGTCGCCTCCGGTTACCTGATCGGGTTGGGCGCCGTCATGAATTTCCTGATCGCAGCGCTCGGGATGGTCCTCGCGGGCTATCTGCTGGCAAGTGGTCTGCGCGCCAGCTGAGGCGGGACCGCCCTAGAGTCCAAGGATCATCCGCACGCTATGGGTGTTGCCGTCGTCCACCAGGTGGATGCGCGCATTCGGGCCTGACGGCAACGGCTGCCCATCCAACTCAGCGTGCACTATGCCGCGACTGGCGCCCCGGGGGTTCTCGATCAGTATTTCGTAGCGCGCGGAAGCGTACTTGAACGTAATTTCAAGGCGCGGCCATTTTTCAGGGATGCAGGGACTCAGGAGCAGGGTCGCTCCCTGTACTTTGAATCCAAGGATCCCCTCAAGCCCCGCCCGATACATCCAGCCCGCGGAGCCGGTGTACCAGGTCCAGCCGCCACGGCCGACGTGCGGAGCCACTGAGTACACATCGGCGGCGACCACATAGGGCTCCACCTTATAGCGATGTACATCGGCACGGGTGCTCGCACGGTTGATGGGGTTGAGGAGCGAGAACAACTCCCAGGCACTGTTTCCCTGGCCAAGCTGCGCGTACGCGATTACTGACCAGGTGGCGGCGTGGGTGTACTGTCCGCCGTTTTCACGAATCCCGGGCGGATACCCCTTGATATAGCCCGGATCTGGCAGCGAGAGATCGAAGGGCGGCGTGAAGAGCAACGCCAGCTGCGTGTCACGTCGCAGCAGCTCATTCCCAACGGCGGACATCGCACTCGTGGCACGGGTCGGGTCGGCGGCCCCGGAAATGACGCTCCAGGATTGCGCGATGGAATCGATGCGGCATTCAGTGCTCGCGGCCGACCCGAGCGGCGTGCCATCGTCGAAATAACCGCGCCGATACCACTCGCCATCCCAGGAGTTCTGCTCAAGTGAGTTCTGAAGCGCGGCCGCGTGAGCGAGCCACGCCGCCTCGCGTGCACCCTGATCGCGCGCCCGTGCCAGGGGCGCGAACGCCACGAGCGTTGCGTGCAGAAACCATCCGAGCCAGACGCTTTCACCCCGGCCCATCTCGCCCACCCGGTTCATGCCGTCGTTCCAGTCGCCGGTGCCGAACAAGGGCAGGCCGTGCTCGCCAACCGCCAGGCTCTGCTGCAGCGCCCGCGCACAGTGCTCGAAGAGCGGCGCGGTCTCGTCCGAGATCGCGGGCTGAAAGAACGCGTCCTCTTCGCCCGGCCGCAGCGCGTGTCCTTCGAGGAACGGCACCCTTTCATCCAGAACCGCGATATCGCCCGTCGCCTCGACGTAGTGCGCCGTGGCGTACGCGAGCCACACCCGATCATCCGAAATGCGGGTGCGAACGCCGGCGCCAGTTGACCCTTGCTGTGTCGGCGGTAGCCACCAATGCTGAACGTCACCTTCGATGAACTGGCGGCGGGCTGCGCGCAGCAGATGCGCGCGCGCCAGGGCAGGCCTGGACAGCGCCAGCGCCATGGAATCCTGAAGCTGGTCGCGGAATCCGTAGGCGCCGCTGGCCTGATAGAACGCCGAGCGCGCCCACATGCGGCACACGAGCGTCTGATAGAGCAGCCAGCGATTTAGGATGATGTCGAGCGAGCGGTCCGGTGTCTTTACCTGCACTGTTTCCAGCACACCGTCCCAGTACTGAATCACACTGCGCAAGACCGCATCCAGATCGAGCGACCGATAGCGCATCAGAAGTGACTGCGCCTCGGTCGCACTGGCGGCCTGACCCAGGAAGAACACCACTTCCACCGTCGCATCCGGCGCAAGTTCCACCAGGGTCTGCAGGGCGCAGCAGGGATCGAGGCCCGCGCCCACGCGCTTTGCGAGCGGCGCCCGTCCGGTAAGGGCTGCAGGTCTTTCGAGCGTGCCATGCCGGCCGAGGAACTCTCGCCGGTCGGCGGTCCAGTGCGTTTGGGTTCCGGCGAGATCCGCGAATGCCACCCGTGACCCAAACTGCGTGCTCCAGGGGTTGTGCGCGAACATCGCGCCCGTGTCCGGTTCGATCGCCGTTACCACAAACGGTGCCGTGGCGGCTCGTGAGGACCCAAGTACCCACTCGGCGTAGGCGGTGACGGAGAGTCTTCGCGCCCTGGGCGAGGTGTTGCGGATTTTCAGACGCGAGATCTTGATGGGATCATCCATCGGGACGTACACGAGCAGCTCAAGCTCAATGTCGTGGGAGCCGTGTTCGAAGCGGCTGTATCCCTGCCCGTGCCGGGCGCGATAGTGGGCAGCGTGATCCCGGATCGGGGAGGCCGTCGGTCCCCACAGCTCGCCGCTGTCTTCATCCCGCAGATACAACACCTCGCCCGGGCGATCCGTAACGGGATCGTTCGACCAGGGCGTGAGCTGGTTCTCCTTGCTGTTCTGTGCCCAGGTGAATCCGCCTCCCTCGGCAGCAACCTGGAAGCCGAATTCGGGGTTGGCAACGACGTTGATCCATGGCGCGGGAGTCGACTGCGCGGGACCCAGGAGTGTGACGTATTCCCGGCCGCCCGCTGCGAATCCCCCAAGTCCGTTGAAGAACTCCAGATCCGGTGGCGCGGGAGCGCTCGCCGCCACCGCGAGCGCGGGGCTTGCTCGCGGGCGCCGGCCGGCGGGAGCTGCGGGGGCCCGCTGACGATCCAGCTGATCGGCCAGGTCGCCGCGCTGCGCGACCAGTACGACCCGCGCAACGGCTGACAGGCGCGCGCGCGTCTCCGCGGAGATCAGATCCGTGCGCAGCAGGAAAACCGAGCCGCGGGTGTTGTCCGCGCCGGCGGCCTGCGGCTGTGCCTGACTCATTCGCAGCAGCGTGTCAAGCGAGGTTTGCAGGTCCTGAAGATAGGAGGTGGTCCTTTCATTCAGTATCACCAGATCAACGGCAAGCTGCTTCATCCGCCAGTATTCGTGAGCGCGCAACAACTGGCGCGCGATGGCGATGTCTTCGACATCGGAGATTCGCAGCAGCACGATCGGCAGGTCACCGGAGACGCCGTGGGCCCAGAGCGCCTCCGCGCCGCCCGCGCCCCGACGCACGGTATCGGAAGACGGCCGCATCGAGGCGTCGGCGTAGAGGACGTAGCCTGCGAGACGCTGAAAGAGGCCGGCCTCGGCGGCGTCGATACCGAGGTGCCGCAGTTGCACCTGCGCCTGCGTCCATGCCAGTGTGGCTGCGCGCACGAAGGCGTTCGCCTCCTGGTGCTTGTCAACCAGATCCAGAACGGCCGCGCGCGAAGTCGCAATACTGGTCCAGAACGCAATGCGCACGGTTGCGCCCGCCGGGATGCGCACGCGATACCGCAGCGCGAACACCGGATCCAGGACCGTGCCCACGGTGTTGGACAGACGTCGTCCGTCCGTCATGGCGATGGGTGCGGAAATATCGCCGCCGCGGCCAAGGAAGCGCGCCCGATCGGTTTCCAGCTCGGGATTGCCCAAGGTCTCGCCTTCAACGACGGCGTGATGGGCGGCCCAGATTTCAGGGTCCGCGCTCGAGCGCCGCCGGCGCGTCGCGAGGATCGCGCCGACCTTTGACACGTACTCGGTCTGCACAAAAAGTTTTGAGAAGGCCGGATGCGTGGCATCGGCCGCAGCGCTCGCCAGCACGAGCTCGGAATAGGAGGTGACCTCGAGGTCGCGCATCCGATTGCCGGCGTTTACAATCGATACGCGGCGCACCTCGGCGTCGTCCTCCGGGGACACGATCACTTCCAGAATCGTGGTGATGGCGGCGTCGGTGCGCAGGTACTCCGCCCGATCCTCCGTGAAGTTCGCCTCGAAGCGGTCGGGTTCGACGCCGCTGGGCTGATAGCCGGCGGACCAGACGCCGCCGCTCTCGATGTCACGCAGAAAGAAGTAGCTGCCGGAGTCATCGCGGGTGAGATCCTCGCGCCAACGCGTCACGGCAAGATCGTGCCAGCGACTGGAGCCGGAAGCGGCTCCGGTGAGCATCACCGCATAGCGGCCGTTGGAGAGCAGGTGCGTTTGCGGTGTCGCTTCGTGCGGGGTTCTTAGACGCCGCGCTTCCGGCAATGGCACATCGCTCACGCGTGCCGCCGTGCCGACTTCTTCGGCCCGCGGATGAGCGACCGAGACGTCGCGCGGCGCGCGTTCCTGCAACAACAACTCGGTCGCCTGGATACGCGGCTCGGCGTGAAACCGTTCGCGCATCCTGCCATCGAAGAGCACGTTGGCGATGGCAACCACACTCATGCCCTGGTGATGCGCCATGAAGGCCCGCACGATGGCAACCTGGGCGCCTTCAGGCAGACGGCTGCGGGTGTAATCGAGCGCCTCATAGAGGCCATAGCGGCCGCGTGCACCGATCGCAATGAGGCTCGCGAAATTCAGCGCCGCGCGCTCCGGATCGACCATCGCGGCAAGCGCCGTCGCGTAAGGGGCGATAACCGCGTTCTCGCTCAAGCCGCGTTTGAGCCCCAGTCCCGGCACGCCGAAATTCGAATACTGATAGGTAAGCTCCAGGTCGCGCGCGTTATAGGCGGATTCCGAAATGCCCCAGGGAACGCCGAGCTCAACCCCGTATTGAATTTGCCGCTGCACCACCAGGCGATTGGTTTGCTCCAGCAGACTTCCGAATGGCGCCCGCATGACGAGTGATGGCATCAGGTATTCGAACATCGAGCCTGACCAGGAGATCAGCGCCGCCCCATGTCCCACCGGAGTCACCGCGCGACCCAGCCGAAACCAGTGGCGCGTCGGCACGTCGTTCTTGGCGATGGCTACGAAGCTCGCGAGACGCGCCTCGGAGGCGAGTAAGTCGTAGCAGCTTGGATCGAGTGTGCCCTCGTTCGCCCGGTAGCCGATCGACAGGAGTCGGCGCTCCGGATCAAGGAGAAACCCGAACTGCATCGCATCGGACATTTCCCGCGCAGTTGACTCGAGGATTGCCAGCCGTTGCCGCAAATCCCGCAGAGCCTCATCGTCGAGGTTCAGATCCTTCTGCCGGCTCGCGATCGAGCGCTGCGCCGCTTCTGTCCAGAAGAGGGTTTCGCCGCCCACGCCGTCGCCCAGTTCACCGGCCAGCACCCGCGCTATGTCGGCAAGGGTCGCGGCGAGCGCTGCCGTACGCCCCATTCGCGCTGCGAGGTCTGACGGTTGCGCCTCACTTTCCGCAAGCGCCGCGACGAGCGCGTCGAGGGCCTGCTTGAAGTGCACCGCGGCGATGGTGTGCGTTCGCAGCTCGTTGGGGACCTCATGAAAGGCTTCGCGTGCGAGTTGCAGGGCATCTTCGACCCCGACCCAGGACAGTCGCGCGGCCACGGGTACCACGATCCATTCCCGACAGGTGTTGGCCAGTGCGATCAGGTGCGCCGCGAGGTTGCCGCTGTCCACGGACGAGACGTAGCGCGGATCAAGAGCGCGCAGCTCCCTGGTGTCGTACCAGTTGTAAAAATGACCGCGATGGCGTTGCAGGCGCCTCATGGTCGCGAACGTCGCCTCCAGCCGCGCAACGGTTTCCGAGGTTCCCGCCCAGCCGAAGTCGCTGGCGCAGACGGTGGCCAGCAGATAAAGCCCCAGGTTCGTGGGGGAGGTTCGATGCGCCAGGACTGGCCGCGGATCTTCCTGGAAGTTATCCGGCGGCAGCATCTGGTCGTCCACCGTGACAAAGGTCTCGAAGTAACGCCAGGTGCGCCGCGCGATGAGTCTCAGGTCCCTGGCCTCTGCATCCGTGACGCCCAGGCGCCCCGCGATGAGTGGCGAAACACTGATCCACACGGCGATGGCGGGTGACGCAATCCACAGGAATACGAACGGTGTTGCGGTCCACCAGCCGTCGGACCGCAAACACCCGATGAGCACCGCGGCAGTGAGTGCGATCACCACGCCCCCCCACATGCGGCGATAGGCGCTCTCGAGATCAAGCTGCGGCCGCAAGTTCGTCTGCGCTGCGGTGACCCACTGCAGCAGGTTCCGCCGGCTTACGAAGAGGCGAAACAGGGTGCGACTGATCGCGTCAGTCATCAGCCACGCCTGGTGCGCGAGAAAAATTATGAGGAAGCCGATGAGCGCCCCGGCAAGCCACAGCTCGTTGCGCAGCGCGTGAAAGTGACTGCGCGCCTTGATGCCGGCGCGGCGCGGTACGACGGACGCGAAAATCGGCAGCAGCGGCGGCACCGCAATGGTCGATACGACAAAGGCGGTCCAGATGAGCGCGCCGTTGCGGGGTAACAGCCATCCGGCCACGAAAGCAGCAACAGTCGCGGGCGCCGACAGCGTGCGCCGCAGGTTGTCGAGCATTTTCCAGCGCCCGAGCAGCGCCAGGCTGCGACCGCCCCGCCCGAAGATCCAGGGCAGCAGTTGCCAGTCACCCCGCGCCCAGCGGTGCTGGCGCGAGGCCGCGACGTCGTACCGCGGCGGGAATTCCTCGACGACCTCGATGTCGGAAACGAGCCCGGCGCGTGCGAAGAGCCCCTCGAACAGATCGTGGCTCAGGAGCGTGCCGTCGGCTACCCGCCCGGCGAGAGCCGCTTCAAAAGCATCCACATCGTAGATGCCCTTGCCAGCGTACGAGCCTTCACCGAACAGATCCTGGTAGACATCCGACACGGCGGCGGCATACGGATCGATGCCGCTCGCGCTCGAGAAGACGCGTTGGAAGAGGGAGGCTTCGCGACCGACCGGCAGGGATGGCGCGACCCGGGGTTGCAGCACCGCGTAGCCCTCGACCACGCGGCCGGTTGCGGCGTCGAAGCGCGGCTGATTCAGCGGGTGGGCCATCTTGCCGACCAGGCGCCGCGCGGATTCCCGCGGCAGCTTGGTGTCGGCGTCGAGCGTGATGACGTAGCGGACTCCTGCGGGAACCTGCGGGGAGCGTCCACTGACTTGCTGAAAAGTTGTATCAGTCGCGCCGCGCAGCAGGCGATTGAGTTCATGAAGCTTGCCGCGCTTGCGTTCCCATCCCATCCACTGCCTCTGCACCTCGCTCCACACGCGGCGACGGTGCAGCAGCAGGAAGCGCTCACCGGCTGAACCCTCCCCGTGAAGCCGGTTCAGCCGCGCGATGGCATCACGCGCCAGCGCGACCAGCTCATCATCCCCGCCGGCGTGTTCGGTCGGGGCGTCGGTCCAGTCCGAGGCCAGCGCAAAGTACAGTTCGCCCTCGGGCGAGGCGAGGTAGTGAACTTCGAGGCGGTCGATCTGTTCTTCGAGCGCGGCGCGAGTGGTGAGTAAGGCCGGCACCACCACCATCGTTCGCAGCTGTGCCGGGACGCCGTCGCGCAGTGCAAGGCCGGGCAGGATCGTGGCGCTGAACGTCCTCATGGCGCCACGATTCACGAGGGCAACGGCGGCATCGAGCGCCGGAATGAGACCCAGAGCGGCCAGCAGCGCAAGCTCGGCGCGCCCGATGCCCCACGCGTCGAGCACGAATAGTGGTAACGACACAGCGAGCGCTGCCACCAGGGCGATTGCCGCCAGGTATTTGCCGGCTCCGGTCCCAGGTTCCAACCGCCGGGTGGAGCCGAAGAAGGGGCGTCGATAGCCAATCGCCGCCTCGAAGCCGCGCCGGCCATTTGCAATCAGGTAGTAACCCGGATCAAGACGGCGCGGATCGACATGCTCCTCGTGCGTGGCGGCCGACTCTTTGGCAGCCGCCAGAGCCGCGCCCGCGACGGCGCGTTCGTCAAGTTTCGAGCCGCGCGCAAAACGCTCGATCGCGCGGCGGTAGAGGTCGCGGGTGGAAAAATCCGAGGCGGCGAAGTCACTGCCCGAGCGCAGCAGGTCATCCACCAGGCTGACACTTTCAAAGAACTGCGCCCAATCCACATCCGAGAGCAGCCGCATGCTGGTGATGATGTTGCGTACGGTTACGTTTGACGCGCCCTGTCTTTGATGCTCATCGCGCACGGTCTCGTCGATGGTCGTGCCTCGCCCCACCAGGCGTTCCTCCAGCCACTGCAGTGCCGGCGTCACGCGCGGGTCCTGATCGCGCAGGCGCTGCACAAGCTGGACGACGAACGCGGGTGAGAAGGAGTCGGGGAGCGCGTCGCGGCGCAGCAGCGCGTCAGGCTCGGCGGTGGAGCCGTTGACACCCAGGAGCCGGTCGGCGAGGGCGTCCGCCGTCTCGCGCGCGTCACGACTGCTGACGATGCGTGCCGCGGCGCGGCGCAGATTTTCCACCAGCACGATCCGCAGCGTGATCGCGACCGCCCACAACTCGCCGATGGTCAGTGGCTGAACGCGCTGGTAGGCGCGCACGAAACTACGCAGCGCTTCCGGATCGAAACGACTGTCGGTATGGGCGACGAACGCCCAGGCCACGCCGAGCACGCGTGGGTAGCCTGCAAACGGCCCACTCGCGAGCTTCGGCAGCAGTCGATAGAAGCCGGGCGGCAGATCCTGGCGGATCTCGCGGATTTGCTCTTCAACAAGGTGGTAGTTATCGAGCAGCCACTCAGCGGCCGGGGAGATCGCTCGACCGGCGCTGGTCGCGGCCGCAATGGCCCGATAGGCCGCGAGCAGCACCGACTCGTTGTCCCGCAGCCGCGGGCGCAGAGAGCGGCTCGCTATCAGCCCGCGCGTAACCTCCTGTGCGGCGGCGAGGCTCTGTGCATGTTGTTCGAGGCGCTCAACGCTGAACAGCTCCTCGCGCAGGATCTCGACACTGTTCCAGGGTGAGCTGTGAGACCCTCGCCCGAAGCCGCGGCGCAGGAGCGATTTCAATTTGGCCGGCGGCTCGAGTGGCGGCCGCGAAAGTCAGCGCATCCGTGGGGCTGGGAGTCTCCTTGCATTAACCATTCCCTCGGCGTTTACTCAGGCCCCTTGAAGGAGATGCCATGAGCGTCCCCGTTGCAGCGCCCACTCCCGCCGACGTGTTCTACGTCGTTCAAAGCTCAGGTCTGCTCGGCCAGCGCGAGCATGACGTTACTTCACTCCTGTACGAAACTCACGCCCAGGCGAACACGGAACTTACGCGCCTCAAGGCCGCCAATCCTGGCGGCGACTACGACATCTGGAAAAGTTCGACCTACATCGAGCCGCCATTATGGCTGTATTGCGTGGTGCTTGCCGACGGTACGGTGGTTCCCACGGCGAGCGAGCGACAGCGGGCTGATCACTAAGCGCAAGGCTCAATGAGCCTACTTTCGCAGCTGCCTGCTGGCAGGTGCGCCGCCCTCGAGCGGTGGGGCGCGATCCGGTCCGGAGGTGTTCACGGCGAAAGCCCGCAGGCACTCGCGCGAACAGATCACCACGGCCGGTGCCTGATCATCCATGCCACCCGGATTCGGCAGGCGACTCACCAGGAAATGCGCGCGCGGCCGGCGTCCATCTTCATGGCCGATGTCGCAGGCGCACACATCGCAGGTGAGCACGAGGACTTCCACCGGAGGGTGGAAGGTTCCGGATTTACGCCAGGCCATGGATCAGACCTCGCCTAGCTGATGCTGCTCCCGCAAGCGGCTTTGCAGCCGCCTGCCGGAGCAACCATGCAGGTAACCGACCTCAGTAGCGACGCGGTCCGCGTCCCTCGCCGCCGCCGCCACCGCGTTCGCGCTCCTGCGCTTCGCTGATCTTGAGCGAACGGCCTTCGTAATCCTTGCCGTTCAGGGCCTGCGTGGCGCGAGCGGCATCGGCCGCCGACATTTCCACGAAGCCGAAGCCGCGCGGGCGACCGGTGTCGCGGTCATTGATCAGCGCGATCTTTTCAACGGTTCCGTGGGCTGAGAACAGGGCGCGCACACCATCTTCGGTGGCCGTGAAGGGAAGATTTCCAACGTATAATTTGGTCACTGCGAACTACTCACAAAAGAATAAAGAAACGAGCAGGAAGGCCCTGCCTCCTGGTTCGAAAGACATTCCGAGGGTGGCAGACGTTGGCCGGAACACGCGCCGGGGAGACGCTTGGGCCAAGGACAGACAAGCCGAAAGATCACGAGCCGGAAGGGAGGCTACAGCAACCCGCCCTGTTCTGCCGGGGTTTCGTGCTGACGCCCCGTGCAGCGGGATCTTGGACGCGGCGGGTGCGCCCGGGCCGCACCGGCCGCTAGTACTGCGCGTGGCTGCGCGGTCCGCACGGGGGTGAAGATGGCGCGGAAACCCGCGATCAAAATGACCTCAAGTCCCGCCCGAATTGTTGTTGCACTGCGATTTGCACCCCAGCGGCTTCGCTGGACTCGCTCGAGCGGAGGGACCAAAATTCACCGCGCTGAGGTTGGACAGCAACAGCGTTCCATTGCTGACACAACATCATGCCCGCGTGACCACAGAGGGAGAGTTTGTATGAGCAGACAGACACGATTGACTTGCGTGCTGATGGGCGCCGCCCTGATTCCGCTGGCGTGCGCCGCGTGGGCTGCGGACGCCCCGGCAAAGGCGGCCGCCAAGGCCGCTCCGACCGACGCGGAACTCATCGCCAGCGCCGAGTCCGCCGCGCCACCGAATGTGGGCAGCCACGCCACCATCGTCGCCATGGAAGCCGACGGCAAGATGCGTACGCTGCGCAAGGGGACCAACGCCTTCACCTGCATGCCGACCAACCCGGAAGTACCCGGGCCGACTCCGATGTGCATGGATCCGGCCGCGCTGGAGTGGGCGCATGCCTGGATCGCGCATACCGCTCCGGCGGCGGGGAAGGTAGGGTTCATGTACATGCTCGCCGGTGGCACCGATGCCAGCAACACCGACCCGTACGCCTCGAAGCCCACCGCGAGCAATCACTGGATCAAGACCGGCCCGCACGTCATGGTGGTTGGCGCGGAAGCCAGCTTCTACGACGCTTACCCGAAGAGCGCCGATCCGGATACTTCGGTGCCGTACGTGATGTGGGCGGGGACCCCGTACCAGCACCTGATGGCGCCGGTACGGCACGCCGCACACGCAGCGCCGGCCGCGAAGGAGGCGCCGAAAGACGCGCCGAAGGACGCCGCGGCGAAGTAGCCGATAGCGTTGCCGCAGCGGCCGGCCGGTGGTGCCCGCCGGCCGCTGCGCGCGAAGCCTACTTGGGCGGTTTTGGCTGCCCGAAACCCGGATGCTTTGCCTTGCAAGCCGCGATCAGCTGGGGACTCACCGGCGGCAACGGCAGCTTTGCTTTGGGAGGCTGAGGTTTGCCGCGCATGATGGGATCAATGCAGTCCACTTGCAGCCCGTTGCCGGTTTTGTAGTCGCCCTCAATAAAGCCAGCCTGCTTACACGCCGCGGTTATTTGCGCGCAGGGTCCCGGTACCTTTGCGGGCACCGCCTGGCTCGCGGGGGCTGCAAGACCTAAGGGGGCCGCCAGACCAAGGAGGACTGTGCACAGTGCGAGCCTCGAGATTCGAATCTGGTACATGGTGGTAGCTCCTCACGGATCGGCCATGCAGCGTTTCCGCCACCTCGCACCGGAAGTCAACCTTGCGCTGCCGCATGCTCGCAAGGCGAGCCGCGCTGCCATCAGAACGTGCGCGACAGATACAGCACGCCGCTCGAGATCTTGTAGAAGCTGTCGGGCCGGGCCCCGGAAGGATCGGTCGGCAGCACGTGATCGCGGGCGATGTTCTGGCCGTAGCGAAAATCAAACCCCAGGTCCCACTTAGGCAGCACGTTGCGCCACTGCACGCCGACACCGGCGTATATCGAATAAGCAGGTGTCGCCAGCTGGTAGCGGTCCACGCCGGCAAAGAGACCGAGCGCAAACGTATCCCCGAAGCGATGCCGGTAGTCGAGCGGGCGAACGCCAATCAACGAATGCCCGTCGACCTCGTCGAGTTCCAGGCGCACGCCCAGGTCATTGGCCTGCGACACGGCGCGGCGGGCGCCCAGGCCGAAGTGCGGGCCAAAACCCACCGCCGACCTGGTGACCGGTATGGGCGGGCCGAGATCGGCGCGCACCTGGTTCACATTGACGCCGGCATCGACAAACACCTGGGCGGCGCGCTCGTCAGGCGCCTCGCCGTAGGGGTTGTCGTCGTCATCGCCAGCCGCATCGTCGGGGTGCGGATGGCCGCCGTCTCCCAGGCGTACGAATCCCGACAGGCGCGTGAAGGATTGCCCGAAGACATCGCGCCCCGCGTCCGCTACGGCGCCCACGGTAAGTCCGTTCCACGGCCGCGAGTAGGTGAGGCTGAGGTCGTAGAAGTGATGGTACGGGTAGGCTGAGGGTTGGCCCGGGACGAACTGCCGCGAATCGCCGCCGTAATAGCTCTCGTTGGCGAGGGTGCGCGCGCGCCCCTCGAGGTAGCCGCCGAAGGGCGGTTCCCAGCCCACGCGCAGCATCTGGCTGC
>Ga0210384_10003740_pt1 | contig 17378 bp, 13 predicted proteins | sample IncBWH2MmetaG_FD_160574 | JGI IMG/M metagenome (GOLD analysis project Ga0210384, IMG submission 160574) | Forest soil microbial communities from Barre Woods Harvard Forest LTER site, Petersham, Massachusetts, United States - Inc-BW-H-2-M | ecosystem: Environmental > Terrestrial > Soil >...
CCCACCAATCCCATATACGACGGCAAATGGCACAAGTTAAAAGTCAAGTTGGTTCCCCCCAAAGGACTGCCGCCGCTCCGCGTTTATGCCAAGACTGGGTATTATGCCCATTCGGAATGACCACGTTTGGCTGCCGACTGCACCATACAGGCACGGCTGAGCGTCAAGCACAGCCTCTCAGAGATGAAGGCTATCGTCCCAGCCACCGTTGCATTGAAGCGTAACCAATTCTTGCGGCACCCAATAAATTTGTCAACGAGGAATAAAAGATCAGAGAGTCCGTTATACCCAGTGAGACTCATTTCGCAGGAGGCGGATGATGAACGGAATCAGAGCTGGCAAATTTCTTGAATTCAGCTCGAGCACATTGGCCCTTCTTACCATCGTGTTGGTGGTGACGGTTAGCAGTGCACTGGCGAAGGAGCACAAGCCTAAAGGATCTGGCGCGGGGAGCCAGGTGGTCGCTCACATCTCATTCAGCGGACTCTCGGTGGTTGACATGGCAATGCAGAGAAAGGTGAACGACAAGTACTACCTCTATGTGGAGCATTCAGAAGACCAAGGCATCTCGATTATCGATGTCAGCAAGCCCGCTCAACCGAAAGCGGTTGGAATAATTCGGTGGCCGGATCCAGCCCTGTCGAGCCGGATGAGCCTGACGGGTGCTGTGGCGATCATTTCCGAAAGCGAGGCTCTCCCGATGCACAGCAGAGCCTCCACTGATGACCTTGTACTTTGGGATTTGTCGAATCCAGCCGCTCCCCGAGTAGTGCAAAAGTTCTCGGGAGTGGTCAAGTGGCTCCAGGACGAGCGAAATTTCATTTATGTCTTGAATGGCGACGGATTGTGGGTGGTTTCGGAGCCAGCGGATCGCCAGCCCGAACAAACCGTGCCCTCGCTCCCCTTTTGAGATTGAAAAAAACACCGCGGGGACCTAGAGCAACATCGATAAGCAGCGCGGAAGCCGCAGAGGGGCATCGTCCCCCGCAGCCACCTCCGCGCAAATCTTAGAAGGGGTAGGGTGATGGCAAATCCTTTCGATCTCAGGACGGCACTGTCGGCCAAGCACGCACAACATGTGGTATTGATCCATTTTCCAATCGCATTGTTCATCACGGCGGTGCTGTTCGACTTTATAGCGCAGTGGACGAGGCGCCGGGGACTAGCGGACGCAGCCTATTACAACCTGTTATTCGCAGCGATTTCGACTATCCCGGTCATCGCCACGGGTATCCTCGCCTGGCAGTTCCAGCTGGAGGGGCAAAAACTGAAGGGCATCCTGCTGCTGCACCTGGTTCTTGCAGGTACTTCGAGCGTGCTGATCTGGCTGGTCTGGTGGGTACATTTCCGCGCAAGGCAGATGGCAAAAGCCTTACCAAACTACCGCCTCTCGATTGAGTTTATAGGCATCCTTATCGTCGCCCTGACAGGCCATTTGGGTGGCTTTCTGAGCGGTGTGAACGGACCCGGATAGACGCCAGGCAGCTTTCCAGCCGGCTCGGATCAACCGATAGTAATTCTCCGTGCTTGGAAAATTCAGAGAAGGTTGATCGCGACGAGCGCCGCGCCTTTTGGGGGCGCCAACAAGGCGGGCGTAGTTGGTCCAGAAAGTGAGAAAAGAATCATGAAAGTGTTATGCGGACTGATCGTCCTGACATGCGTGTCGTTGGCTCTGGCAAGAAACGGTGCGGCTTATCCCACGGAAAAGGTGGCCGAGTTTCTGGTGCAGAAACTGGATGTAACAACGCTTCCGCCTGAGATCCAGCCAAAGCCGGAAAAAGGAAAGAAGACATTTGACGATTATGGGTATGTGACGCGGAAGCTGGACGAAAGGGGAGTACTCCTCGAGGCGCCACATAGGGGATCTCAGATTGCGATCAGGGTTTTAGAACAAACCGCGCATGGAATTTACGTTTGCGTCGATGCTCAGGGTCTGAATACACGCAACGGCCATATCCAGCGAATGCGCCTGCTTGAGCGGAAAGATGCAAGTGTACTTCTGCTGAGCCGGGAATCTTGGAAGGAAGTCGATGGATGCCCGGCGATTGGTGGGGGAGACACCGACTGGCAATACTAACCGGCAGGAGTATCGTCCTTGCGGCAAATCCAGTCTGGAGGAGTAGAGAGACGTTCTGCCGCTGCATTGGTGATTGCGGGCACTTCCAGCGTGCTGATCTGGCTTGGGTGACCTTTTGAGCGATGTAGGCGGATACAAAAAAATGCCCGGATCAACTCCCCGATTATGGGGCACCGCCGCCTCAACTTCACCGGGAATAAAAGCGACTCGGGCCAGTTATAACCTCAGAACGTTGTAAAACCACGGAGGAGCAATGCCAGACAAGAAACAAGATCTTATCGATGAGAAATTGCAAGACCTCAACAACGATGGCATCGACCGTCGCGGGTTCCTAAAGTGCATGGCCTGGGCGGGTACAGGACTGGTCTGGACCATGAGCGGCGGCATTCCGGTGTCTCGGGCATTCGCCAAAGGCAGCGACAAAGGTGCCGGCAAGGGCGGGGACTTCAGTTTTGTGCAGATCAGCGACAGCCATATCGGTTTTAACAAGCCCGCCAATCCGGACGTCACTGCGACTTTGCAGACCGCGATCCACAAAATCAATGCCATGGACTACACACCGGACTTCATTATCCACACCGGTGATCTGAGTCAACTCTCGAAGCCAAGTGAGTTCGATACGCTCGACCAGGTATTGAAAGGAGCGTCCGCGAAGCAGATCCACTTTGTGCCGGGCGAGCACGACATGCTAAGTGACAACGGCGAGCAATATCTCCAGCGCTATGGGAAAGATACAAAGGGCACTGGCTGGTCTAGCTTCGATCACAAGGGTGTGCATTTCGTTGGTCTGGTGAATGTCGCCAATTTGAAAGCTGGGGGTATGGGCTCTCTCGGTCACGAACAGCTGGAGTGGCTCGAGGACGATCTCAAGGGCCGCTCTGCCAGCACCCCGATTGTGCTCTATGCACACATCCCGCTGTGGACAATCTATCCAGATTGGGGCTGGGGAACCGACGACAGCGAACAAGCCTTGGCTTACGTCAAACGTTTCGGCTCCGTAACGGTATTAAACGGGCATATTCACCAGATCATGCAGAAGATCGAAGGCAAGGTTTCGTTCCACACCGCGATGTCGACAGCTTTCCCTCAACCTGCGCCGGGAACCGCTCCCTCAGCCGGACCCATGAAGGTGCCAGCCGACCAGTTGCAGCGGGTGCTGGGTATCACAGATGTGAACTATCTGGTAAGCGGTCGCAGCCTTGCCGTAGTCGACTCGCCACTCGGAGACTCTGGGTCTTCGGCTTCAGGGAATGGCGGCGGCCCTGGCGGCAGTTAACTCAACCCTGGATAGACCGGCAAGGGGCCGGTCCAACGGAAAAGATCAAGTAAGAGAATCAAATCTGGAAAGGAAACAGAAAAATGACAAGAAACAATGTGTGGATTGCGGGTTTGGCGGCGCCGGTAATGATTGCGATGCTGCTGCTGTTCGCGGGGTCACCGAGGGTCACGGCGAATGATCAACCCTCGGCAAACGCGGAGGTCAAAATCGATAATTTCGTTTTTGGGCCGGAGACGATCACGGTAGCCGTCGGAGCGACAGTTACCTGGACAAATAAAGATGACATTCCGCATACGACAGTGAGCACAGACGGCGTGTTCAAGTCGAAGGTGATGGATACGGATGAGAAGTTCTCCTACACGTTTGCCAAGGCGGGAACATATCCCTACTACTGCACGATCCACCCGAAGATGACCGGCAAGATCGTGGTGCAGTGAGACTCGGACTTCCAGATGGCATGGCAACGGAAAACGGTTTTCCGTTCCTGGCAGCATCAATTGCTTCCACAAAGCTGTTGTTCTCCAAAGTACCGGGAACGAATATGACTGCAGCCTCGGCACAACTCGGAGCGATGACAGCGGGAAGCGATGATCTGGATCTTGTCCATGCCAGCAAGAATGGGGATGTTGCTGCTTTCGAGCAACTAGTAAAGCGATACGATCGCAAACTCTTTCGGATCGCTCAACACGTCACGCATAATCGGGAAGATGCCGAAGACGCGGTGCAGGAGGCCTTCTTGAAGGCCTTCCAACACTTGGGCGAATTCCGAGAGGATTCCAAATTTTCAACTTGGTTGATTCGCATCACCCTGAACCAGTCGCTTATGAAGCTGCGAAAGCAGCGGCGCGCCATAAGAGAGGTGTCCCTGGAGGAGAATTTTCAGACAGATGGAGAAAAGCTTCCGATGGAAGTCATCGATTGGGCCCCCGATCCTGAGCAACTCTACAGGACGTCTGAATTACGAGACATCCTGATCAAGGCCCTAAGAGAGCTGCGGCCGATCTTGCAGACGGTGTTCGTGCTGCGGGATATTGAAGGCCTTTCAATAGCTCAGACAGCAGAAGTGCTGAACTTGAGTCACTCCGCGGTGAAGGCGCGGCTATGGCGAGGTCGGCTGCAGCTTCGCGAATGCCTGAACAGGTACTTCAGAAAGGAAGAGGAATCGGCGCCAGCAGGCTTAAACCCAAAAGTAGACAACGCTGAGGAACTGAGGTTGCAAGGCGCGGCCTCTGCAAGCGGCTGCACGGCGTAGGCTGGTTTCCTTGAAATATTCTTATGGAGGCTGGCCAGTTCCAGTATTTCTGCACACGTCATCCAAAAGATGACAGGAACCGCTATCGTCAAGTAGAAGATTTCAGGTCTCTCCCCCCAGCAACGGACAGGCGTCAGCGAGGACGACCCATTTTCGAACGGAGTCGAACCGAGTGACGTCCTGTCCGCCCTCTCCAAACACTTCTCGGCCTTTTAGCCAGTGTCTGCTCCCCTCGATATCTCATACGCGCTTGATCTGTTTACCAGGTCACCACACGTCCTCAGCCACAGACCAAATGGAATGCGCGATCGCCATGCATACTTCAACCTGATACCTCGCAGATACAACGCAATACTCTTCATTCGAGCGTCGTAGTGATGTTGTTCCGCGTTTTTACCACAGCGGCTCGCCGAAGATTTGACAATCAAGTGACATCTCGTCCGCATCTCGGCATCGGTCCCTGCGTCTAATCCCATATACGTTGCGAAAAGCATTTCACAACCGAGGCTCAGGAAACACTGTGGAATAGAGTCTCACGAGCGCAGTTATCAATAGTGAACTTCAAAGCAATGTCAATAAGGAGAAATCATGAAGAAATCATCTTTAACCGTTGTACTTACTCTGACTTGTCTGCTTGGGTTGGGCATAAGTGCCCGCGCCCAGGACTTAGACAAGATCGCTGCGAATGTCCCGTTCGACTTTGTGGCTGGAGGTGAGACGCTTCCCGCCGGAACATACAGCATTAGTCGTGTCTCTTCTGGGGACCCTCGATCCTTAGCCATCCGCAGCGACGACAACAGCGTGTTTCTGCTCCCTATGTCTTTCGATGGAGACCCTGTGCCTGTCAATGGAGCTCCTGCTGACCACGCAGAGTTTAGCTTCGAGCATGTAGGGGACAAGTACTTTCTCAGCAGGGTTGAAACCCCGGGGGGCATCTATGCCTTCAGGACACCACGAGCGATGACCCAGATGGCCCAGATGAAAAATCACGGCACCGGGTCTTCCTCTGGTGCTAACTAGGTCGAGTACAGCATCGATTCCTACACGGTTGTGGCAGGGAGTTCAGAGCCTGGATGGGCATCCATCTAGACCTGAGGTCCCTCCTCTTCCGGCAACCAGGCTACGCGGCAGCAGAGGAATTAGCAGCGTTCATCGTCGAACAAACATAAAAAGGTTATGGAGGACAATGTGAAAAGGGCACTTTTATTATTCGCACTACTCGTGACGCTAGCCATTCCTTCGGGGATGTGGGCCCAGCAAGCCGGCTATTCCCAGACCAACCTGGTCTCCAATACTGCCGGCGTGGCCAATACTACAGACACTCAACTGTTGAATCCGTGGGGAATCTCAATTTTCCCCGGACAAGATTTCTGGATTGCTAACAACAACAGTGGCACCTCCACGCTCTACGACGCGCAGGGCAACAAAGATACTGCGCTGGTAGTGACCATACCCGGTGCCTCACACAACCCAAACGGAAATTGTAGCCCGGGCTGTCCCACAGGAAACGTGTCAAACGGCAACGGCTCTTCCTTTGGCGGGGGGCAGTTCATCTTTGACACCGAAGATGGCATCGTCGCCAGTTGGACCGGCGCCAGCAACACAGCGACAGTCGCCTTCGATAACTCCACCAGTGGCGCGGTTTACAAAGGTCTTGCCGCGCTCAACAGCACCTTCCTTTTGGCAGCGAACTTCAATAGCGGAAAAGTCGACGTCCTGGATCGCAACTTCAACCTCACTTCATTGAGCGGCTCGTTCACTGATCCAACGCTTCCCGCGGGTCTCGCTCCCCATGGCATCCACGTCATCGGTAACCAGATCTACGTCGCCTATGCCATGCAGGATGCTGCCCGGCACGATGCAAACCCCGGCGCCGGCTCGGGGCAGGTCGATATCTTCGACATGAACGGTAATTTTGTAAAGACCTTCGCTTCCGGCGGCATGCTTAACGCGCCTTGGGGTGTAGTCACAACTCCGGCCACATTCGGAACGTTCCCGAACGCAATCCTGGTGGGCAATTTTGGCGATGGCACCATCAGCGCATTCGACACAACGGGGAAGTTTCTCGGCCAGCTGACCGACTCCTCGAACAAGGTGCTGGTGAATCCCGGCCTGTGGGATATGGTGTTCGGCGGAGGCGGTCCATCTGGTGATCCAAACACTCTTTACATCACGGCTGGAGGCGGCAACCAACCAAATTTCCCGCCTGGAGGCAGCACAACCAGTGTCTTCGCTAGCCTTGTCCCTGCGGGGGCGGTCGGCGGCCCGGGTTTTTCTCTGAGTCTCTCGGCCCCAAGTGTAACCGTCATGCCGGGCGGTTCGGCTAACCTTATGATCGGCGCCAGCGCGGTGGGAGGATTCAACGGTCAGATTACGCTTTCCTGCGGTGCGCTCGCTGGGGTGACCTGTGCTTTCAGTCCTACGACGATCTCTCCGGGGTCGAGCGCGTCATCCTCCACCTTGACCATCTCTGCTACCTCGACTCCGCCGGCTACCGGTTACAGCTTGTCCGGCATGGCGACCCTGCTGCCGGGTCTGGGGTTGTTCGGAACCGTTCTCGCGACTCGCAAACGGAAACCGCTTACACGCAAGAGCATTCTGTGGACGAGCGTACTGGGTGTGCTGCTTCTCGTGTCAATGTTTGCCCTCGGGTGCGGCAGCAGTTCAAAAGGCCAGACGCCCGCATCGCAGGTTACCTTGACGGTGACGGGTACATCCGGCTCGCTAAGCCATTCCACCCCTGTAACCATCACCATTAATTGAAACAAGACGGCCCGGCAATGGCGCACTCCGGTGCACCGTTGCCGGGTCCTTCGGAACTGGCATTAGGTGCTGTCCACAAAGACATTCTCGCGCGGATGTGGCGGACCTTGGTTCCGGCGGGAAAGCGTCGTTGGCGTCCTGATGTGCGCGTGATCCGCGAGCTTCCTGTTTGAGATTGTGACGCAGCTCATCGAGCGTGAGGTGCGGCTCAAGTCAACTCGCGAGCCCGGTTTACAGAGCTTAGACCGGCGGTGAAAGATTCCACCGTCAGCGGGTTCAGCTAGGGAGGAACAACAGAGGTGAGTGCTCATAACCGGCAGAGGAGAAAGGCCATGCTCCTGGCATTGTGATTTGGCGTGTCCAAACTTCGTGTCGAGAAGCAAATGACACTTTCGACTTTCAACACCTTGTCCCGAGGTCAAAGATGCAGAGATATACATCAATGACGTTTACCTGGCATCGTTGGAAAACGGAAAACCATGAATCTGTCGGCTGGCCATAGATTTGACAATCAATTGACATCCTGTCCGCATCTCCGCGCTGGTCGCTGCGTCTAACCCACATACGTTGTGATAAGCATTTCACAACCGAGGCTCAGGAGACACCTGCGGCTAAAGCCTCACGAGTACGACATAAATAATTAACTTCACAATATTGTGCCGAGGAGAACTTATGAAGAAATCATATTTGTAACCGTTGTACTTACTCTGACGGGAATGAAGAGAGCAACCGGAAGCAATTACTGCGGCAAACAGGCTGGACTCCACGGATCACGGTCTCCGCAAATGCGGGCTTGAAGACACAGCAGCCCGGTAATCCGCTGAATCGACAAAGTCACCAACTCAAGGGTTCGACACAGCCGAGCGAATGTCGACACGCTTGTCCGTGCGTACTGTTTCTCTCTTCGAGAGCCAACCGCTAAGTTGTTCCGCGATCGAGCAGAAGCTGGAATTCCTCAATCCCGGCCCACTTTGGAACGACCCGTGCAGTCAAAGGAATACCGGCGAGCACAACCGCAAGCGTGCAAAGCCAAGCGTTTCGGCGAGTTTGGAGAGCGAAGTAAGAGCAAAGAATGCAGGGAAACTAAGAATGTGGAGATCTGACCAAAGCCTGACGGCTTCTCGCAAGCGGCGTCTGGATGATAACGCGGGAGAAACGGGACACCTTGACGCGGCACTTCTCTTTACGTGCCGAATCCCCGGAATTGTGACAAACCCGAGTGCGTTCTTCGCGACTTGGACTGATATAGGCAGCAACCGCCAGACGATTCCCTGTTGGTGCAGCGACAAACTAACGGCCCGAGTGCATTACATTTCATTACAAAAATCTTGGGGCGCATCCCCTTTTACCTGTATCTGTTCACGCAGAATCCGCATCGAATCGAGTGAAGAGGGTGGCGTGATTTCGTTAAAGTTAGTACGACTGATTGAATGTCATTCCGAGGAACTCGCAGCTGAGTTGGTCGCGAAACTCGAAACTTCCTCGCGCACCGCCGACCTGCGTAGAGTCCCGGTCGAGGAATTGCGGGGACGAATCCACGAAATTTTGCGGCACTTGAGCGAGTGGCTGCTCAGCAAGACGGTTCACGACATCGAGCAGCGTTATTTTGAGATCGGTGAGCGCCGCGCCTCACAGGGGGTCGCGCTTTCCGACTTCTGCTGGGCAATTGCCATGACCAAGGAACATCTGTGGGAATTTCTGCAGCGTCAGGGCTTCATGCGCGGCCCGGTCGACATTTACGGTGAGATGGAGTTGTTGCGCCTGCTGGACCAGTTTTTCGATCGCGCATTGTGTTTTGCGACCGAAGGCTATGAGCAGTACATCCAGCAGCAGGTAACCAGTGGTGCGGGTTCGTCGCCAACGGAAAGACGGGCATGGCACTGACGGCACTCAAGGCGCCCATGATGCGCCTCTTCCTCAGTGCGGATGATTTCACTTCATTCTTGACCGTGGTTTGAAAACGTCCTTTGGGCTCTTTTGTCGAAATACGTGAAAGTGAAGCGAGAGCATCGACTCACGCGCTGCCGATCCGAGTGTTGGTATCTGAACCCGACGCTGTCAGTCGCAGGCTGATTTGCTCACTGCTCGAGTGTGAATCAGGGATGACGGTGACTTGCGTGGACGACTCCATGCTGGTGTCCTCAATTCAGGAGAGCGCTCCGGACCTTGTAATATTGGACGTACATACACCAGCGATCAGCCGCGCCCCGAGCTGGGAGGCTGTAGGAATCAAGCGTGCACCAGCAACCATCGTCACCGCCTACGATCCGTCGGCAGTTTCGGCATTTGTTTCTTCCGCTATCGACTTCCTTGTAAAGCCATTTGATGCCGAGCGCTTCCAATCCGCGCTGGATCTGGCAAGATCGCGAATTGCTGGTGCTCGGATGGAACTCGAACTTGAGGAGAGGTCGAGCGGCCAGGGGCAACAACAACCGGCGCGGCGCTTCTTGCAGCGACTGGCAGTTGAAGCGAATGAAAAGATTGTGCTCGTAAGGGTCGAGAATATCCGGTGGATGCAGTCGTCAGGGAATCACATTCGACTGCATGTGGGGAAGACGTCCCACCTGATTCGGCAAACCATGAAAAACCTCCAGGCGCTGCTCGACCCGAATCGTTTTCTCCGCGTGCATCGCAATGCGATCGTAAATCTCGACCATGTCGAGGAGTTTCATTTGCCGCCGAGTGGCAATATGTTCGTGAAGCTGAACGATGGACTGTGCCTACCTCTACGAAGAGCCAATCGAGCATTACTGCGGAAACGGCTGAAGGACATTTCGTAGTCTCCAAGGTTTCATCACAATTCATCGCCGTCCGAGTGGCTCAGTCTGGCTCAAAGTAGCTCTCGCGTTGGGCATTCAACGATTTCACGTTTCATAGTTTCAACCATGAGCTGCTTCCATAGTTTGTATCGCCAACCGCCATGGTCGCTCAGGCCAAGTTCATATCTTTCCCGGCCGCGTTCATCACAATTCTCAATGGCAATGCCCGTGCTCTTAGTAGAAAGCTATTTCATCTGGTTGACGAGGAGAATCACTGTGAAGTTCAGTCGAGCATCGGCCTGTCTGACAAAAAGCGGCGATCCGCAAACATGGGCAGCTTTTTGGTCGTTCTCATCAAGAGTCTCGGTCATTATGTTGTCCCTGGTACTTCTTCTAGGGGGCACATCGCGACTGGCAGCTCAATCTGTCACTTCTGGCGACATTGTGGGTCTCGTTACTGATCCTTCTGGAGCCGTACTTGCTAGTGCCAGCGTAACCCTGAAAAGCCAGGAAAATGGAAGCACACAGGCGCGATCCACAAACTCTCGAGGTGTGTATCGGTTCTCGCTGTTGCCGCCAGGACGATACACGGTTTCCGTCACGGTCGCCGGCTTTCATGAAGCCAAGACAACGGCCGTGGTGACCATTGGCCAAGCGGCGACAGTTGACATAGCTCTGGCTCTCGGCGAGACCACATCTACGGTGGAAGTGACCTCAGACGCCCCGTTGCTGCAGACTGACAACGCCGACGTTTCGACCAGTTTTAGCGAAACGCAGATCTCCCAGGTGCCCAACCCCGGCAACGACTTGAGCTATATCGCGCAGACGGCTCCGGGTGTAGTCCAGAACACGCAAGGGGGCAGCGGCAATTTCTCCGCTTACGGCCTTCCGGCCACTTCGAACCTATTTACTCTAAACGGGCAAAATGAAAATGATCCGTTCCTTAACTTGAACAATTCTGGTGCGACGAATCTGCTCCTGGGCAACAACGATGTCCGCGAGGCGACGGTCGTGACCAACGGCTATTCGGGGCAGTACGGGACATTGGCGGGAGCCAACGTCAACTATGTGACCAAGTCAGGTTCTAACAACTTCCACGGGAATGCGCTTTATTGGTGGAATGGACGGGCCCTCAACGCAAACAGCTTCTTCAACAACCAGAATGGCGCGCCCCGGCCATTCGACAATGCCAACCAGTGGGCAGCTTCGTTCGGTGGACCGATCAAGAAGGACAAGACGTTCTTCTTCGTAGATACCGAGGGGCTGCGCTTCGTGTTGCCGACCAGCACCAATGTGCGCATCCCGAGCCCACAATTCGAGGCCGCCACAGTCGCCAACTTGGCGAACGCCAGCCCGGGATCGGTACCGTTCTACAACTCACTCTTTGGTCTTTACAACAATGCGCCCGGCGCTGGCCGAGCGACTCCGCTGGCGAACAACCTGGGGTGTAACGGGTTTACCGATGCCAATAGCGGACTCGGCATTACCCAGCCCTGCGCAATAGCGTTTACGTCTACGGTAGGCCAGTTGAGCACGGAATACCTGATCACGGCACGGATCGATCAGAATATCGGGACCAGCGACCGCCTCTTCGGTCACTTTCGCACCGATCACGGCTCCCAGGCAACACTCACCGACGCAATCTCACCGCTCTTCAACCTGGGTAGCACGCAGCCGCAATATGAAGGACAGTTAGAGGAAACCCATACGCTTGGCGCGAATGCCGTGAATCAGTTCATCGCATCTGGCCAGTGGTATTCGGCTACTTTCAATGTGCCCAATCTCCAGGCGGCGTTGCAGGCTGAACCGTTCCGCCTGGCCTTCGCCGGCGGGGCCTTCTCCTCTCTCGGACGAGAAATTAACATTGTGCCTCAGGGGCGAAACGTCACTCAGTACCAATTCGGCGATGATTTCTCGATCACGAAGGGAAATCACTCACTGAAGTTAGGACTGACTTTCCGGCGCAATGACATTACCGATTTCGATCCGGGAATTGGGTCCGTCGGCGCCAGCGAAGGCACAACGCTGGCGAACTTTTTTAATGGGATCGGAGGGACCTATTTCCAGAGTTTCCCTTCGCAGCCCAGTCAGCCAATTGCACTCTATGCCTTGGGTTTCTACGCGCAAGACGAGTGGAGCGTGAAACCTAACCTAAAGTTGACCTTCTCGCTGCGAGGTGAGCACTTCTCCAACCCGGTATGCCAGACCAACTGTTTTGCCCGGCTGAGCGGAGACTTCCTCAACATCTCGCACGACGTAAACCAGCCGTACAACCAGGCGATTGTCTCTGGCCAGAACCAGGTCTTGCCGAACTACACGGCGGTCGAGTGGTTGCCTCGCTTTGGCTTCACCTGGACGCCCTTTGGCCTTAAGAATACGGTCGTTCGTGGCGGCTTTGGGTTGTTCGCGGACTCTTTCCCCGGCACTGTCGCCGACCAGTTGTTGAGTAATCCGCCGCTGCAGGCTGGCTTCAACATTGCCGGTGGTGCTCTTTCTCCCGCAGTTGTCGGAAACCAGGCACAACTGGCTGCCCAAAGCAACGCCGCGTTCCAGGCTGCGTTCGCAAACGGTGGAACGCTCGCGAGCATTCAAAATGCCGTACCAGGATTTACTCCGCCCACGATTAACACCGTAGCGAACCGGGTCCAAAATCCGCGCTACCAGGAGTGGAATCTGGAGTTGCAACAGGCGCTGGGTCAGAAGATGTCGCTTTCGCTAAATTACGTGGGAAATCACGGAGTTCACGAGGTGGTGCAGAATCCGGGCCTGAACGCGTTTTGCGATAGCAATTGTCAAGGACAGTTGGGTACTACCGCAGGGCATTTCGGAGACCTGCCGACGACAGCGACCGATCCGCGGTTCTCGACGGTTACCGAAATCGGCTCCGCGGGGGTATCCAATTACAACGGGCTGACGGCTTCTTTTACTCGCCGAACCACGAGTTTAACTGTGCAGGCAAACTACACCTGGAGCCACGCACTTGATGAGATCTCCAACGGCGGTATCCTGCAATTCGGCCAGAATACAAACTTCAGTCCCATCAATGCATTCGATCCATTCAACCTGCGGTCAAACTATGGCAACTCCGACTATGATACGCGGCACTACTTCAGCTTGAACTATGTTTATAACCTGCCGCACAAGTTTGGACCGAGCGCGTTACTCGGGGGATGGGTACTTTCAGGCACGGCCTTCGCGCGCACTGGATTGCCGTTTACGGTCGTGGATTCCAACGCGTTCGGCATTTTGCAAGGTTTCAACTACGGCTTCACGAACATTACGTCGGTCTCCGTGCCCGCGAACTTCTCCGGAACCGGAGGCCAAACATGTACTTCGCAGGCGGCCAATCCGGCTACACCGTGCTTGCTCGCCTCGAATTTCAGTCCCGCTGTTAACGGCTTCGGCAATCAGCGCCGCAACCAGTTCACCGGGCCGAGCTACTTCAATACTGACCTGTCGATAACGAAGAACTTCAAGATCCCGCGTTGGGAAGGGGCGCTATTCGGGGTTGGGGCACAGTTTTTCAATATCCTGAATCACCCGCACTTCGACCAGCCGGATGCGGACATCGCTTCCCCGACGTTCGGTAGCGTCATCAACCCGGTAAGCTCGCCAACCAGCATCTTCGGCTCTTTCCTGGGTGCCGATGCTTCGCCGCGGCTAATCCAGCTACACGCGAGCATCACGTTTTAGGCGAACTCCAAGCTGAAACTGAGGGGGCCCCCGAGGGCCGCCTCAGTTTTGTCGAACTCGACGACACAGCCGCAGAAGCTTGGAGAATCTGAAGAACTCCCAGCTCTCCGAAGAAAGCCCCCCGGCTCGAAGAATCCAATGAGGCCGCAGTTGCAGATCGACGTCCAAACTGCTTTTCAGGAGCTACATTCCGCCTGGATTCTGGTCAAAAACAAGGGCCTCTCTCTGATGACCGAAATCGATCTCTTTGAGCGTTGACGTATCCGCGTTTCCTTCTTCAGTCAGGATAGCGTCCCATTTGACTTGATCGTCATTCGTCTTCAACGTGGCCGGCACCGTGACCACAGTCTTCCCGTTCTGCTGGAAACTCACCTGTACCGCGGGGCCAGTTCCTTGCCACGCGACCTTGTAGTTGCCAGGTTTCAGGTGTGTGCTGCCGATTTGCACTACAGAAGAAATGTCTACCGAGTGTGCGTAGTCGCGTGCCAACGCGCCGAGTGGAAATAGCAGGGCCGAGGTCGAGAGAATTGCCAGATGTTGCAAATACTTCGTTTTCATAATTTCCTTGTTTCCTTTTTTAGAAGTTGTCAGGCCGACAAACGCCTGAATGTGTCAGTTAATACAGATGAGGAGTGCAGTCCTTGGGTTACAAGTGTTGTCGTAAAACTATGTAAAGGTTTAGGACTTCTTGCCGAGCAGCGTCAACACTTGCGATCATCCGAGACAATCGGACAATGGCGTAACGGCTCGCGTCAACATCTAGTCAACGCTCTTTTGCGTGCCGAATACAGAGGTGCAGGAATCCGCTTCTACCCCTACGTGTCTGCCTCTCGGCTATTCTGTCCTCCGAGAAATCATATCTCTATTTCGCTTGTTTTCAATTTTTGTATCCATTGATCTCGGCACCCGCTGATGTGGCGTTCATCCCATTTCCAGCGCGGTTCATCGCTGGCGTTGTTGGCAATACCCGTGCTCTTACAGGGGAGATGTTTTGGGAGAGCCACTGTGAAATTCAGTAGAGTACCGACCCCTCGAGATAATGGAAGTGAAACCTTACAGAGACTGGCGAAAATCGACAGTCACCAGATCCCCGGTGTACGGGTTAGTCGAGACCGCAAACATCTGCTCCTCCTCTTTATGTTCTTAGGTGCGATCCTCTTATCCACTGTTGCGATGAACGCACAGCTCACAACAGCGGATGTAGTGGGAACAGTAACCGACACTACCGGGGCGGTGGTGTCCAACGCCAATGTAACCCTCACGAACCAGAGGACAAACGAGACTCGAAACACCCAAAGCGACGGTGGCGGCCAATATGCTTTCACCCTTTTGCTGCCCGGAAACTACTCGGTGCGGATCGAAGCGCAGGGTTTTACGACATTCACATCCAACGTGATCGTCTCGGCTGGCGATCGTGCCAGGGTGGATGCGTCAATGCACGTGGGCCAAAGTTCGGAGAGCGTAGAAGTGACATCACCAAGTCCCCTGCTTCAAACGGAGACTTCCACGGTCGCGAATACTGTGCCCGAGCAGCATGTGGAGAGTCTGCCCCTCAATACGCGCAATTTGACGAACTTGGTGACGTTCGTGCCAGGAGCCAATGAAGGTTCCAGTGTTGACTCACTTAGTAGCGGTCAGCGTCCCGACGATCGCCGCCAGACCAGTTCATTTTCGGTGAACGGACAGGACGTTGAGCTCAACAACGCGCAGATTGATGGCACGGACAACAATGAACGCATCATCGGGACGATTGGCGTCAAGCCCTCGATCGATGCCATTCAGGAGGTGACCGTAGAAACCAACAACTACACTGCCGAGAGCGGACGAACACCGGGCGGCCTGGTGAGTGTCATCACCAAGAGCGGAAGCAACAGCTTTCACGGTTCGCTGTACGAGTATTTTCAAAACAACGCGTTCAACGCCAGGAATCCCTTTAACCCATCGCCTCAATTTCCCCAATCCGAGTTTCGTCAGAACGATTTCGGTGGCAGCATTGGTGGTCCCGTCATTAAGGACCGGACTTTTTTCTTTTTTGCTTACGAAGGCTTCCGCCAGGTTGCAGGCGTCCAAAATCCCATAACCAGTACTGTACCCACTGCGGCCGAGCAGGCTCTAGGTCCCGCGGGAATTGTCGCCGCCGATCCGGCGACCAACGGACTAGCGGTGGATCCGATTGCGGCCAACCTATTTAAGTTGTATCCGCTGCCCAACTTTGGCGCGCCAGGACAAGAAACGAACAACTTTCTGTTCGACCCAAACAGAACCCAGTTCAGTACCACGTTTGATGCGCGCGTCGATCATCGATTCAGCAACAACGATCTTTTTTACGCGCGATTCACCTCTAACAACGTAAGCTCGGTCATTCCAACGAATTTGCCGAATGTCACGATCAATGGGGTCAACATTAACCCCGGAAATGGCCAGTTTGGCTTCGCTGGACCGGCGAAAGACGTTGCCTATAACGGTCAACTCAACTACACGCATATCTTCAACTCCAATCTCTTGCTCGAGTTAAAGGCCGCATATACCAGAATCGATAACACTTCCAACTCTCCGAACTCCGGTACCAACGCCGCCACCGCAGTGGGTTTTCCGAGCAACATCAACTTCGGCCCTCTGGCGAGCTCAGGTTTACCCCTCATCAATGTGGCTGGCTTTGCGCCTCTGGGCGATAGCAATTTTGTTCCGATCGTGGATATCAGCAACACCTTCGAATACAGTGGAGCCGTAACCTATAACCGCGGCGCACACAGCCTAAAATTCGGCGCTGCTCTAATTCGCCGGCAGGCGCAAAACCAACAAAGCAGCAACGGGGTTGGCAACATCAATTTTGGACTACCGGAGGATGGCGGATCGGCGTCACTCAACAATCTAGCCACATTCCTGGTTGGCGCATTTACCGCAGAAGGTCGCAACACTGATCTGTTTACGCCCAACTATCGCTCGTGGGAGCCTGGCTTCTATGCTCAAGACAGCTGGAAAGTAAGACCGTGGCTGACACTCAACTATGGCCTTCGTTACGACATATACACTCCGTTTACAGAAGCCAATGGCCGCATCTCGAACTTTGACCCGGCAACCAACACGCTGCTTGTCCCGGCACGTGAGCTTGCCGTCCTCAACACCCAGGGCGTCGACACTACCGGGATGGTGGCATCATCCGACACAGCCGGCCTCAAAACCACCTATTCCAATTTCGAACCACGCGTCGGCTTTGCCGCTTCGCTCGGTCATCAGACCGTGCTCCGCGGTGGCTTCGGCATCGCCGACTTCCCCGGAAACTACACCTCAAACGCGTCCCTGAAGAACGCACCCTTCAATGGCGTCTACGCTCCAAGCATCAACGGCCAAGGATGCCAATCCACCCTCGCCACTCAGATTGAGACTGCCTCGAGAGGTTCTTCCACACTGCCAAGCTGCCAAACTGGCATGGGACAGACCACGGCTTTGGGACAAGGTATTCCGATCCCGGTTCCCCAGGCCTTAAACAGTCCCAGCCTGTCTCTTCCCGATAACGTGGCGCTGAACTTCAGGACGTCGTATGTAGAGCAGTTC
>Ga0210384_10003741_pt1 | contig 17370 bp, 17 predicted proteins | sample IncBWH2MmetaG_FD_160574 | JGI IMG/M metagenome (GOLD analysis project Ga0210384, IMG submission 160574) | Forest soil microbial communities from Barre Woods Harvard Forest LTER site, Petersham, Massachusetts, United States - Inc-BW-H-2-M | ecosystem: Environmental > Terrestrial > Soil >...
CCTCGCCGCCGGATTCGACCATGCGCGCGGCGAGTACATCATCGCCATGGATGGCGACCTGCAGCATGATCCCAACGACATTCCGCTGTTTCTGGAAAAAATCGCCGCCGGCTACGACATCGTCAGTGGATGGCGCAAGAATCGCGTGGACAATTTCTGGCTGCGCCGTTTTCCTTCGCGCGTCGCGAACCGGATGATGGCCGTGATCAGCGGCGTCGACATTCACGATTTCGGCACAACCTTCAAGTCGTATCGCCGCGACATCCTCGAGCAGGTTCCGCTCTACGGCGAACTGCACCGCTTCATTCCCGCGCTGGCCTCGTGGCACGGCGCCACCATTTGCGAAGTGCCCATCCGCAATGTGAACCGCGAACGTGGCGTCTCGCACTACGGCATCGGGCGCACCTTCCGCGTCTTTTTCGATTTGCTGACCATTCGCTTCCTGCTGCGCTATCTGTCGCGGCCGCTGCACTTCTTCGGCGGATTCGGGATGCTCAGCATTTTCGCCGGCAGCGGAGTCGTGCTCTGGCTCGGCGTGGAGAAATTCCTGCGCCACGTGCCGGTCATGGCCTCGCACGGTCCGCTGATGATGGCTTCTCTCGGACTGCTGCTCGGCGGCCTGAATCTGCTCGCCATCGGCCTGCTGGGCGAAATGCAGGTCCGCCACTACCACGAACCCAGCCGCCGCGCCCCCTACTCAGTCGACCGCGTCCTGCGCTCGCAAAACGAAGAGCACAGCGTCTCGGAATAATCATCTTGTGTAGGGACAGCCGCTTCGGCTGTCCATCAAGCCGAGTTCGAATGTTTCTTCCCAAGCGTTAATCCTGCCAAGTCCCAGTCAACTACTCGTCTACGAATGAACATCGAGTCGCAGCCTCCGCCGACATTACTTTCGTTTTTGCACTTATAGGAAAGGCTCACGGATTCGCAGTCCATGCTGGCTATACTCCGTAAAACATCGCCCTTGGCCAATACATGATCATTTCCAAAGAAGTTCGGGCCTTCGCGCGTTTCTCTTTGTATGGGCTAGCCATTTTTCTGGTCCCGATTTACCTTATCCGGCATTTTGTGTATCCCAGCGGACCAGCCACAACCGTCGCGCGTTCTGCCCAAGCGATTCCTATGACTGCGAGCTTCGTGGCCCCACTGGAAAAGGGCAAGAAGCTATTTGGGGACGGATTCTACGCAGACGCATTGGCCGCGTACATGGAGGCAGAAAAATCTGTTTCACAGCTCAATGACACGGAATACGCGTCATTGAAAGAAGCACGCCTGCAAGTTGCCCACGCATACGAATCGACTGGAGACACGACAGCAGCAAGCAACAGTTACGTTGCCATCGTAGGCAGCGCGATACAGGGATCGAAAAAGCTGTCTGAGTCCAACAGCTGGGATCAGGCTTTGGCTCGGGCGCGGGATGCAGAGCAGTTTGCGCCCCAGATCGCGGTGAACCAGCGGTTGGTCACGGCACGGGCCATCGAGGTCGCGGTTACGGCTCTGCGCGGTGCGCATAGTCTGGCCGACGCGGCGCAGGAAGAGCAGCACTTGGTCGACTATCTGGAAAGATCCGGTGACAGGGACGAACTGTTGGCTAGAGCCTATGCCAACCTCGGGTCTATCTATATGGATACTCAGCAGTGGGATAGCGCCGAACAGGCGCTGGTTCGCGCAGCCGAAATCTGCGGACTGGAAGAAAACCGTCAGCGGTCGGCACAGGCTGACTACGACAGAAATTTTGTGGACTACCAGCTGGTCACCCTCTATCTGCACTCCGGAAAGACCGATCTGGGCTTGGCCCGAGCCGACGAGTACTACGTTAAGTACCAACAGAACTCGGCCTTCTCGTCGGACTATATGTATTCAGCCGAGAAATTCGCCTCTTTGGGGCTGGCCCTGGCTAGACGAGCCAACCAGCCTGAGGCCATTTCGCTGTGGGAAAGAAGATCCCGCGGAGGGTCGTGAGGGCAAGACTCGCAGCCAGTTCACAACAGCCGATCAGACTTTTCTAGCCCTGGTCATCAAGTAGTCCTGGCGAACCACGTTGTCGCGGATATAGGGTGCGACGGCTGCGTCAAACTCTGCTCGAAAAGCCTGCAGGCGTGCCGGATCGCTGGCCGCAAGTTCCGCAATCAATTTGACCATCGGCCCCGCCGTTCGTTCGATGGTCAGCCGATACTGTTGCGGGCTCAGCGCCGGAAACAGCACCGCATTGCGATCAAACGCGATATCCGTGACAGCGTTTCCTAACCGCTCGCGCACCACCCTCGGGTCGCCCCAGAGATCGGGGGATGGCACACCCGGCGGCGGAGGCGCTACATAACGGGCCCTGATTGCCGCGGTGCGCCCGACCAGCGATTCCGGCGGCCAGCTCGCAAACGCAATCGTTCCTTGCGGCCGAAGCACGCGCAACATCTCTTTTAGTGCGATCTCAGGACGAGGCGCAAAAATATGCGCGAACTGGCTGAGCACGACGTCGAATTCTCCGTCTGCGAAGGGTAATTCCTCAGCGTCGCCCTCGTGCCACTCGATCTTCATTTCCGCCACCACGCCATTCTCTCGGGCTCGTTCCAGCAACTGCGGCGTCAGATCGATCGCCTTCACCTGCGCGCCCAGGCGGGCCGCCGTGATGGCGACCACTCCCGTTCCGCAGCCGACGTCAAGCACCCGCATGCCCGTCCCGACCCCGGCGAATCGCACCAGCTGTGCCGCCGCTGGTGTCGTCAACCACTCCAAAGGAGCAAAGAACTTCCACCCTTCTTTTTGCGCCTGCTTGAACTGAGCGAACGTATCCATGATTTCCCTTTCGAAATGAAATGTCTTGAACGAGCTACGAGCCGGCCGCCTCGAAGGTCGGGCGAGACACTCAACTCCACTGCGGCAGCGGTTTTCCTTTGTGAAGCCACACAATGAAATCCGTCGTCGGAGGTACACCACCCAACTCCCGCAGCCGCGTCGCATTCTGTCCGCAATGCCAGTGGCTGTGCATGGCCGCCTGGGTCAGCGCCTGGCGTACGCTGATCTTCGCCGGCGGCTTGAACCACGGCACCTCGATAATCTCTTCCATGCGTTCGGCGCTCGTCGTCTTCAGCAGCGCATTCATATCAGCCAAACCTTCCCGCGCGTATTTCTTCAACTCGCCCATGCTCGCAAAATCTTCCATCTTCTTAAAAGCGAACTGCGCCGTGCGCGGCCCCGTCACCCACAAGAACGCATGCTGCACGATGTGAATATGCAATAGCCGCTCGCGGATCGCCGTATCTTCGAGCGCCGCCGGATACGCCTCAAACGCCCGCCAGTGCTCCGCATCGGCCCATTCCTGATGCGCGTAAAGTTCGTCGAGATAAGTCATTGGCAACTCTCCGTAACGCAGCGTCAACTAGTCTACTAGCTGCACACCTCGAGATCTCCTCTGTGCAACCCTGTGCCCCCTGTGGTTAAGGCTCTTTCCAACCACAGAGACCACGGTAGTGTCTTAAACACCGTGTTGCTGCTCTGAGCCGGGATAAGGGCTACCCTCATCCCTCGATTCCTCGAAGATCGTGATAGCAACTTTCATGCTTTCGATTTTTCTTTGACACTTAGAGATCGTGTCCTTCGCATCCTCAATTGCCTGATTCCATTTTTTAGCGTCCGCCGCGCTTTTTCCTTGACTTTTACACACCATGTGATAGTCTCCGTGTAAGGTGACACGCGATTACAAAACCGATCTTACTGAAGCGAACGCGAAACTCGCGCAGCTTCTCAATGACCGTGAACGGCTGAACATCGAAATTGCGAAGTTGCAGTTCCGAGTCGCGGCCCTCATGACGCTCACAGAGGACGAGGAAGTTGACCAGAAAGTCGGCATGACTCTTGGAGGTTTGACGGATGCAGTCCTGACAGCATTTCGGAGCATCTTTCCCAGCGCCATGACGCCGATTGAAGCAAAGGAGAGACTGAGGCGGTTGGGATTCCCAATCGATCACTACAAGAATCCTATGGCCGCGATGCACACCGTGATCAGTCGTCTCTACGATGCTAGAAAAATTGCCCCAAAGAGGACCGACAAAGGGGAGACTGGTTTCGTGTATGTGGAGCGAAGATTCGGTGGTCCCCCGGTCACTTTGGAAACCTGAATTTGCTGCTGTGAGAGCAAACCGTCCTTCGCGTTCAGAGCACGAAGGACGGCAAGAAAGGAGGTGATGAGAATGCCCCCACCGCCAATCAGTGAGTAGTTGAGTAAGCGCCCCGGCTGCCGCGTCAACGGTAGTCGGGGCTAATCCAAAGCGCGGAGTGACCCGTGCCTTAGACCTCAATTTATGGTCGCAGGTTTCTCCGCACAGAGCAAGCGGAGATTTCACATGACCTGCACCAAATGCCAGCACCAAACCTGCAAGAAATTTGGGTACTTCGGTAAGCGCCGCATTCAACGTTGGCGCTGCCAATCCTGCTCTACAACCTTCTGTCAACCTCACACGAAACTGACGCGAGACACGATGGCTGCGAATCCCGACGCGACGGCGCGGGCGCTCCACTGTTTGCTCGAAGGCTGTTCGATTCGCAGCACAGAACGACTCACGGGCCTGAATCGCAACACGATCATGCGTCTGCTCATTGTCGCCGGGGAGCGCAGCACGCGATTGATGGATTCCAAGATGCGCGGACTCAAACCGCGATACTTGCAGTGCGACGAAATATGGACGTTCGTGCAGAAAAAACAAAAACGCGCAGATCGTAACGATTCTCTGATCGGCGATCAGTGGGTGTTTGTGGCGATAGACGCAGAAACCAAGCTCGTGCCGTCGTTCGTTGTCGGCAAGCGCACGAACGCCATCACTCTCGCGTTTCTGCGCGACCTGCGCTCCCGTCTGGCGGACACCAGGTTTCAACTGACTACCGATGGTTTCCACTTCTACCAACTGGGAGTCGAGGATGTGTTCGGCGGGAATGCGGATTTCGCGCAGCTTGTGAAACTGTTCGGGGACTTCGGACAAGGCCCCGATGCGAGGTACTCCCCACCACGGATCACGGAGGTCATATCCAAGGTGCGAAACGGTCGGCCCGATCCTAAACACATCAGCACGTCGTTTGTGGAACGGCAGAACTTGACCATGCGGATGCAAATGCGTCGCTTCACGCGCCTGACGCTCGGATTCAGCAAGAAACTTTCGCATTTGAAAGCTGCGATTAACCTGCATTTTGCGTACTACAACTTCTGCCGTGTGCATTCCAGTCTCAGAGTCACACCCGCAATGGAAGCGGGGCTAACGGACCATGCTTGGAGTATCGGAGAACTGCTCAATGCCTAGCAACACATCATTTAAGACACTACCGAGACCACAGAGGGGCACAGGGTAAAGAAGAACGGGCGTATAATTCACCGTTTGCCTTACGGGAGTTTTCCCATGGCACAGACCACCCAACACGAACTGCAACTCGCCGCGCGCATGTCGCGCCTGGGCACTGAAACCGCGTTTGAGGTTCTGAATAAAGCGCGAGCGCTGGAGCGCCAGGGCAAGAGCATCATCCATCTGGAAATCGGCGAGCCCGACTTCGATACGCCCGCGAACGTAGTCGAAGCCGGTGTCGACGCCCTGCGCAAAGGCTGGACTCACTACGGACCCTCCGCTGGCCTTCCCGAGCTGCGCCAAACCATCGCCGACTACGTCAGCCGCACCCGCGGCGTGAAAGTCACGAGCGAAGAAGTGGTAGTCGTCCCCGGCGGCAAGCCGATTATTTTTTTCACCATCCTCGCGCTCATCGACCAGGGAGACGAAGTTATCTACCCCAACCCCGGCTTCCCCATTTACGAGTCGATGATCGACTATGTCGGCGGCCGCGCTGTCCCCATCCATCTGCGCGAAGAGCGCGACTTCTCGCTCGACGTCGACGAACTGACGGCGCTAATCAATGACCGCACCAAACTAATCATTCTCAATTCACCCCAAAATCCGACGGGCGGCGTCCTCGAACGCCGCGACATCGAGCGGATCGCCGGCGTCATCGGCGACCGCAACGTCATGGTGCTGTCCGACGAAATCTACAGCCGCCTGCTCTTCGACGGCGGCCGCCACTTTTCGATCATGTCGGTGCCGGGCATGCAGGAGCGCACCATTCTGCTCGACGGCTTCTCGAAAACTTACGCCATGACCGGATGGCGCATGGGCTACGGCGTGATGCGCGCCGACCTGGCCACGCACATGACCCGTCTCATGACCAACTCCAACTCTTGCACCGCCAGCTTCACCCAGATCGCGGGCGTCGAAGCGCTCAATGGAGATCAAACTTCAGTCGATCGCATGTGCGAAGAATTCCAGCGCCGCCGCGACGTAGTCGTGGCCGGGCTGAACAAGATTAAAGGATTCTCCTGCCGTATGCCCAAAGGCGCGTTCTACGTTTTCCCCAACATCACCGCCACGGGATGGAAGTCCAAGCCGCTGGCCGATGCCTTGCTCGAACAGGCCGGCGTGGCCGCGCTCTCCGGCACATCGTTCGGGAAATTCGGCGAAGGTTACCTGCGCTTCAGCGTAGCCAATTCGCCGGAGAATTTGCAGCAAGCGCTCGACCGCATCGACCAATGGACGAAGAAGAACCTCTAGACATGTAGGGACGGACGCATTCGTCCGTCCGCGGGCGAAAGCCCGCGTTGAAATCAGGAAGTGAAAGGCTGTCTCATGTTTTCTCCGCTGAAATTGAAGTACGGGCCACTATTCCTCTTGCTTGGCCTTCTTTCTCCGGCGGCTGCGAGCGCCCAAACAAAATCGCAAGAGATCTTCCCCGGGAAGTCGTGGACCCACGCCTCCGTCCGGGTCGAAGCTGACTGGTCCAAAGAAAAACTCGCCGCTGTCCGCGCCTACGCCGATTCGATTCAGTGTTCCGCCGCGATGATTGTCCAGGGCGGGGAAGTCGTCGACGCATGGGGAGACATCGACAAGAAAATTGACGCCTACTCAGTGCGCAAGAGCCTCATCAGCTCGCTCTACGGAATTTACTCCGCCGAAGGCGTCATCGACATCAATCAAACGCTCGAACAGATCGGCATCGACGACACTCCCGATCCGCTTACCAAGGCGGAGAAGCAGGCGCGCTTGGTCGACCTGCTGCGCGCTCGCTCCGGCGTTTATCACATAGTGGATTTTGAAACCGAAATCATGAAGAAGAACCGCCCCGCCCGGGGCAGCCATCCGCCGGGAACATACTTTTACTACAACAACTGGGACTACAACGTTGTGGGTACCATCTTCGAGAAAGAGACTGGCAAAAAAATCGGCGACGCGTTCTACGAGCGCATCGCCAAACCCCTCGGCATGGAAGATTTTCAGCCGGGCGATGTTTTTTACTTCGGAGGTCCCATCTCGATCCATCGCGCCTATCACTTCGAAATCACTGCCCGCGACATGGCTCGCTTCGGCTTGCTGTATCTTCGGCATGGCCGCTGGAACGGCAAACAGGTCGTGCCCGAAGCCTGGGTAGAAAAGAGCACGCACACCTCCGAAATGGTGACCGTCAATGGGCTGGGCGAAGTTGGCGGCTATGAATATCTTTGGTGGGTGGAGTATGGTGGCGTGCATTTTCCCGAGGCCACTCTACCCGGCATGTTCTCTGCCCGCGGCGCCAATGGACACTACATCCTCGTGATTCCAACTCTCGACCTGGTGATCGTCACCCGCACCGACACCGATCCACCGGCTCGGGACGCCAAAACGCTTACGGAATGGGCCGACAAAGGCGTGCTCACCAAAGCCCAATTCGGTCATCTGGTGAAATTGATTCTCGACGCGCGCAACGGGCACTGAATGCGCTCGTAGCGCGCACAGCGGACGAAGGAAAGTTTGCAAATGACGCCGGTTCGTGTAGGGACGGACGCATTCGTCCGTCCAGCGCAGCGCACTGAGAGTTGAAACGCAGCCTCGATTCCAACGCCTGATCTCCGCCTAGCGCTGCAGGAGGCACACGCGATTTGGCCACTCCCAGGATGCCGCCTCGCCGATCAAACTGCTCAAGGCCCGAACCAACGCCCCAACGTTGGACGGCGCTATGGTTTTTTCATCCACGAAAATTACACCGCCGTGGTCTTGGCCTTGCTCAGTCCAGATTTTGAGCAGCGGAGGAATGGTTCGGCGATCATAGGTGACCAAAGTCAGGTTCTGCCGGGCAGCGTTTTTGAGGCAAACTGCGTCATCCTGGCCAAGGTAAGCGCCTCCTTCCCATTCCGCCAGGCAATGAATCACCATGCCGGAATGCCGTTTGCGAATACCTGCGGCGACGGCGGGTGAGATGTGCTCGTCAAGAAGGAGCTTGAGCATCTCAGCGCTTTCGCGTCTTCCGCGCCACGAATACCTTCGCTTGCGGCAACATGCGCCGCACCGCGCTAAAGTTTGCCGCAGCATTTTCCGACAGGGCGGCTTCGATTTCGGCCGGAAACGTTTCCGCGTAGTTCGCCGCCGCGCCCACTTTAGCCTCCGGCCATCGCAGGTGTTTGGCAACGGCCCGGACATCGTTCTTGTAGCTGCGCAATAAAAGGACAATCTCCCACACCGCGAGAGAGCTGCCCTGGATGTAGGCCTGCCGCCCCACGGGCGAATCGCGAAAGTCGATAAAGGCAAATTCCGACCGCCGCAATCCCTCCTCGACCAGCCGCGCGCTGGCGTCGCTGGCTGTCCAACCGTGCCGGCGCGCCATGCGTTGCAGACGCTGTCCGCTGTTGGAAGGCAAACGCATACTGACGACGACCGAACGAGTTGTATTCATGACGCCTCCGATCTACAACGTAACTATTGTAAGCATTGTAGCACTAACGCTGGACACCCTGGTTTCGTCCGATCGAGTATGCTGTACACCCGCAACGGCAGAACCAAAGATTTGCTATGAGAACGAAGCGTCCCAAACCGAGCCGCCCGCAAGCCGTCGGGTACGGCATCCCAGCGGGCAAGAAAGGCCTTCTCCCCTGGTCATGGGCCGAGCAGCGCCTGAAAACATCCCACAATTACTGGATCACCACGATAACGCCCGCAAGCATCACTGCCCACGGCACGGAACCACCAAAGCCGCACACTATGGTGGTCTGGGCCTTGTGGCAGGATGGGCGCCTGCTATTTTCCACCGGCAGCCAGTCGCGCAAGGCGCGCAACCTTGCCGCCAATCCAAACTGCGTCATCTGCAACGAACTCGCGCATGAGGCCGTCATCGTCGAAGGCGTCGCCGAAATCGCCGATGTGGCCGCCCGCCGCAAATTCCTCGCCGCCTACCAACGCAAGTACGACTGGGACATGTCGAAGATGAAAGCTGACATCCTCTCCATGAAAGAGCCGGTCTTCGCCGTTCGCCCGCGCGTCGTCTTCGCGCTGTGGGAGAAATACTTCCAAAGCAAGTCCACGCGCTGGACCTTCGACTAAGCGCCAACGTTCGGTTGTACACTCAAAGAGGGCGTCATCCCGAAGCCCCGCGCCTTCACCAGCGGGGCGAGGGATCTCGCCGTATCCGCTGCGCGCAAGATCTCTCCGCTCCGCCTGAAAACCGGCTTGGCATGACGTCGGCGCCAGGGAAACGGCAAAATTAAAATTGAGGCACTGCATCAGAAAATACCCGGCACCAGCGCCCACGTCGTTTGCCGGTAGGCATCGTAGTTCGCGCCGAACGCGTTGTGTAAGTTCGCCTCTTCGAGCCTGATCTTCCGCCAATACGCGAAGAGAGCGATCGCAACTCCGATCATCGCCAGCCATTCGCCGGTCACCAGCGCGCAGCCCACATACATCGCCAAAACGCCGGTGTAGATCGGATGACGCAGCCTTCCGTACGGCCCGGTTCTGATGAGCTCGTGATCGACCTTGACCGAGATCTCGCCGCTCCAGTAGCGGCCGAGATGAGTTCGCGACCAAATGGCCAGCAAGACCCCTGCTCCCTCGATCGCCAGACCCGCCGACATGACGGCCATCGATGCGGGTAAGGCCCGGCCCGCTCCGCGAATCGGCGCGATCACGAGTAGTGCGGCGGCGTTGGTCATGGTCACGTGAAATGCGCGTGACCCCTTCGATTCCGCGCTCTTCGCCGGAGCTGCGTTTCGCGCGGCGTACTCCCAATACAAACTGAAGATCACCCATCCCGCAGCGGCGGCACGAAAGAAGTTGATGTGTGCCCGCAAAACCGGGTCGCGCGCCAGGAAGGGAAGGCCGGCCACGATGCGGCTCACGTCAGGGCGCACGATCAATGCGCCCACAACCGCCCCAACCGCAGCCGCGACTAAGATAAGCTTCACGCGCTTCATGCCGGAAGATTCTTATCTGAGGCGCGAGCCGGAGTCAACCCCCGTCGCATGCCATTACTTTCGTTACCCACACCGCACCCGTGCAGTTACGCGCCACAGCCTTTCGCGCCCCTATAATTTTGATCGAGTCCAACGGTTCAGCGCCAGCGAGCAAACACGCCGCAGTTGCGCAAGAACGTGGACGGGACGGCATGAGCAGATCACTGAACAAAGCAAACGAAAACGTCGCTTGGATCCACAATCCCTGGCTCGACCTGATCGTGGGCTGCGGAGCGTGGTCGGCGCCGCTTCTGTTACTCTCCTATTTCTCGCAGGAATCGAGCGCGCGCATGTGGTCGGTCGTGTTCTATGCGCTCGCGTTCGTCTTCAACTATCCGCACTTCATGGCGACGATCTATCGCGCCTATCATCGTGCCGAAGATTTTCACAAATACCGCATCTTCACCGTGCACATCACGGTGCTGATGCTGCTCACGCTAGTGCTGTCGCACTTCTGGCTGCGGATTCTGCCCTGGATCTTCACCATCTACCTGACCTGGAGCCCCTGGCACTATAGCGGCCAGAACTACGGCCTGTTCATGATGTTCGCCCGCCGCGCCGGCGCAGAACCTTCAAAAGCAACGCGCAGGGCGTTGTACAGCGCCTTCATCGTCTCGTACCTGATTCTGTTTCTGGGCTTTCACACCGGCCCCTCGACCGATCCGCTGTTTCTTTCGCTGGGGATTCCGGCGCTGATCAGCCATTGGGAGCAGATTCTCTTCAGCGTAGTGTTTATCGCGTGTTCGGCCTTCGGAATCGTGCAACTGGTGCGCCAGACCGGATGGCGAAAGCTGATCCCATCGCTCACTTTATTTTCTTCCCAGTTCCTGTGGTTTCTTTTACCCACGGCGATTTCGCTCCTCCGTGGCCTGGAGATTCCGCAGAGCCGCTACAGCACGGGCGTGCTCGCCATCATGCACTCGGCGCAATATCTCTGGATCACCAGTTACTACGCCCGCCGCGAAGCCGTGGGCGAATCCAGCGCAGGTACGCCGCGCAGCTGGCGACCACTCGCTTATTTCGCAATTCTGATCGTCGGCGGCATCGCGCTGTTCGTACCCGGACCCTGGCTCGCCAGCCGCGTCTTTCACCACGACTTTACCGCAAGCTTTCTCGTCTTCACCGCGCTGGTCAATATTCACCACTTCATTCTCGACGGCGCAATTTGGAAGCTGCGCGACGGCCGCATCTCTTCGTTGCTGCTCAACTCGCGCGAGAGCATCGCCAGCGCCACATCTCAAGCGGGCGGCCGCATCGCCGGCGCCTGGCAATGGTTCGTGGGCAGCCAACCTGCGGCTCGTTCCTTGCGCGTGAGTGCGGCGCTGCTCTTGCTGGTTTGGGGAACGGTCGACCAGGTGCATCACTATCTGGCCCTGCGCACCGACGACGTCCGCGACCTGCAACGCGCCGCTGCGCTCGATTCTTTCGACAGCCTGCTGCAGACGCGTCTCGGCCGCCGTGCCCTCGAAATCGGAGACGCGCGCAGCGCCGAAGCCGCATGGCGGCGGGCCGTGCAATCGAATCCCACCGATCCCACGCCGCGCCAGGAGTTGCTGCGCCTGCTGATCGACGAAAAGCGGTTCGACGAAGCCCTCGCCCTCACCGACGCATCGTTGAAGTACGCGCCGCGCAATTCCGACCTGTTGCTCGATCGCGGGCTGCTGGCTCAGCAGTTGGGAAATGCGGACGAGGCTCGCTCCTCGTGGGAGCAGGCGCTGGCCGCCGATCCCAAACAGTCTGCGGCGCGCCTCTATCTGGCGAACCAACTTGACCGCGAAGGCAAAGCACGCGACGCCGCCTTGCATTACACCGTTTTTCTCGAAGGACTCGCCCGCGAGTCCAAGCAAGCCCGCCCTGCGCCCGAAAAAGTCATTGCTATCGCGCTGCGCATGGCCGATTGCCAGGCTCATTCGTCGCAGAGCGATCGCGCGCTTCAGTCGTATCACCTGGCCGAGAAACTCGCGGCGCAGACGAAGCTTCCGAAACTCGAAAGCCTTGCCGATGTGAACGAAGCCGCCCTGCAGGCGCAAAGCGGGAAGCTCGACGACGCGCTGCGGCTCTACCAGCACGCGTTGCAGCTCGACGGCGCCGACGGCGACACCAGCGCCGCCGCGCAGGATTGGTTCGCGTATGGCCATTTTCTCGATGCCGCCGGATTTCCACCTCGCCTTGCCTATGCGTCCTTGTTCAAGGCGCAGGTGTTGACCGAGTCGCTGCCCAACGCCATTAGCGAAGATTCTGGAAGCGAGGCGCGCGCCAAGCTGGAAAGACGCCTGGGCGCGAAAGCCGCACGCGTTCGCAGCCACCCCGATCCGGTGGTGCAGGAGGCGCTGACTCTCCGGCGTTAAACCTCGTCGGATCCAGGCCGCAGCACCCGGGAAAGACATCTGCAAGTAAAAGCGTGGCATCCCATGAGCTAATTGACATGCTGTTCGCTGTGCTCAACAATGAAACATTCCCGTAATTATTTGTTTATTGGCTGAGTACGAATCGTAGTCAGCAACCCGAGGAGGAAAGTCCATGCCCGAAGAAGGCGAGCATCTGCACATGGAACACCAGTCAAGCGCCGGCAAGTGGATTCTGACACTGCTGGCCGTAGCTTTTGTGGCGGTCTCCGGATACACGCACTACGTGATGCACACTACCCTGCAAAAGGTGACTTCAGACCTTGCCGGTAGCCAGGCCCAGGTGAAGGAACTGCAGGACCGCATGCAGACACAGGAGGCGCAGCAGGAAACGCTTGCGCGCCAGGCTGGTATGACCAAGAAAGAACTGGTGCAGAAAACTGCGGAACTGCAGGCCGAAGAGCGCGCCACCGCAATCCGCCTGGAAAAACAGCAGAAAGAACAGCAGGCGCAGATGGGCCAGGTCAGCGGTGACATTGCCGGCGTCAAGACCGACGTGGGCGGCGTGAAGACCGACGTAGCCGCCACGAAAGCCGATCTCGAAGCGACTAAGGCGAAGCTGCAGACTGCCGTCGGCGACCTGACCGGCCAGAGCGAGCTGATCGCCACCACCCGCTCCGATCTCGAAGTGCTGAAGCACAAAGGCGACCGCAACTACTACGAGTTCACGTTGCTCAAGGGCGCCAAGCCGCAGCCGGTTTCGACGGTGAGCCTGCAGCTGAAAAAAGCTGATGTGAAAAAAGGCAAGTTCACCATGAACGTGACCTCCGACGACAAGACGCTGGAAAAGAAAGACCGCAACATCGCCGAACCGATTCAGTTCTACTCCGGGCGCGAGCACATGCTGTTCGAGCTGGTGGTATGGAGCGTCGACAAGAACAAAGCCACGGGATACCTGAGCACTCCCAAAGGCGCGCCCGTGCCGGTAACGGCGAATTGAGCAACGTCCATCGGCGGGTGACAGGGAGTGCAATCGGGATCCTCGCCAGTTGAAGCCAGGTTTCTCTGCGCTCTCTGCGAGGCCTCCGTGCCCTCCGCGATGCAGCTTTTTTTAACGCAGAGGCCGCCGAGAAAGACCGCAGGGATCGCGGAGAAGATTCGAGTTATGCTCTCGCTTGCAGCGGAAAAACGGGAAGGGCACGAGTTTACTCGTGCCGCCGGGCTGGCGAAAATGATTCGCGCTTCAGCGCCTAAGGCTTGCGCAAGCCGGGGCGAACCAGATTTTCTGCTCACGTAGGAACGGGCATGATCAACCCAGCGCTCTTTCCCGGCGGCCACATCCTGTTGCAAATCGTGATGCGCACGGGCGTGATCTATCTGCTGGTGCTCGTCGGTGTGCGGCTGAGCGGCAAGCGCGAAGTCGGGCAGATGACTCCCTTCGACCTCACGCTGCTTCTGCTGCTTTCCAACTCGGTGCAAAATGCCATGACCGGGCCCGACACCTCGCTGGCCGGCGGCGCAGTCGCGGCCGGCACGCTGCTCATTCTGAATTACCTGGTCGGCAATCTCTCCGGCACCAACCGCCACTTCCGCCGCTGGGTGGAGGGACAGCCCTCGTTGCTGGTGCACGACGGCAAGGTGATCGAGTCGCACATGGCGCGCGAGCATGTCAGCATGGACGAACTGAACCGCGCCTTGCGCGAGCACGGCATCAGCAGCTGCGAGCAGGTCGCGTTGGCCGTGCTCGAGGTCGATGGCTCCATCAGCTGCCTCAAGTACGACGAGATCAAGCCGGACGCAAACACGCATCTGGTCCGGCGGCGATTCATTCAGAAAAAATAGTAGAGGCGCGGGCAACGCTCGGCCCCGCTGCACCAAGACTGGTGCAGCAATCGACTAAAGGCTGATTCCTCCACTGGATACGGGCCTACACGCATGTGGAAAAGAAGTCAAATAAAGACTTTGTAATCAATAACTTACATTCGTTAATTAAACCGATTTAACAAGCCGCAGCATCGCGTCAAAATCCGGTCGATGCAGAGTTCGACCTACTACCTTCCAATCTGCGTGGCGGCCAGCAAAGCGCTGCAGCGCGCATTGCAGCAATCGAGCACGTCGTCGTTCCAACGGCGGACGAGGGCGTCCGCCGCTCCACAAGCCGTGGAGCCCCGGACGCCCTCGTCCGGGGTAAAGTCCGGGAACGCGGCGTGGTTCATTCGAGTTTCAGAAATTTCATACAGACGGGCGCGGCAACATCGATGGTCTTCCCCGTAGCCGTAAGCTTGCCTGTCACCTGGTCGATGCGGAAGACGACGATGTTGTTCGACTCCTCGTTCTCGGCGAAGAGGAAATTGCCCGTCGGGTCGATCTGGAAGTGGCGCGGCGTCTTGCCCCGCGTCGGCGTGATCTCGACCAGCGTCAGCGTGCCGTTGTCGTGGTCGATGGCAAAGACCGCGATACTGTCGTGTCCGCGGTTCGAGGCATAGAGAAACTTCTGCGAAGGCAGGATTTCGATTTCTGCGTCCTCGACGTGTCCCGAGAAATCTTTGGGCAACGTGGGGATCGTCTGTAGCGTGTGCAGCTTGCCCGCATCGTTGGCGAACGCCGTCACCGTGCCCTTGATCTCGCTGAGCACGTAGGCGAACTTTCCGTCGGCGCGCAACGCGAAGTGCCGCGGGCCAGAGCCGGGGTCGAGCTTGGCAAACGGCGGATCGCTGGGCGAGAGCGTTCCGTTGGCTGCGTCGAATTTGTAGACGAGCAGTTCGTCGAGCCCGAGGTCGTCGACAAACGCGAGACGATTATCGGCCGAGAGATCGATCGAGTGCGCATGCGGCGCCTCTTGCCGTTGCGGATCGGCGCCGTGGCCGGTGTGCTGGACGAAGGCCGATGCCTCCCTCAGCGATCCATCGTTTTGAATGGGAAACACCGCAACGCTGCCGCCGTCGTAGTTCGCGACCAGCACATACTTTCCGCTGCGATCGACGATGATGTAGCAGGGCCCGGCGCCGCGCGAGGGGACTTCATTCAGAAAGGTCAACTTGCCGGACGCGCGGTCAATCGAAAACGCGCTGACGCCGCCGCTGTTTGGACCTTTGAAGTTGCCGATCTCGTTGACGGCGTAGAGAAAACGTCCACTGGGCGCGACGGCTACAAACGACGGATTCGTGCTCTCTGCCGCGACTCCGAGAGGCGTGGATTCGCCCGTGGCCGCGTCAAAGCGATAGGCGTAGATGCCTTTGCTGTTGGTGGCCTTGCCGTCATCCTCGGTATAGGTGCCGACGTAGAACAGGTATTTGCCCTGCGGTTTCGTTTGCGAAAACACGGCGGCAGAAATCAGGATTAGCAGAAGGGCGAGAAAAAGGCGTCTGAGTTTCATCCCGCTATGAAAGCGCACGAGGAACATTCACGCAAGCCAGCCATTCATCTGGTGAGAATGCGGCCTGAACGTCCTCGCTGGGGGATTCGGATGGAGCGTCGCCGCAAGGGTTTCTCGGCGATCTCTGCGAGGCCTCCGCGTACTCTGCGTGCAGAGCTTTGAAACGCAGAGAGCGCGGAGAACGGCCGCAGAGGGCGCGGAGAACAACGGGGAATGGAGCCTGGAGGCCAGGGGATTCGTAGGCTCGCGGGTTTCTCGGCGATCTCCGCGAGGCCTCCGCGTGCTCTGCGTTGCAAAGCTTTGAACGCGGAGAACGCGGAGAACAACGGAACAATGAGTAATGACCGCTACCTTGTCAGCACGATCGGCACCGTCTGGTCGTAGGGCATGATTGCTACGCTGGTCGAGTTGCGCTTATAGAACGCCTCGAGCGTCACGGGAAAGGCCACGATGATGGTCCGGTGCACGGTTTCGCCGGGCTGAATCTTGGCCTCGGGCGAGAGCGCGGGCTGAGTTCCATCTTTGAGCGCGGGGAAGATTTGGAAGTAACGATCGAAGTCGACGGCAGAGACGGCTTCGGCGCTCAAGACGCCGGCATCGGTCTTGATGGCGCCGTGCAGGTCGTGGACGTAGAGAATCTTGTCGCTGCCATTGGTCACGGTGAAAGTCAGCGCGACCATGGTCGATCCCTGGCCGGTGATCTCGACCGGGGTGACTTTGTCGAGCGATCCGCCGCCCTGCGGCTTGGCGCGCTTCACAAACGACGCAATCAAAACCGCAACCAGAACTATCCCGATGGCGATGAGAACGATTTTCGCCGGCGGAAGATTCTTCCTGGCCGTGCCGAACTCTTCGCCGATGTTGATGGTAGGGCCGGCGGGCGAGGGTGGCGCTGGTTGTGCTGCGGGACTAGAGGGCGTCGCAGGAGTCGGATCAGGCATGTGAGTCTGCACTGATTCTACGCTTGCTCGTCAGCGACCGGCGATTCCGCCACAACTTTCAGATCGCGGTCGCCGCTGTTCCAGACTCGTTCGCGCACGGGACGCGGCATGATCACGCAGCCGTGCGAGGCGCAGCCCGGAGATTCGATGGAGTCACCGTGCATGAGGAATCCGCTGCGGTTGAAGGTTTCCGTTTGCGGTGTGGGATGAAGGCGCAGGACATACGGTCCGTGGTCTCGCGTATCGACGGGCGGGCCGGCGATGGTCCAGTCGCCTTGCGGGATCGGGCCGACATTGGCAACCTGCTGCATCGCAGGATTGTTCTTGCCCGCGGCCACCCCGGAATAGCCGTTGGCGATGTGTTTTCCGTCTTGTTGCAGTTCGCCGGTTTTTTGCGCGTAGGTCCAGGCCTGCGCCTGCAGGTCG
>Ga0210384_10003742_pt1 | contig 17369 bp, 16 predicted proteins | sample IncBWH2MmetaG_FD_160574 | JGI IMG/M metagenome (GOLD analysis project Ga0210384, IMG submission 160574) | Forest soil microbial communities from Barre Woods Harvard Forest LTER site, Petersham, Massachusetts, United States - Inc-BW-H-2-M | ecosystem: Environmental > Terrestrial > Soil >...
TACCCGACCCGATATCGTAATCCGGCCCCGAATCGGCCGGGCAACTGTCGAGCCCTATCATGCAGCCCACGTTCCACGCGTCGCCGGCAACGACCTGCCAGACCCAGACGATGCGGCCGGTTTTGAGGTCGAGAGCCAGCACGGAGTTGCTGCGGCCGTTCGCCGGACCCGTATAGTTATTGCCGGTGCCGACGTACAGCAGGCCGCGTTTGGCGTCGAGAGAGGGTGTATTCCAGATTGCCGCGCCCGAGGGCGTGAAAATCTTGGTGCCCACCTTGGTCACCCCGCTTTCATGCGGCGTTTCGTCGATGGTGTAGCTCTGCCAGCGCCGCTTGCCGGTGGCGGCGTCGAAGGCCACGACGCTGCCGCGAAAGGTGCAGCAAGGATAGGAGGGATCCGTCGTCGCTTCCTCGAGCGAGGACACGGGCACATAAAGTGTGCCGGCGAAGTACACCGGCGCCCCGGTGATCGTCGAGCTGGGGTGCTCGTCCGCGCGCGCGCGCCAAAGTTCCTTCCCGGTGGTCGCATCGACGGCGTACACGCGCCCGATCAGATCGCCGAAGTAGGCGCGCTCGAGCTTTGCATTCGCCGCGGGGACCACGATCGGCGTCCGCACTTCGGCGGTCGTGGCGAACGTCCAGCGGATGCAGCCGGTTTTCGCGTCCAGCGCATAAACAACGCCGTTCTGGCTGCCGACGTAGAGTGCTCCATAAGCGAAGGTCGGACGCGAGCGGGCACGCACCGATGCGGGATAAGCGAATGTCCACTTGACCTTGAGCCGCGGGATGTCGGCGACCGCGAGTTGGGCGACGCTGCCGGGGATGAAGTGGGTGTTTGCGGGGGTAAATCCCCAACCGACGATATCGGGATTGTGCGCGAGGTCGAAACGCGCGGCTGCGCCCGTGCACGGCGGCGCCGTCGGCGGCTGAGGTGCACCGAATGGGATCCCCGAGAGATATTCGGCCACGTGCCTCTTGTCCGGATCGCTGAGGCCGGCGGCCTGCTGCTGCATGATGCCGACGGAGAGCGCGCGGTGGATGGCTTCCGGCGTCATCATTTCGATGAAGGTCCGCGAGGGTGCCTTCGGCACCTGGCCCTCATGGCAGAGTTTGCAACGTTGGGCGTAGATGGCCGCTCCCGGCAACCGCTCGCGGTCGCCCCCGCTCTTCGAGGCATCCATCTTTTCGCGCAGCGCGGTCAAATCCTTCGCACCCGTGCCCGCGTCCGTGCCGCCGGGAGCAGGCACAGGCGGCGGTGAGGGCACGGCAGCGGCGGCAGGAAAGGTTGAACAGCCGAGCAGTGCGAGCAGTGCGAGCAGTGCGGGCAGTGCGGGCAGTGCGGGCAGACACAAGGTTCTCATGCAGGTCATCCTGTGCAAGGGAAGGCGGCCGCGCTACAGCGAGCCAGGCGACTCGATCAGCGACTTGAGCGTCGCCAGGAACCCGGCGGCCGTCGCGCCGTCCACCACCCGATGGTCGGCCGAGAGCGTCAACGTGGCGACCTTCATCACTGCGGGCGCGCCGTGACGGGCGACCACGCGATCGGATACGGCGCCGACTGCGAGAATTGCCACTTGCGGCGGATTGATGATGGCGTCGAAGCGATCGACGCCGAACATGCCCAAGTTGGAAATCGTGAATGTGCCTCCGGTGATTTCCTCCCGGGACAGCCTGCCGTTGCGCGCGCGCGCCGCGAGGTCCTGGAGTTCGGCGCCGATTTGCGCCGCCGTCTTGGTCTCCGCTCCGCGCACGATCGGAGCGATGAGACCGCTGTCGGTCGCAACCGCGACACAGATGTCGGCCTGCCCAAACTTCAGGACCTCATCGCCGACGAGCTGTGAGTTCAGAGCCGCGTGTCGCACCAGGGAGAGGGCGGCTGCGCGCACCAATAGATCGTTGATCGAGACCGCGGCGCCGGCAGCGTTGAGCGACGACCGGTGCGCGAGCAGCGCGTTGAAATCGACATCGACATGGAGGCGATAATGCGGGATGCCCTGCTTGGATTCGAGCAGGCGCTTCGCAATGGTGGCGCGCATCGAGGTTAACTTCTCGCGAGCCGGCTCCGGCTGCCGTGTCGATGCCGATGCGGGGACGGTGGATACCGCGCTCGCGGCCGCTGCAGTGCCATGCGCCGCGGCGTAGGCTTCGACGTCTTCCTTGGATATTCGTCCGCCGCGCCCGGTGCCATTCACCTTCGCAAGGTCGATGCCGAGGCGTTCCGCGACCCGACGGGCGATCGGACTGATGCGCCCTTCGCTCCCTGGGGCCGCCGGTTCGTTGTCCGGCCGAAGGTCCGGCGTCGCCTGCGCCGCTCCGGCGGGAATCTCTTGATGCTGTGCGTCAAGCTCGAATCGGGCATCCGCCGGTTTGAAGGAGCGGATGAAGGCGTCGACCTCGGCATCCGGCACGGTGGGTTCGGCGAGAACCGCAATCAATGCGCCTACGTTCTCGGTCGCTCCCTTGTCGGCAATGATTCTCCGCACCACACCGCTGCTGGGTGCCTCGACGGAATTGACGATCTTGTCGGTCTCGACATCCAGCATGTGCTCGCCTTTCTCTACCGGCTTGCCGGGCGCCACATGCCATTCGGCAATGGTTCCCTGCTGCATTTCGATGCCCCATTTGGGCATGGTGACCGCAAAAATTCGCCGACCCATGATGGGATTTCCCTCCTAACCGCGCCGATTCTCCTATGGTACGCCAGAAAAAAACAGTCATGCTTGTTTTTTTTGCTGCCAACGCGTAGGTTGCGCATCTTGAGATACCGACAAGATGCGAACGGTCGGAGCGCACCCGCCTCCAGGCAGGGGTGTCGGTCCGGAAAGCGGTCGCACGCTCGTAACGATTCATTTTGAGGGGGGCCATATGACGATTACCAAAAACAACGGGCAATTCACCCATGCCGTAGTTCAGCGCAGCATTCTTGCCATAAGCGCGGCGGCGACCGTATTTTTATCGCCGACGGCCCAGGCGGAGACGGCCGCCGCCGCCACTGAGGCTCCCGCCGTCGGTCTCGAAGAAATCGTCGTCACCGCGCAGCGGCGCGAGTCGAACTTGCAATCGACGCCCATCGCGGTTACCGCCGTCGATGCGACTGTCATCGCGCAGCTCACGCCGCGGACGATCGCCGATCTGGCCTTGCTCGTGCCGAACTTCTCCGCGAACAAGATTAACGGCTTCAATGCCGCCTCGTTTGCCATGCGCGGCGTCGGCAACACCGACATCATCGTTTACAACGAGGCGCCCGTGGCCGTGCTCATCGATGATTTCGTCATGCCAAGTACACAGACGCAACTTCTCGATCCCTTCGATGTGCAGGAAGTCGAGGTGCTGCGCGGACCGCAGGGCACGCTGTTCGGCAAGAACACCACCGGCGGCGCCGTGGTGGTGAAAACCAAGGCCCCGGTTCTCGACGAGACGACTTTCGAGGCCCAGGGCGGAGGAGGCAAGTTCAACGAATTCCACGCTCAGGGCGCGCTCAACATTCCGCTGATCTCCAACCAACTCGCTCTGCGGCTGGTCGCGAGCGAAGAACGCGAGGACGGTTGGATGCGCAACGGCGCGAGCACCACCATCAATGGCACGACCTACCGGGGCGACGGCCGGCGCGTCGGCGGCACCGACGTGTTCACCGCGCGTGCCAAGCTGCTGTGGGAGCCGACCGATAACTTGAAGGCCCTCTTCACCTACGAGATGTTGAATGACCGCTCGCAGACTCCGGCGTCGGTCAATACGACGCCGACCAACAACGCGCCGGGCTCGGCCTTTCCTTACTTCGCCTTCGCCGCGCTCGGTCTTCCGGGATACTCCGGCAACGATCCGCTGGGCAATGCCGGCATCGACAATCGCACGGGCTATCTGGTCGATGAGCAGAACGGGCATCGGGTCGACGCGCAAGGCGAGCACCTCAACATCGACTACAAGATCGATCCCGGCACCTTCACTTGGGTGCAGGGCTATCGCAGCCAGGATTCGAGCTTGGCGTCCGACTATACCGGGTTGGTAGGTCCGGTCTCGGCGTTCGATGCCAATCGGTCCGACCGCCGCAAGACTTGGCAGGAAGAATTGCGCTTCGCATCGCAACAGATCGGCGCTTTCAACTATGTGGCCGGCGCCTTCTACCAGCACGACGACACGAAGTTCTGCGTGGCCCAGGTGCTCGGCATCTATGACCTGTTCGGCGTGCCTGCACCCGCCGGCCTGACGCCCGGCGGCTACAACAACAATCCGCAGGTGCTCTGCAACGCTCAGACCGAGGAGTCCAAGGCCCTGTACGGAGAGAGCAACTACAAGTTCACCGACGCCACGACTCTCACCGTCGGCGCCCGCATTACCCAGGACAGCAAGGACTGGATCGGCCGTCAACAAGTGTTCGTGCAGCAGCTACCCTCGGCCACCGGCGCGATCGTGCCGTCCTTCACCTATCAGCAATTGGGTGGGCTGATGAACGCCGCCAATTTCGGTGCCTACCCCTTCGGCGTGGTAACCGACAGCCACACGTGGACACAGCCGACCTATCGCGCGACTCTCTCCCATCAATTCGATCGGGACATTTTCGGCTACGTCAATTTCTCGCATGGATTCAAGGCCGGCGGCTACAACGATCAGGTGGGCACGGGCGGCACGCCCATCACCAACGCCGAGAAACATCCGACCGGTCCGGAGAAGGCGGATTCGTTCGAGGTGGGCCTGAAGACAGAGCTATTCGACCGCCGCGTGCGGCTCAACGAGGCTCTGTTCTACGTACGGTACACGGACCTCATCCGCCAAGTCGTTTCGCCGATCACCAACGCGAACGGGCAGCCGGGCGAGGAGACGCTGTTCAAGAATGCCGCAAAGATGAAGACCTATGGCATCGAGAACGAACTGACGGTGCAGATCACCGAGGGCCTGGTGCTGCGTGCGCCGTTCAGTTTTCAGCACTGCGAATACAACAACTTCACCACGCTCTACACGGCAAACGGTCAGACTTCCACCATCGATCTATCGGGCTTGCCCGTCAATCGCTGCCCCGCCGTGACGGCGACGATCGATCTGAACTACACCTTGCCGCTGCCCTGGACCAACGGGCATCTGGTCATCGACATCAACGACAACTACGTTTCCAAGAATCTCGATACTTATTCGATCGCCGCGGCGTCCAACCAACCGTTCACGCAGACATACGCAGATGCGAGAGCCTTGCTCGGCGCGTCGCTGACCTACAACGGTGCGGACAATCGCTGGTTTGCGCGCGTGTACGGACGCAACCTCACGAACAAGATCTACAAAGAAGCGGGTCAGAACGTCGACCCGCTATGGGTTTGGACGTTTTACGGAGAACCGCTTTTCGTCGGCGGCGAAATCGGCTTCAAGTTCGGTCAAAAATGAGCGGAAGACAGAAATGAGCGGAAGAGGCCGATCAAACTACGCGCTGCGCTTTGAGCGCGAGAATCTCGGCGTTGGTATAGCCCAGCTCGGTGAGCAGCTCATCGGTGTGCTCGCCCAGGAGGGGAGGGTGCCGCGGCGGCTGCGCCGGGCTTGCGCTCAAGTGCACGGGCAGGCCGGAAACGGGGACGGCGCGATTCAGACCCGGAAAGTCGATGATGGAATGCAGGAAGCCCATCGCGGCGACTTGCGGATCATCGAGAGCCTGCTGAGGCGTATAGACCGGTCCCGCGGGCAATCCCGCGGCGTCGAGCGCCTCGAGCGCCTCGGAAGTGGAGAGCTCCGCGCACCAGCGGGCCATGCGTTCGAGGATGGCGCTGCTGTGATCGCCCCGGGACTGATCGGTGTGATACAGCGGGTCATCCGTCCACCGCGATTCCTCGCCCATGAGCTTGGCCCAACGACGGAACAGGCCATTGCCCACCACGTGCGTCAGGATGTGGCCATCGCGGGTCGCGAAGACGTCCGAGGGCGCCGAGGTTTGGACTCGGTTCCCGCTTCCGGCGCGGTTGATCTGGGTCGCGCCCTGCTCGGCCAAGTGCGAACCGAAGGTCGCGAGCGCGGTGGCAAGCAGGGCGGCCTTGACCTCCTGGCCTTCGCCGGTTCGCTCACGGTGCATGAGCGCCGCGAGAGTGCCGAAGGCGGACAGCACCGCCGTTCCGAAATCCACATACGGGGCCGCAGCCTTGACCGGGGCGCCGGGGATTCCGGACATGTACATGGCGCCGGACATGGCTTGACCGACGCCGTCAAAGCCGCCGCGATTCGCATAGGGCCCGGTGTCGCCGAATGCCGTCTGTGTGGTTAGGATAATGTCGGGCTTAATGGCTCGTAGCGTCTCGTAGTCAATACCCATGTTGCGCAGCTGCAGCGGAGGGAGATTGGCAACGACGACGTCCGCGGTACTTACGAGACGCGCGATGATGTCGCGTGCTCCGGGCTTGCCGGGATCGAGAGTGATGGACTTCTTGTTGCAACCGGTCTGGAAGAACACGCCGCCTTCGCCGCCTGCGGCGACCGGCGCGATATATCGATCCTCGCCGCCTTCGCGGCGCTCGACTCGGATGACTTCGGCCCCCAAGTATCCGAGCAACGCGGCGCAATACGGCCCCGCGACGTATCGGCCGAAGTCGAGCACGCGGATCTTGCTGAGTACACCGCGAGAGTCGATGGAAGCGTCTTTGGTGGCAGAGTTCACGGCGGGAATCTTACACAATCACGGGACGAGAGGTGTGCGTTGGACTTCACTCTAACCGACGAGCAGCGCGCACTGCAAAACGCCGCGCGCGAATACGCCCAGGAACGCCTGCCGGCGCTCGCACAAGAGATCGAGAAAAGCGGCGAGCCGCCGTCGCACGAGCTCATCGCGGAATTCGCCGGCCACGGTTTTCTCGGCATCAACATTCCCGAGGCGTTGGGCGGATTGGGCCTCGGCAACCTCGAAGCGCTGATCGTGCTGGAGGAGTTCGGCAAAATCTCCTCGGCGGTCGCGTTTCCGGTGTTCGAATCCTGCGTGGGTCCGGTGCGTGCAATCGAGCGGTTCGCGAATGACGAGCTCAAAAGCCGCATCGTCCCGCGGGTGTGCCGCGGCGAACTGGTGGTCGCGATTTCGATGTCGGAACCCGCGGCCGGATCGGCGTTGACGGATCTGAGCACGCGCGCCGAGACCCGCGGCGATCGCGTGGTGTTGAACGGCACCAAGCGCTGGTGTTCCGGCGGCGGGCATGCCGACGGCTATGTGGTGTACTGCCGGATGTCCGAAGCGGCCGGCGCCAAGGGCATCGGAGCGGTGTACGTCGAGAAGGATGCGCCGGGTTTGTCCTTCGGCAAACCCGAAGCGCTGATGGGCTTCCGCGGCGTACCGTCCTCCGATCTATATTTCGACAACTGCGCCGTGCCCCTTGCCAACGTGATCGTGCCGGCGGGCGGGTTCAAGCGGCTGATGGAGGCGTTCGATCTGGAGCGCTGCGGCAACGCCACGATGGCGCTCGCGCAGGCGAGCGGCGCACTCGAGGATGTGGTGCGCTACGTTCAGGAGCGCCGGCAGTTCGGCCGGGCCATCGTGGAATTCCAGGCCGTGCAGTTGCGGCTCGCGGATATGCGCATCAAGGTCGATGCCGCGAGGCTCCTGATCTGGCGGGCGGCCTGCAACGCCCAAGCCGGATTGCCCAGCATCCTCGAGTCATCGGTGGCAAAGTGTTTTGCGAACGAGATCGCGCGCGAAGTCACCGGGCACGCCGTGCAGCTGATGGGCGGCTACGGCTACTCCCGCGAATATCCGATGGAGAGGCGCCTCCGCGACGCGTGGGGCTGGGGCATCGCCGGCGGCGCCATCGACATCCAGAAGGTGAATATTGCGGCTGCGATGGTCGGACGCCGTTTCGATCAGCGGGGAAGCACGTGAGGCGACGAGATCGGCTACGCAGTCAGCGGCTTGATGTCGGCCGGCGCGATCGTGACGTCGACATGATCGCCGTCGACTCGAATGCCGTGCGTCGCGAGCGGCCGGGTGGCGGGTGCGCCGAGCACGCGACCGTCGCGCACGTCGAAGGAGGCGCCGTGCAGCGGGCAAATCAATCGCGTGCCGCGCAATCGGCCTTCGCTGAGCCGCGCATGCGCATGCGAGCAGATATTGTCGAGCGCATAGATGCCGTCCTTCGTGCGGCAGACGACGACCTCGCGTCCCTGGGCTTCACAGGCGCGCATGCTTCCCGCGGGCAGATCCGCGAGCGCAACGGAGAGGACAATTTCCTTCGGCATCGGTGCTTCCTCGATCACGAACACCGATCCTAGCATGGCAACGATCGCCGTCGCCCTCGACGGCGGAAACTTGAGGAGCATAAGTCAGCATGGCCACGATCACGTTTGTCTCGCGCATGACCTGCAAGAGCGGGAAGCAATCTGAATTCATACGTCTTTGCCGGCGACTCGAAAACTATGTCAAAGCCGAGGAGCCGGATACTATTCTCTTCGGGTTCTACAAGCTGCGCGAACCGAACCGCTATGTCGTTCTCGAGTCGTTCCGCAGCGAGGAGGCCGAGCATCGGCATATGAACTCAAAGATGCTTGCCGACATTGCGCCGCAGATCTCCGGATGCCTCGAAGGCACCTGGGTGCGCGAGTACTTCGACCCGCTGGATTGAACCGAGGAGAACGGCACATGTCGACGACTTTCATCGCAACGCTCAACGTCAAGGCGGGGATGGAGAGCGAATTCGAGCGGCTCCAGAAAGAGCTTTCCGAACTCACGCATGCGAACGAGCCGGGCACCCTGGTCTACGATGTGATCAAGAGCCGCGGCAAACCGCGGACCTATGTGGTGTACGGCCGATTCAAGGATGAGGCGGCGTTCCAGCTGCACCAAAGCAGTCCATTCCACGATCGGCTCGTGCCGCCGATCTTGGCGTGCGTCGAGGGCGAGATGGACTTGCAGCTATTGGATTGGAAAAGCTGAGGCGGGCGCAGCGCCGAAGGAATGGCGCTGGCTCGTGCTCCGCGGGTCCCATGATTTCAGGCGGTTCGGCGCTCCGGGCGCGCTATCGATCTTCGCCGGCGAGTTCCTTGAGCTTCTCTTCGAGATAGCGCAGTACGCGCTTGTCCCGTTCCGTTTCTTTGTGGGTCAGGAAGCTGATAGCCATGCCCTCCATCACATAGCGGCTGAGATCGAAACCCAGCCCGAAGTTCTCGCCCTTGCGCTTCCACTCGGGGAACAGCTCCAGGCTGGTCTCGTACCACTCGCGCTCGAAGGCTTCTTGAGCCGGAAACAGGATCGCGGCCAATTCCTTGTCGGTGCGCGCTGCCACCGCCATCTCGAAGAAGGCGACGAACCAAGGGTGCTTCACGTGCGCCCAATAACTCTCCACGCCCTGACGCACGTGGTCGCCGTCAGCCGGTTCCTTGGCCATGGCCTTGCGGAACGCCCGCAGTCGCTTGGCGTGCAGGTAGTCTACCGCCGCCCGCACGATGCCCATCTTCGAGGGGAAGTGGTGCAGCATGGCGCCTCGCGACAGGCCGGCACGCTCCGCAATGACCGTGGTGGTGGTGCGTGCGTATCCCAACTCGACTAGGCATTTGATCGCCGCTTCGATGATCAACGTTCGGGTGGATGCGCTCTTTTGAGCTTGCCAGCCGGTGGGTATGATCGCTTCGGCTGGGCGTCCTAACTCGCGGTCATTTGCTGCCATGCGCCAATCGCTTCCTGTGCGGGGAGAAATCTCAAAAACCTTTTATATGCCAAAGATGTATCACTTGCTTGAAAAAGTCAAAGTTGATTGAAACCGGAAGCATTGACTGTTAATTTTGGCGTCCTTGCACCATCGCTTGGCGGTTCGGAGCATAACATGGGACGAATAGAGGGAAAGGTAGCCTTGGTAACGGGAGCCGCGTCCGGCCTGGGTAAGGCGGACGCTTTGTTGCTGGTGAGGGAGGGGGCGAGGGTCGTCATCACCGACATCAACGAAACCGCCGGCCATGAACTCGAGCATGCGCTCAACGCGGATCATCCCGGCAGCGCGTATTTCATGGGGCAAGACGTGTCGAGCGAGAGCCGCTGGCAGGACGTATTCGCGGAGATCCGCCGTCGCTTCGGCGGTCTGCACGTGCTCGTCAACAATGCGGGCATGGTGGTGATCGGCACACCGGAGTCGGCCACGCTGGACCAATTCCAGGCGCACCTCCGGGTGATGACCGACAGCGTGTTTCTTGCCTGCAAATACGGGATCCCGCTGATGAAGGACTCCGGCGGCGGATCGATCATCAACATGTGTTCGACCGCGACGCACCTGGGCTACCCGGTGTTCTATGCCTACAGCGCCGCGAAAGGCGCGGTACGCTCGATGACCAAATCGATCGCGGTGCACTGCCAAATGAATCGCTACAACATCCGCTGCAATTCCATCCACGCCGGTGCGATCGAGACGCCGATGGTGGTCAAGGCCACGCGCGATATCGGCATGCAGATGTCTATGTATGAACAGTCGCCGGTCGGTCTCGGCAAGCCGGAAGACGTCGCGAACCTGGTCCTGTATCTGGCCTCCGACGAATCGCGCTTCGTCAACGCGGCGGAAATCGTGATCGACAACGGCCTCATCAGTCAGTAGTAACCAATTGACAGTAATAACCAACTGACAGTAATAACCAACTGAAAGTAATAACCAACTGAATGACATCAATTTTCAAGCAAATCTATAAAAAACAGTCTAGACTGTTTGTTTTATGCTGGAAGGGCGCCTATACTCATGCGCGCAGGGCACGCTCGGCGGCGCTTGCGGCCTGAAATTTGGACGGGCCCGGCGCTGATGGGGCGCCGGCTGACGTGAGAGTGGTTCCGGCCTTCAGGGGAGTGACGCAATGGATCTTGGGCTTCGCGGCAAGAGGGCGATCGTTACCGGGGCGACCAAAGGCATCGGGCGCGGAGTGATCGAATTGTTGCTGACCGAGGGCGCGGAGGTAGGGTTCTGCGCACGCACCGCGGACGAAGTGGCGGAAGCGGTCGAGATGCTGAAACGTCCCGGCAGTGCGGTGATGGGCGAGGCGGTCAATGTGCGCGACGGCGAAGCCTACAAGGCATGGCTGGAGCGAACCGCCGCCGCACTCGGCGGCTGCGACATCTTCATACCCGGCGTCAGCGGCGGCGGGGGCATGGACAGCGAGAAAAATTGGGTTCGCAACTTCGAAATCGACATGCTGCACACCGTGCGCGGCTGCGAGACACTCATGCCGCACCTGGAGAAGTCCGGCAGCGGATCGGTGGTCATCATCGGGTCGACCAACGCCGTGGAGACTTTTGCCGCACCCATGGCCTACAACGCCATCAAGGCGGGCTTGATCACCTATTCCAAACAACTGTCGCAGTACGTCGGCAAGAAATCCGTGCGCGTCAACACGGTATCGCCGGGTCCCATCTACTTCGAGGGCGGCGCCTGGGAAATGATCAAGGGCACGCAGGCAAAGTTCTTCGATTGGGCGATGAAGCAGCTCCCCAATGGCCGCATGGGATCCGTGGAGGAAATTGCGCGGGTCATCGTCTTCGTGGCCAGTCCGGCGGCGAGCCTCATCACCGGCGCGAACATCATTGCCGACAATGGCTTCACCAAGCGCGTGCAATTGTGAACGTGCGCATTTCAGCGGCGCGGCGGCGATAGCGAGATGGCAACCGCTCCCGTCAACGGCTACTTGATTTGCGGCGGCCTGTATCACGACATGGACTACGCCCGCCTGGAGCTGCTCAAGCTGCTCGGTGAGCACGAGCAGATTCGCATGCGGGTGGGGGAAGACTACAGCGACCGCGGCGCCATCGCCGCCGCGGATTTTCTGGTGACGTACACCTGCGACGTCATCCCCGGGGACGAGGAGCTGGATGCGCTACAGACATTCCTGGCGGCCGGCCGGCGCTGGTTTGCGCTGCACGGAACGAATTCGGTGCTGCGGTATCTCAAAGGCCGCGGTTGGGACGCGCCGCCACAGCCTGCGCGGTTCACGGCGATGCTGGGAAGCCGGTTTCTGGCCCACCCGGCCGTCGAACCGTACCGCGTCGAGGTGAGCGACAGTTCGCATCCGCTGGTCGCCGGCATCGAACCATTCGAGGCCGACGATGAGTTGTACCTCTGCGAGTATCATGGCTCGCAGCACGCGCTGCTGCACACCCGTTATCGCGGCGAGGCGCCCGGTTTCGTGGCGAGGGATTGGCCGCTGGCGGATCAGGCGGACGATCGGCAGCTGGTTCTCTATTTGCGCGCGCACGGCGACGGCGAGGTGCTGTATTGCACGCTCGGCCATTGCCGAGGCAAGTACGACATGCGCCCGATGATCGACGAATATCCGGCGGTGGAACGCGGCAGTTGGAAGCTGCCGGTGTACTACGAGCTGCTGCGCCGGGGAATTCGTTGGGCGGCGGCGCTGCCCAACTAAAGGATATCGATGGCGAGCGACCTTACCAAACTGGACTCGACAGGCGCCGGTACCGATGCCGCCGCCGATCTCTTGTCGCGATCGAAATCGCCGAACTACACCCCGGTGGCGCGGGTCAAGCCCGGCGCCGACGGCCGCACGGGCGTGCTGCCGGGCACGCCGGCCGGCAAGGCACCCGACCCTGAGCTGGGCCATGAAGTCATCGACCAGCGCCGCTACACCTCGGCTGAATTCATGGCGCTCGAGTGGGAACGGATGTGGACCAAGGTTTGGCTCTTGGCCGGCCGAGCGCTCGATATCCCGCAACCCGGCGACTACCTCGTGACCGAAATCGGTATCGAGTCGATCATCGTCGTGCGCCAAGCCGACGGCGGCGCGCGCGCGTTCTACAACGTCTGCCAGCATCGCGGGAACCGCCTGCGTCCGTGCGGAATCGGTTCGACGGGCGCTTCGCGAACCTTCAAGTGCATGTACCACCACTGGGAGTACAACCTCGACGGTTCTTACCGGCGCATCCCCGACGTCGATACGTTTCCTCAGGGCGCTCCGCCCCGCGGGCTCACGGAAATCAAGTGCGCAATCTGGGGCTCCTTCGTGTGGTTCTCCATGAATCCCGACGCGGAGCCGATCGAGGACTATCTGCGCCCCATTCCCGAGCATCTGAATCCTTATCATTTCGAGCGCATGGTGCAGACCCGCGACATCACCGTCGAGTGGGACTGCAACTGGAAGACCTCGGTCGACGCATTCAACGAGAGCTATCACGTGCAGGGTATCCACCCGCAACTTCTCTGGTATTTGCACGACCTCGATATCCAGATCGACTGCTATGAGCGGCACAATCGCTACCTGATCCCCTTCGGCACGGTCTCACCGCGGGTTCGCAAGCCGCCGGGCATTCCCGAACCGATCAAATCGATCATGAAAGGCGCCGGCATGGACCCGGCGGACTACGACGAGCCCATCGCCAACATCCGCCGCGACGTGCAGAAGCACAAGCGTGCGGCCAGTGCCGCACAGGGGAAGGATTATTCGGAGCTGAACGACGATCAGCTCACCGATGATTATCACTACCTGATATTTCCGAATCTTTCGCTGAACGTGCACGCGGACGATTTCTGGGTGTTCCGCCAGCGGCCGCACGCTGCCGATCCGAACAAGATGTACTACGACATCTGGACCTACGAGCTCGTGCCGCAGGGCCAGGAATGGCCGGCGCGCGCCAAGCACCAGAGTTGGAAGCACGGTGAGAAATCGATCGGCCTGGTGCTGGACCAGGACGCGGCCAATCTCCCGAATGTCCAGGCGGGCATGCACTCGCGCGGCTTCCGCGGCCTGTGGCTGGGGCGGCAGGAACTGCGCATACGTCACTTTCATAAAGTGCTCGACGAATATCTGTTTCCCGACGCACATCGACGGAGCGGTACATGAGCGACAGTGTGAATTTGCCGGGTGAGCGGCTGCTGCGGGCGTACCGGCAGATGAAAATCATCCGTGAGTTCGAGGAGCGTTTGCACGTCGAGATCGCGACCGGCGAGATTCCGGGCTTCACTCATCTGTACGCCGGGCAAGAGGCCGTCGCGGTCGGAGTCTGTGAGCAGCTCAGCGACGCGGACTACATCGTCAGTACCCACCGCGGCCACGGGCACTGCATCGCCAAGGGTTGCGACGTCGTCGGCATGATGAAGGAGATCTACGGACGGCGCGACGGCCTATGCCACGGCAAGGGCGGTTCGATGCATATTGCCGACATGACCAAGGGGATGTTGGGCGCCAATGCCATCGTCGGCGGCGGACCGCCGTTGGCGGTCGGAGCCGCCATTGCCTGCAAATTGCGCGGCAACCGGTGCGTGAGCGTCGCGTTCGGCGGCGACGGCAGCGCCAATCAGGGCACGGTGTTCGAGGCGATGAACATGGCGGTGGTGCTGCGGGTTCCGGCGATTTTTATTCTCGAGAACAACGGCTACAGCGAGCACACGGGCGCCGCCTACGCGGTCGGCTCGCGCGATCTGGCGGGCCGTGCGCGCGCCTTCGGCATGCCCGCCGAATGCGTCGACGGCGCCGATTTCCACGCGATGTATGACGCCATGGGACGCGCCGTGGCCCGGGCCAAGAACGGCGAAGGCCCGAGTACCATCGAGGCCGCCATCACCCGCTACTACGGACACTTCGAAGGGGATCCGCAAAACTACCGTGCCAAGGACGAGGTCGCGAGGCTCAGGGTGTCGATGGATTGCCTGAAGCGCTTCCGCGCGCGCACCGAGGCGGATCGCACGGTGGCGCAATCCGATCTCGATGCGATCGACGGCGAAGTGCTGACACTGATCGATCGGGCCGTCACGGAGGCAAAGGCGGCCGCACCTCCGGTAGAGGCCGACCTCTACTCCGACGTATACATCCAGTACTGACCCGACGCGACGGATTCCACCATGCCGCAACTATCCATGCGCGATGCGCTCAACCAAGCCCTGCACCAGGAAATGGCCCGCGACGAACGCGTCATCGTGCTCGGCGAGGATGTGTCGGGAGGGGCCGGCGGCACCTCGGGGCAGCGCGAGGCGTCCGGCGGCATCTTCGGCGTCACCAAGGGGCTGCTCCCCAAGTTCGGCGAGGGGAGAGTGCTCGATACGCCGATTTCCGAATCCGCCATCGTCGGCGCCGCTGCCGGCGCCGCCCTCGCGGGCCTGCGTCCGGTGGCGGAGATCATGTTCGCCGACTTCATCGGCGTATGCATGGATCAGGTGTACAACCAGATCGCGAAGTTCCGCTACATGTTCGGCGGCAAGAGCACCTGCCCGGTAGTCATTCGGATGGCGATGGGCGCCGGCATGAATATGGGACCGCAGCATTCGCAGGCGATTTATCCGTTCTTGACGGCGGTGCCCGGCCTCAAAGTGGTGATTCCCTCCAATGCCTATGATGCCAAGGGTTTGTTGATCCAGGCGATTCGCGACGACGACCCGGTCATTTTCTTTGAGCACAAGGCGCTTTACCCGCGCAAGGGTGAAGTGCCCGAGCATGCCTACACGGTGCCGTTCGGCGAGGCGAATCTATTGCGCGAGGGAGAGCATGTCACGGTAGTGGCGATCGCCCGCATGGTGCCCTTCGCCGAGCGCGCGATCGATGCGCTTGCGAAGGAAGGAGTGACCTGCGATCTGATCGATCCGCGCACCACCTCACCCCTCGACATCGAGACCATCGTCGAAAGCGTGGAAGTCACCGGCCGGCTGGTGATCGTCGATGAATCGCCCCCACGCTGCAGTGTCGCCTCCGACATCGCGGCCATGGTCGCTGAGAAGGCATTCCGCGCTCTCAAGCGGCCCATCATCCAGGTCACGGCCCCGCACACGCCCATCCCCTTCGCTCCCGCCCTCGAGCGCGCCTACGTACCCGGGCCGCCACGCATAGAGGCGGCCATCCGCAGCGCGCTCAAGGACGAATGATGGCGGCTAAAGTGACGGCCGTTGCGGACGCCCTCGCAAGCGTCGCGGCTCGTTCATTCGGATGAACTCCAGGATGCCTGCCGGGGGCCGCTATTACGAAGACCTCGTCATCGGCGAGGTACGCGAGTCGAGCACCCGTACGGTCACTCTCGAAGAGCTGGTCGAATTTGCCGCGCGTTACGATCCGCAGTATTTTCACGCCGACCCCATCGCAGCCAAGCAGTCGATTTTCGGCGAGGTGATCGCATCCGGGATCCACAGCGCCGCCCTGTGGCGCGCGCTCGACCATGAAATCAGCGGCGACATCCATTGGATTTGCGGCGTGGCGTGGGAGGACGTGCGCTGGCCGAATCCGGTACGGGCGGGAGACTGTTTGCGTGCGCGCGCCGAAGCGCTGGCGAAGCGGCCGAGCGGCAAGGATCCGAGGCGCGGCATCGTCGAGTATCGATATACTTTGCTCAATCAGCGCAATGACACCGTGTTTACGTGCCGGAGCATCAATCTGGTGGCGTTGAAGCCGACGGAAGCGGTGTCGCCGCCCGCGACTCTCCCGACGCAGTAGCCGCTAGCGCGGCTGCATCCGGATGGCGCCGTCCAGGCGAATGGTTTCGCCGTTCAGCATGGTGTTCTCGATGATGTGTTCCACCATGGCGGCGTACTCATCGGGCTCGCCCAGCCGGGGCGGAAACGGCGTTTGCCTGCCGAGGGAGTCCTGTGCCTCCTGCGGCAGGGCCTTCAGCATGGGCGTGGCAAACAGTCCGGGCGCAATCGTCATGACGCGAATTCCGGAAGACGCGAGTTCCCTTGCCATGGGCAGCGTCATCGCCACAATGCCGCCTTTCGAGGCCGAATACGCCACTTGCCCGATCTGACCGTCGAAAGCGGCGACCGATGCCGTCATGACGATCACGCCGCGCTCGCCTGCGGCATTGGGCGCATTGCGCTGCATGGCTACGGCCGCAGCTTTTGAAATCAGGACCGTGCCGACCAGATTGATTTCAATCATCTTGCGGAAAAATGCGCCGGCCATAGCGCCTTGTTTGCCGACGAAGCGGGCGGGCATGCCGATGCCGGCGCAATTGACCGCCGCATCGATGGAGCCCATGCGCTCTCGAGCGTGATCGATTGCGCCGTTAACCGCAGATTCGTCGGTCACGTCGGTCGCGATGAAAGAAGCGCGGGCGCCGAGCTCCGCGGCTGCCGCGGTGCCTTGCGCCTCGTTCACATCGAGAAGCGTGACTTTCCCGCCGGCCATGACGATCCGGTTCGCCACGGCAAGGCCGAGGCCGGATGCTCCGCCCGTGACGACGGCATGCGATTCTTTTAATTGCACGCGATTTTCACTTGAGACTGATAGTCGTGTTCACGCCGGTAGAGGCGCTGCTGTCGTCGAACCAGCGCGTCGTCACGGTTTTGGTCTGTGTGTAGAACTGCACCACCTGCTTGCCATAGGGGCCGAGATCGCCGAGCTTGGAGCCGCGCGATCCCGTAAAGCTGAAGATCGGCACGGGCACCGGAATCGGCACGTTGATCCCCACCTGACCCACGTCGATCTCGTTCTGAAATCTGCGAGCGACGGCGCCGCTTTGGG
>Ga0210384_10003743_pt1 | contig 17368 bp, 18 predicted proteins | sample IncBWH2MmetaG_FD_160574 | JGI IMG/M metagenome (GOLD analysis project Ga0210384, IMG submission 160574) | Forest soil microbial communities from Barre Woods Harvard Forest LTER site, Petersham, Massachusetts, United States - Inc-BW-H-2-M | ecosystem: Environmental > Terrestrial > Soil >...
GGGCTTGGGCGGCATGGGCGGCGCCCAGCCGTTGGCGGCAACGATGGCCGGCGCCAGTTTGCTGGCGGTCGAATGCCGTCAAAGCCGCATCGCCAAACGTCTCGAGACCGGTTACATCGATGCGCAGGCCCGCACCTTGGACGAGGCGTTGGCCCTGCTCGAGGCGGCGAAGAAACAGGGCAAACCCATTTCCGTGGCGTTGCTCGGCAACATCGTCGACGTGCTCGGTGCGCTTCTCGACCGCGATATCAAGCCCGACGCGCTCACCGATCAAACCTCCGCGCATGATCCGGTCAATGGCTACCTGCCTCAAGGCTGGTCGGTCGAACAATGGGACGAGCGGCGCGTGAGCGATGCGGCGGGAACCGCGGCCGCGGCGGCCCGCTCGATCGCCAAACACGTCGAATATTTGCTGCGCTTCAAACGCATGGGCCTGCCGGTGTTCGACTATGGCAACAACATCAGGCAAGTCGCTTTCGATTCCGGCGTCGCCCGGGCCTTCGACATTCCCGGATTCGTGCCCGAATACATTCGGCCGCTGTTTTGCCGCGGCGTGGGACCGTTCCGCTGGGTCGCCCTCTCGGGCGATCCCGAAGACATCTACAAGACCGACGCCAAGGTCAAGGAGTTGATCCCCGATGATCCGCACCTGCATCAATGGCTCGATATGGCGCGCTCGCGAATCCAATTCCAGGGACTGCCGGCGCGCATTTGCTGGGTGGGTTTGGGTCAACGTGATCGGCTGGGACTGGCGTTCAATGAAATGGTGAAGCGCGGCGAAATCTCCGCGCCCATCGTGATCGGCCGCGACCACTTGGATTCGGGTTCCGTTGCCAGCCCGAATCGCGAGACGGAAGCGATGAAGGACGGTTCCGATGCGGTTTCCGACTGGCCGCTGCTCAACGCCATGCTCAACACCGCTTCGGGCGCCACGTGGGTATCGATTCACCACGGCGGCGGCGTTGGCATGGGCTACTCGCAACACGCGGGCCTGGTCATTGTCTGCGACGGCAGCGACGCTGCCGCCAAACGCATTCGACGCGTCCTGTGGAACGATCCCGCGACCGGGGTCATGCGTCATGCCGATGCGGGCTACGAGAGCGCCATTGCCTGCGCCCGCGAACAGGGGCTGAAGCTGCCGATGATCGGGCAGCCGTGAGCAATGTGCTGACTTTGCAGGCCGGTGCGCTGTCATTGTCGGCTTTGCGGCGCATTTACGAGCAGCCGACGGTAATACATCTGTCGCCGCAGGATCGCAACCGCATCGCATCGGCCAGCACGTTGGTGAACAGCATCGTCGCCGGCGGCGATGCGGCCTACGGGATCAACACGGGATTCGGCCTGCTGGCGCAAACGCGCATACCCAACGAGCAGCTCGAGCTGCTGCAGCGTAATTTGCTGCTGTCGCACGCGGCGGGCGTGGGCGAGCCGCTGCCCGACGCGGTGGTCCGGCTCATTCTCGCGCTCAAGATCAATGCCCTGGCCCGCGGTTACTCGGGCGTCACCATGGAGCTCATGGACGCGCTGCTCGCACTGCTCGAGCACGAGATGTATCCGATCATCCCGGCCCAAGGATCCGTCGGCGCCTCGGGAGACCTGGCGCCTTTGGCGCACTTAGGCGCGACCCTGTTGGGGATAGGGCACGTGCGCTTGAACGGAGCGCGAGTGCCGGCCGCCGAAGGATTGCACAGAGCGGGACTGCAACCCTTCAGGCTGCACGCCAAGGAAGGGCTGGCCTTGATCAACGGCACGCAAGTATCCACCGCGCTGGCATTGGCCGGACTCTTTGGCGCCGAGGACCTGTTCGCCGCCGCCATCGTCGCCGGGGCGATGTCGGTTGACGCGCTGAAGGGCAGCGATTCGCCCTTCGATGCGCGCATTCAGGTGGTCCGCGGACAACCGGGCCAAATTGCCGTGGCGCGCGAGTATCGTGAATTGATTGCCGGCAGCGCCATTCGAGCCTCGCACCTCGATTGCGCGCGGGTACAGGACCCTTACTCCTTCCGTTGCCAGCCTCAGGTGATGGGAGCGTGCCTGGATGTGATTCGCAACTGCAGCGCGACGCTCAAGATCGAAGCCAATGCCGTAACGGACAATCCGCTGTTGTTCACTGAGGCAGGCGAGGTGCTGTCGGGTGGAAATTTTCACGCCGAGCCCGTGGCTTTCGCCGCCGACACCCTGGCCCTCGCGATCGCGGAAATCGGCAGCCTGTCGGAGCGGCGAACCGCCGTGCTCGTGGACCCCAAAATGAGCGGCCTGCCCGCCTTCTTGGTCAATAACAGCGGCCTGAATTCGGGATTCATGATCGCGCAGGTCACCGCGGCCGCGCTCGTCGCGGAAAACAAGACGCTCGCCGCACCGGCAAGCGTCGATTCGATTCCGACTTCGGCAAATCAGGAAGACCACGTCAGCATGGCGACTCATGCAGCGCGTCGCTTGCTCGTCATGGTCGACAACGCGGCCGCCGTGGTCGGCATCGAGTTGCTGGCCGCGGCGCAGGGCATCGATTTTCATCGCCCCGCCAAATCGTCGCGGCTGCTGGAAGAGATTCATGCCGGAATCCGCCGCGATGTCCTGTTCTACTCGGCCGACCGGTATTTCGCGCCGGATATCGATGCGGCACGTTCTTGGGTAAAATCCGGACGCTTCGCTGTCCAGGTCAACCGCATCCTGCCATCCAGGTCCGGAGAGTCGTGAAATATTGGAGCGCACTCTGCTTCTGTCTCTGTTGCTTTAGCGGCGCCGGCCGCGCCGCGCAGGTCAATCTCGCGACCTTGACCTGCGTGAGATATCAAAACGAAGTCATTGCGCCGCCGGTGGCCACGCCCGGTGCCGATCCCATCAATACCATGATGTGGTTGTTTGGATATGCCGTGGGGAAGTCCGGCGCGCATGTCATGTACGGAGATGCCCTGGCCGGCTTTGGATTTGCGCTGGACGCGGAATGCAAAAACAATCCAACCGAGACCTTGCTGGACGCACTCGCCAAGGTCAAGCCCGACACCAAGAACCCGATGGACTTGACCACATTGGAATGCCAAACCTTCGCATCCCGTCACTTGGAACTCGTGCAATCGGACCACGAGAGCGCGGATACCATCATGATGTGGTTGTTTGGTTTCGCGGTTGCGAAATCCGGCAGTCACCTGTTTGACCCGGGCGCTCTCAAGAGCTTTGAGTCCTCGCTCATGGCCGACTGCAAAAAAGCTCCCGGCGGCAGTCTTTTCGACGCGCTGACCGCGGTTAAATTCTGATCTCGCGATGCGCGCGGGCTCGATGCATGCGCAGATATTGATCGGCGAGACTCACGTGCGCCGGGAAGTACGCTGGACTCGCCGCTGCGGCGGCGCCGTCTTGCAGTCGATCTAAGATCGCTCCGACTCTCTCCGGCGTGCCCAGATCGGTCCAGCCGCAGTGCGGTACGGTAAGCACCCGGAGCATCGATTCCTTGCCCTCGAGCACATCGCGGGAAAAGTCCATGCTGCTCAAATGCTCGTAGAGGCCTTCCAGATTGGCGCCCTCGAAGCCCCGCATCGCGGCAATGGTCGGCGCGTACCTGGAATCGAACAGGCTGAGCAGGGTGCGTACCGAAGCGGCCATGATGAAAACATTCCACAGCGCGCCTTGATCAAGCAGCACCCGCGCTCGAATCTCGTTCGGCTTCTCGACGAAGCGCAACACGCCGACGGCGGCGTCGCGCTCTCTGGATGCCGGCAAAATATAGCCCAGCTCAGTATCGGGCTCGTCCGGCTCGACACCCAAAAGGTAAATCGAACCGCGATCGGTATTCGCCAGATCTGCGGCGCGGCGCAACGAGAACGTCATGACTGCCTCGTCGCGCAAATAATGATCGGCCGGCAGCAAGACCACGATTGCGTCCGGATCCCGTTCGCAGATTCGTAGCAGCGGCAGCAAAATGCCGTAGGCAGTACCTCTGTTCAGAGGCTGTGCAATGACGTTCTGCTCAGGCAGGTAACTCAAGATCGGCATCCACCATTGCCGATGCCGCTGTGAAACGACGCTGCAGATGCGCTGCAACGGCGCAACCGCCGCGGCTCGTTGCAAGGCTTCCTGCAAGAGACACGGGCCCCCTTGCAATGAGCAGAATTGCTTCGGTATGGTGATGCCGCGCTCGTTTCTTGTCAGACCCCGCAGTCTGCTTCCATCGCCGGCCGCCAGCACCACCGCCCAGGTATTTAACCGATGTTTCACACTGCAACCCTCCATGGAGGCCGCCAAGCATATTCACACGATGCTGGCTGCGCGCCGCAGTCGGGAAAATGGTGTCTGGACGTAAAGCCGTGTAGGAATTCACTGATAGCAATTTGCTTAAGACGTGTCCTACGGTCAATGGGTCCTGGAACCGGATGAAACGGCCAGGGGTTCGTGGTCAACTGGTCTCATGCAAAGGAAGGGCGAAAAAGTCGGATCGTCGACCGCGTCAGGAATTGCCTGGCTGGTCCTATCAAGTTCCGCGGCTTATGCTGCGCCGCCTCAGGGACCGACGCGCCCGCAGAGTCAAATTCCACCGATGATGCGCAATCCTTGAAAATTCTCTACGTTGAGGACAATGCCGTGGTGCGCGAAGTGACCGCCGAATTGATGGCTCAGGATGAGCGGGAAATCGTCGCGTGCGCCAGCGCCGAAGAGGCACTCGAGGAATTTCGCAAGGGCGCCTTCGACGTCGTCATCACCGATGTCAGTTTGCCGGTCATGTCGGGCATCGATCTCGCGCGCAGCCTCTTAAGCCTGAAGCCCCGCCTGCCCATCATCCTCGCGTCCGGCTATGCGCTGGATTTCGGACTCGAAAATTGGGGCAGCAATGTGCGCGCCATCATCAAACCGTTCGATCCGCCCGAGATCGAAGCGCTGATCAGCGATCTCATCTCGGGCTGACAGCCCGCTCGCGGCGGTCGAACCCGAAAACTCCGTGCGCCGCGTCAAGAGCGGCGAAATAACGGCCAGTGTGGGAGGATCTCACCTCCCATGTCGCGCACCATCCTAATTCTCGCCACGATTGCGGCACTCATGTACATCGCGCTCTGCCTCGCGCTTTTCTTGGCGCAGCGCTCCTTCATTTATTACCCGCAACCCAAATCAGCCGGCGATGACACCCCAACACTCACCCTCAACGTCGACGGCGAACGAGTACTGATCGCCACCCGGCCCCGGGATGGTTCGGACGCTGTCATCTACTTTGGCGGCAACGCTGAAGACGTCTCCCGCAGCCTCCCCACCTTGGCAGATGCCTTCCCCCGCCGCTTCCTGTATGCAATGAACTACCGCGGATACGGCGGCAGCACCGGCAAGCCATCGGAAACAGCCCTGATTGCCGACGCGCTGGTATTGTTTGATCGCGTGCACGCCGATCACTCTCACATTATCGTCATCGGGCGAAGCCTTGGCAGCGGTGTCGCCATTCATCTCGCAAGCGAACGCCCCGCAGAACGCCTCGTCCTCGTCACACCCTACGACAGCTTGCTCGCCGTTGCCGCCAGCCAGTTCGGTTTCTTCCCGCTGCGATGGCTGATGCTCGACAAATTCGAATCCTGGCGCTACGCACCGAAGATAACGGCTCCCACTCAGCTCATCGCAGCACAGAATGACGAAGTCATTCCCTATGCGAACACCAAATCACTCTACGCTCACTTTCGTCCGTCTCTCGCCAACCTGACGGTGATCCCCGCTGTCGGACATAACAGCATCTCTGAAAGCCCGGAATACATTCCACTCCTAAGGGGGATGCGGTAGAGACTTCGCTTTCCCCTACTACTGCGATTAGAATTTCCTTTGCCGATCGAACATCGGCGCAGGTGAGTGACGCCGTGCAGACTTTATCCCCGACCCGCCGCGAATTCCTGTCCTTGCTCACGGCCTTGAGCGCTCTGCCAATTCGAGGCAGGGCAATTCCGGCCCCCACCACACCTCAACGCAACACCAACGTCCTCTACGGCCAAGACACTCTTGCCTTGGGCATCCGCTCCCGCATCGTCGACAACAACAACGGCGTCAAGATGCACATCCTCGAGGCCGGATTCGAGGCCAAGCGACCTTGCCTGATTCTCCTGCACGGCTTCCCCGAACTCGCCTACACCTGGAGAAACCAACTGCCGCCGTTAGCCCAAGCCGGCTTCCACGTCATCGCACCCGACCTTCGCGGCTATGGGCGGAGCGTCACCACACCGGTCAAATTCGTCGACGACATTCAACCCTATGCCCTATTGAATCGAGTCAGCGACGTGATTGGGTTGCTGCGCGCTCTCGGGCACAACAAGGCAGCAGCCGTCATCGGCCACGACTGGGGCGCACCGACCGCCGCCTGGTGCGCTTTGATACGACCCGACATTTTTCAGTCCGTCGTGCTCATGAGCACTCCGTTCGACGGATCCTACGATCTACCCCTCAACACCGCGGAACATCCAAGATCTTCCAACCACACCGATATTGAAAAGGACTTGGAGGCATTGCCTCGCCCCCGCAAACACTACCGCCGGTATCTGGCCACCCGCGCCGCCAATGACGACATGTGGCACGCCCCGCAGGGAGTCCATGATCTTCTGCGGGCCCAGTTCTACTTCAAGAGCGCAGACTGGAAGGAAAACAAACCCTTCCCCTTGAAATCTTGGGCCGCCCCAGAGCTCGAGAAACTGCCCGAGTACTACGTAATGGACTTGAACAATAGCGTCGCCGCAACCATGGCCGCGCACATGCCCACCAAGGAACAAATCGCCGCCTGCACATGGATGACTGAACAGAATTTACAGGTGTACGCCACCGAGTACTCCCGCACCGGCTTCCAAGGCGGCCTCAATTCCTATCGCATCTTCGAAGTTGCCGGCGACCTGAACGCCTTCTCCGGCCGCACCATTGATGTCCCCGCCTGCTTCATAGCCGGCGCGAGCGACTGGGGCGTCTATCAATCCCCCGGTGCATTCGAAGCCATGCAACGCGGCGCCTGCAGGCGCCTATTGGGAGTCCATCTCGTCAATGGCGCCGGCCACTCGCTCGCCGAGGAACAGCCGCAACAGGTCAGCCAATTGCTACTAGAATTCCTGCACCAAGCCAAAGTAAGGCCCGCGTGAAAGGAGACTGCTGCCATGACCGAACGCCTGCTGAAATTCCCCGTGCTCTGCCCGATCTGCAACACGGAGTGGACCTGCGCCTTGAGCGTCACGGAAATAAAAAAATCTCTCGAGACAGGAATCCCTATCCGCGCCTACGCGGAATGCCATGATTGGCACTGGGATCTCAAGGAAGACGAGCGCCAAGCGCTCGCAGCCAAACTTCGCGCGTGAGTACTAATTATTCTAGGTGCGCGCGCAATGTGTCTGCGTACTCTTTGAGGACAACCATGTCAGGCGTTGCTGCCGCGCGCGGATAGACCCGCAATAAGTCGTCCCCAAGAATCCTTGGGTGTACATGAATATGGAGATGCGGCACTTCCTGAAACGCCGCCTCACCGATGGAGTGCCACAAACTTAAGCCTTGGTTGGGGAACGCGGCTCCGACGGCGCGTGTAATGCGTACAGCCGCCCACATGAGTGCCGCGCCCGTTGCATGGTCAAGTTCCCGGACGTCATGCAGGTGTCGACGCGGCATGACCAGAGTGTGGCCCGGATGAAACTGGCGCAGGTCGACAACGGCGAGCACCAGGTCGTCTTGCAGAACAATCTCCGCTGGGCTCAACCCCTGTGCAATCTCACAAAAGACGCATCCGTCAGTCACGTGCGCTTCGGGCGCCGCCCGCTGGGCGTTAATCGTGGTGCCACTCGATTACCTCAGGACGGCTCCCATACAGCGCGAATTCGCGGAGGGCTGCCGCAACGATTGCCTCGGGATAAAACCAGCTCGCTGGGAACTCATCAACCTGGCCGTTTTCACGAGTGAAGGATCGTACCGCATCCGGCTCGCCTTAGGTGGGGTTGCGCGAACTGAAGCCGGAGTCCCCGTCATGGCGCAGATACATTAGCCACGCATGGTCATCGACGAAGCACGCCGAGAGAGTGCCTCCTCCTTGCGAAGCCGTCACCCAAATCTACAGGTTCGCTTCGCGTGGCTCGGCAAGCGACGCGTCTAGTTGTTGCAACGTCGAAACGTGGCGCAATGGCATGGAATTGGCGCTTAACGATGAGGTTGGGCGATGCGGGGTTACGCAATCACACAACGATGTTGATTTATCTCAAGCATCGAATCCACCCCTTGGCTCACGATGACACCTCGCGATCGCTCGAACCGATTGTTAGAGCACACTCTGAGGCGGCCTACCGTAGACGTCTGGATTGTGAATTTCCATTATCCGATCAGGGGCGGCGCGTCTCGAGTGGCCAGCAACATTCGACGAAGGCCCCGCAGATCCGGATGTTGGATTATATGTTCCAGGACACGGAGGGAAACGCCTTTGCCGCGGTGCTCTGGCAAAACGTACACGTCGGCAAGGTATGCGAACGTTGCTTTGTCTGTTATGGCACGAGCAAAGCCAATCTGTTTGCCCTCATAAAAAACGCCAAAACACAGGGAATTGTCTATCGCGCGTTCGACGACGGCGCGTGGAATGCCGGGCGACCAGTAAGACTGCGTCAGAAAGCCATGAATCGCCCCTATGTCGAGGCGGGATTTGTCGCATGTGATTTCGTATGGAGGCATAAGTGGATTGAGCTCTAACGATGAGGTTGAGCGACGCGGGGCTTCACCGGCGTCGAACGAAGGCACTTTATCCCAATCATCGACTCCCTCCATGGCTCACCGAAGACGCTACCCGCGATCGCTCGAACCGATTGTTAGGTGACCGACCCACCGTGGATACGTCGAACCAATTCGCGGTTATACGCGCGAGCGTATGCCATCGCTGCGTCGAGCAACGCAAAGTCGAGATTTCCTCCAATAACATCACTTGTGCCCTCCAGACAGTGCGTGTGAAAGCGGTCCACGAGGGCGCGGTCATGTGCCTCGTCGAGCCCCGGTTCATCACATGCGTAGCCGTTGATGCCAATGAAGCGCTTATCACCGCGTGCAACATTGGCCTCAACGTCGGCGATGGGATTTGTAAGATTTAGTTTATTCATTGTCCCGAGAAGCACTACTGTGCCAGCGTTGACGCGGCCACCGTCTGACGGGACCGGGCAATCAGACGATGCCGCCTGGGAGTGCGGTGCCGAGTTTTTGACGCAGCTACTTAATAGGGCTGCAGAGCATAGGAGCGCGACGAAGTACGGTGCGGCTTGCATACGGTCACCTAACTATTAATTAGACGACGAAGGTGACGCATACGCAGTCCGGCCTTTGACATTTTTGAATTCCTTGTTCCCCTGTTGACACCACGCCATCTCTGCCTATTCTACCGCGCCCTCCTTGACGCGTCGCGCAGCCGGTTCGACGCGACATCGAGTCGACAATTCATCCGGCTTCGCGTTCGAATGCTAGGCGCTAATTGAGGTCGATTTGCTCGCACGCAATATGTCGGGTGGATTTGCTCCGTTATGCAGGTGCAGAACTTCATGCGGAACAAATCTCGCTGACTTATTCGGAGTGAGACAGCATCCCGGCCACTCGCGGTTGGCACGGTGACGCCCCTCACGGTACTCGGTGCGATCGGCGCCTATCCTTTCATCGATGTGATGAGGGCCCTCGCTACTCCGCATTCTGTGAAATCAATCTCAAAGGACAATCCCAAGGAACGCCGAATGAAAACGCCGCTGTTGACCGCTGTCTCCGCCCTGTTGTTCTGCGCATCCAGCTCTCTGGTTTGCGCTCAAACGGTTCCCTCCGTCTGCACCGCGGGAATGCTCGACACCCACTACGGCCCCGCTGCAAGCGCCGGTTATGTACAAAGCTCTCCGGTCATGCTGAACGAGTCCGAGTTTGAGGCGGGCGCGTTCGACTCAACAAACGACTACTACACCGTATCAAGTGCTGCGATGGATATGCTTGGCCAGCCACTCGCAGCCATCGTGAAGCTCAAGCCGGGAGGTGCTCGCGATCTGACGTACGGCGGATTTGGTTCGGTCGTTCCGGCACCACCAACCGCGGGGCTAGTCGACGCCTCACTCGCGATTGATGGATCCGATCGTACCGTCATCGGAATGATGTCCGCCGACCAGACCAACATCGTGCTCGCCCGGTATAGCTCCGCAGGCGTGCTTGATGCAAGCTTCGGAACCGGCGGTGAGCTCACCATCCCGTTTCAGAACAGCGTCAATGGCCCATGGGCCGTGAAGGCGGCCGCCGATGGTACGGTCTTCATTGCCACAGCTACAGCGACTAACGGCGGGCCCTGGCAGCCCATCGTAGTCAAAGTGACGTCGGCGGGTGCCATCGACACAAGCTTCGGGGTCGCCGGCTTTGCGTCCTTCTACGCGGATAACTTTGGGCCCAGCGGCAAGGCCACTGACTTGTGGCTGAACGCGGACGGTACGATCCTGGTCGGCGGGCGCATCGGGGACAACAGCACCTACAATTACTTCTACGTCGCGCGCCTCACGAGCTACGGCGCGCTCGATACGAGCTTCGGCACCAACCAAGGACTCACGGTGGTGAGTTTCGGTGACATCATTGCCTACGGACGCAAGATGGCGGTGCAAACGGACGGCAAGATTGTACTGATGGGCGGGATTATTCCGACTAACAGCGCCGCGACTGCAAACGTAACCGACACCGGGGTGATCCGACTGCTCGCGAATGGAGCGCTCGACACGACGTTCAATGGTTCAGGCGTGATGCATCTGACCAATGTTGTATATCAGATGGTGGCACTGCAGAACAACAACAAGATCCTGCTGGGGGGTGAAGCGTCTCTGACCACCCCCACTGGTCTCGTCGCGCGGCTGCTCACGAATGGCCAGCCTGACCCGGCCTTCGGTACGACCGGCAACGGGACGGTCCCGGTAGCAGCCCCGGGCTCGCCGAACACGCTCATCAGCCGTGTCTCCTACTCTCCAGGCGGTGCCATTATCGTGCACAGCGGAACTGGGGTTGCCGGGGTATCGGCTGGCGCCGGGTTTGTGCTGCGGCTCGATTCGGGAAGCGGACCTGGCTGTCACTGATAGCCTAGAGGCAGTCATCGATTACTGGCGTCGCGCTGGAGAAAAGCTTCCCCAGCAGCATTGCCGCCGCCAGAAGAAAGAACCCTACAAGGAGAAATAACGTGTATGCATGTTCGGGTTCCTATCTATTGCTTCGCCGGTGACTTCGCGACATGGACGCAGTTGGCAGCTTGGTTAGACCGCTTGTATCTCACGTAGTATCTCCGCGCCACTCGCTGCAATGATGGGCTCTCCCAAGGCCTCGATCATATCGAGAGGCAAATGCTGTCTCGCGTTGAGGTTGGCGATGAGGGGCGCCCTGCAACCCGGGAAGTAGAGTACGACGTTTCCCAGAGCGAGAATGGAAGCCAACGCGTCCCACAGCCGCAAATCGGCGCACGGGCGATTAATAGACAGGCCCTGAACAATGCCTGCGCTGGCATCTGAACTTAAGTAGACGTCACAGGAATTCTGAGCATCGTATAAGACCCTCCATCTGTCCGGCTCTGATTCAGTAACAAAAGCGGCCCCAAACGCATCGCGAACGCTGTCGTGCGGAACCCCTGCGGACTCACCCTTATCAAAAACCTGCATGTACACATCAAAGCTCATTGGCACGAATCAGGCGATCTAACTACTAGGTCTGCGGGCGGTGTGGATCGCCACGATGCCGAGTGATAGCCTTTCAAATGTCACTTCCTGAAACCCGTGCTCGCGGATCTCCGCGGCGAGAGCCTCGGCGGAAGGAAACTCTCGAATGCCGCGCAGTAGATACCGGTACGCAGAGGCATCACCAGCCGTTGCAAGCCAACCCAAAGCCGGCATGCAGAATGACATATACGCCAGGTACGTCCGGTGCAAAATCATCCACGGGATGTTCGATGCTTCCAGGACGATGAGCCTGCCGCCCGGTCGCAGCACGCGAAACGCCTCGTCGAGTACAAGCCGGCGGTTGCAAATTTTCAGTCCGAGCGAAATCGAGTATGCATCGACACTACGCTCAGCGATAGATGGCATTGCCTCGGCGTCAAGTTGCTTCAATTGCACGATTCCAGCGTGCGCCGCCAGCCGGCGTTGTGCGATTGCCAGCATCTTGGCACTCACGTCCGAAGCGATGATATTGCGTCCGCCCGATATCTCGTGAGCTAAAACGCGAAGAATGATGTCCCCGGTACCTGTGGCTCCGTCGAGAAGGGTGGTCCAATCCTCGCCGGCGATGCGCCGCGCAACGCTGCGCTTCCAGAGGCGGTGAACTCCAAAGCTGAACACATCGCAAAGGAGGTCGTAGCGGGACGCAATTCGCCCGAATACGTCGTCGTGCCGCCATATGAACTCCGCAGCATTGTTGGAGTGTGCGTCTACGTGTGTCTGCATGCCGGTGCCTAACGATGAAGTTGAGCGAGGCGCGTTGGCGCTGACGCAAAACAAAGCTGGTTTATCCCAATCATCGATCCCCGTTCACCGAAGATGCCCCGCGATCGCTCGAACCGATAGGTAAGCGTTTGTAGTGACGCAATGTTACGCATCCGACGTCGGTATGGAAAACGCATGACCACACTCGGGGCAAGAACGCGCTGAAGGTGATGCCAAATGCCCGTTTGGACATTTGCGTTCACGAAAGAGCGCCGGCGCATTGATACGCGAATAAAGAAGGGCAAATGCAGCGCCGTAAAATACCATCCAGTGACCAGAGAAGCCGCGTATCACCGCTGCAGAAGCGGGCCCCATTTGGGGCTTCGGTTGATTTGCAGTAGTCGCCATAAAAATCACGAAGTTGATAATCGCGTATATGAATAATCCATAGAAGCTGCGGCGCATCCAAACGGGACAGCCAGCAAGCGCAGTCTTCCAAAAGTCCTTCCGAATCGTCTGGCGCGAGGGTCTCAGCGACACGAGAACGGCAGGAATCCACACAACGAATATGCCCACATGAAGAGCCCAAACTAAGCCGCTACCAGGGATCGCAATTCCAGCAAGGGACATGCAGTGTGCCGCGACACTTAGTACAAGACCTGCAGCGGCAATCAGCATTAAAGGGATAAGCAGCGCGTTCACGCCGCATTCTTGGGAACATACCCGCTTTGCGCCAACGTCTTCAACGGTTGAAACAGTTTCACCGGCATGGCCGACCAGGCGAACCACGCCCAGCGCTCGCACTTTGTCGGTTCCATGACCTGCGCCTCGCCGGCCAAGGCAGTGGACTCCACAAAACAGGTGACGTAGTGCTTGCCCTCCGCGGCCATGACATCATTCGTGTATGGACCTTGGCTCACAACATCAAGATGCAGTCCCGTCTCCTCTTTGACTTCGCGGCGAGCACAACTCTCAACTGTTTCACCCCATTCAAGGTGTCCGCCTGGAAGCGCCCATGCGCCCGCACCGTGCGAGCCTCGGCGCAGACCCAACAATACTCTGCCGTCCCGCACGATGACGACACCCACGCCTACTTGTGGCGTCGCCACTTGCCCCGGAGCGCTCATGCGACGCGGTCAAGCATCACGAACCAAGCGGCAATTGCTGGTTCTCGACGTCGATGAATTGATTGTATTGCGGATGCAAAAAATCATGAAAGACGAATATTTGGTGGTGCCATTTCTTGCGGGTCTTGCGATGATGGAACTGAGGGCAACCGGCAATTTTTCTGTCGGCGTGAAACTCATTGAACTCCTGTATCGCACGGCGTTGGCCTACGAATTCATTTTGCAGCATGAGATCCGTACCGATGATGTCGTCAAAATAGTGGAATATTCTGGGCAGCAGGCGTTCCGATCGAGTCTCGAGGATCGTCAAGGCATCTCGGGTTGACGAGTAGAAATCAAGATCGTGAAATACGCAGCCGATGGGAGCGGGGTTGTATTGCTCGAAGAAAGTTCGACCTGTGTCCCGCACCTGGCCAATGACCAGCCGGCTGAATTGCAGTCTTCGCTCGAGCGCCGCGCGGTCCATCTTGAAAAACCCGGCCTTCCACCCATAGGGAAGATCCCGATAATCGACCGGCTCGGGTAAACCCTCCCCGGTATCGAATCCGTAGATTTCCAGCTCTACACCCAGTTCACGTTGGATCCAGCGCGCGTTCTGCTCGATCACAACCAGGCCGTTCCCGCCGGCAACGCCAAACTCCAGCACGCTGATTCGTGGAATTCCAAGCAACTTGGCCAGTCGGGCCGCTTGGTACATGCAATAGGCGTAGTGGGGCCGGGGGACTAAGCCCCAATGAATTTTGTGCTTAGCAGAAAACAGAGGCCACAATGCAGGATGCACTATGAAATAATGACACATCCAAGAGCGATTGCGCCATGACGAAAGTATTCATTTACCAAATCTTGAATCACTACACGACGCCCGCAGCTCTCGACCCCGGTTTCCTCGTCCTGGACAACTCCGCGAATGAAAGACCGGATTGGTTTGAATACTGGCCGATCAGACAGTTTCTTCTAAAGGAGCCTCTGGACGAAGAATCCTTCTACGGCTTTCTGTCGCCGAAATTCAAACTCAAGACAAACCTCAGCGCGGCCGCCGCGCATGCGTTCGTGAATCTCGACACCAAGACCACAGACGTCGTGCTGTTGAGCCAAAGCATTCACCAAGCGGCGTATTACTTGAACACGTTTCAATATGGAGAGAGTCTGCACCCCGGTCTCTTGGATGTTGCCACGGCGTTCTTCAATCGCATCGGATCTCCGACCAACCTGAACGATTTGATTACTTGTTCGCGGAACGAAGTCTATTCGAACTACATCATCGCCAAACCCCGCTTCTGGAGGGCCTGGCTCGGGGCGACGGAGCAATTGTTCTCGATCGCCGAGTCGACCACCGATCCATTGGGCGCCGAACTTCGCAAGGCGACGCAATACCGGCGTCGCCGCGAAGTGCCGATGAAAATATTCATCATGGAACGCATCGCAACTTGGATTCTGGCGCGAGAATCCTGCTTCGTGGTGCGTGTCCGCGATCCATTCGCCGCGCGCGCCCGCCTGTACAAGTTGCCGATGGCCATGGTCTGCGATGGCTTGAAGATCGCGTACCTCGCAAACGGCCGCAAGCAGGAATATAAGGACTTGTTCTATACGTTCAGCAAGTTCGCGAGGCTTTTCAGCTGGCAGATCAAAATCGGAAACGCCATTGGAATCAAGCAAATACGCTCGTCCCTGAAGTCCCTGGGGTCCCATTGGGAGGAAGCCGGACGCTCTTGATCTCGGCGGTCCGAAATGATCGGACGCTGTTTGCAGGTTAAGCGCGGCGCAATGCGGCCGGCGGCCCCTGTCGGACTTCTCGATCCATGGTGTTCAAGAAAGACGTTTTGACGGCGATGAAGGTACTTCGTCCCGAAGTCCGGTAGCTTCCCTTGGTCATTTCAAACGCGATGTCCGAACCGAGGCCGTCGAACTGTTCCATGACGACATCGAATCCCGAGTCGCGAATCGCCTGCAACAGATATTCTCTCTGAATCAGGAATGATTTGCGGTTGTCCCAGGATGCCCAGCGGCGATTCTCGCGATCGCGAAACGCCCTGTCGCTGCGAAATTCCGGGAACCATCGGCCCGGCATTCCCTCGTGATGGGTCAATCTCGACAGTTTGTGAGTGGTCGTTCCGGTATTTTTCAAGGGAATGATCCGCGCGATGGCGCGACGCAGGCGTCTCGGTCGGATGAAACTGGGAGAGTCTCCGGCTTCTGCGAAATGAGTTTGAAGTATCAACAGCCGCTTGGTGACGCCGGACAATGTGTCGAGAAACGCCCTCGGCCGGTCGAGATGATAAAACAGGCCGCAACAGAAAACCACGTCGAATGAGCCGTAATTGGCGATGTTCCAAACATCGTCGCGCACGAATTTCAAGTTGGGCAGCGCTGTCTTCGACTGCACATATCGGCAAACCTCGATATTCGATTCGCGAACATCGAGTCCGAGGGCCTGCAGCCCCAGCCTCGCGAATTCAACGGTATAGCCCCCCTCGAGGCATCCAAGATCGACCAGGCTGAGGTGCGTCTTGTCGCCGGGAAATGTCACGTCGATGATGCGCTTTGCCGCAAGAAACCACGGATGAAATTCCATCGACGGACCTGCATCCGGTTTGGTATGGGTACCATCGTCCAAGCGGATGTTATGGGACGTAAAACTAATCAAGGCACCCCCCGGACGTGGCCGCTCTAATTCCAGAGCTCCGACAGTTTCTCACCTTTGATGGCTCGTTTGACCGCTCGGAATGTCTTGCGAAAGATGGGCGGGATCAGATCGAGAATGAAGCCACGCACGAGCCTGGACACCCTCAGTTTCACCTTGTGCTTTTGGGAAATGTAGTAGAGGGTCGTGTGAGCCTGAACTGCCGGCTCCCAGGTATTGGTGTAGTAATACAGCGCCAGCGATCGTCTGGCCACGCCGGGCGGCGTGTTCAAAGGCGTCGGATGTCCGTGCAGCGCTTCCTTCACGGTCGAAAAAATCACGGTCCGATTGAACAGGGGAGCGACCGCCTTGCGCTTCGTCATGGTCGGGCGATCCCACAATTCCAGCTCCCCGGCATATTCATCTTTCCAGTCCTGATTCAGGTACAGCAATAGATTGATGCGCCGTTCCAGGTTGTACTTCTTGAGGTGATTGAAATCGGCGTGCACCTCAAGGTAGCCGCCGTTCTCGATCAAGTGTATGCCGCCGCCAAAGAATGAAGGGTCGGCGATCAAGTTTGGAATTCCGGTGAGTTTCTCCATATAGGCGAGAAACGGACCCGAATTGAGATACTGTGCCAGTCGGGCGGTATGGGGCCCCACCACATCGGGAAAAAACGCGAACTTGTTGTGATCGGTCTCGCGATCTAGAAACTTGGCGTAGCGTTTGGTTCGGTCAACGGCAGCAACTTCGGCCAGGACTTCCTGCAGGGCCTTTGGGTCGAAAAAATCATCGATCACAATATGGGAAAATGGCTGGTTGGCCGCGTAGATGGAATGCTCTCTCTCCCCGAGTTCCACCAATGAGTTCCGGTCGGTCTGATAATCGATCATGTACTGATTTTACTCCGATCCGTGCCCCGTTTTCACCGCCATCCCCTTTTAGCGCGCACCGGCCGCCCGCCGGCGCTGCAGCGACAGCAATAGCAAGGCAGCGGCCAGCAGAAAGTAGGATGCGCAGAATTGAACCGCGACGTCGCGCGCGCCGCCGCTCAACTGCGAAAGCACATAGGCACTGCCGTCGAGGCGCACGGAGTGAATGATCCCAAAAAAGCACAGCGCGCCGCCCGCCGCCAAATACAGCGCCGCGGATCGCAGCCTGCGTTCGGTCATTTCAACCACGAACGCCGCCCAAATCGTCGCCGTAATGATGAAGCCATTGCCCAATGCCACGATCACGCTCAATGTCGG
>Ga0210384_10003744_pt1 | contig 17361 bp, 13 predicted proteins | sample IncBWH2MmetaG_FD_160574 | JGI IMG/M metagenome (GOLD analysis project Ga0210384, IMG submission 160574) | Forest soil microbial communities from Barre Woods Harvard Forest LTER site, Petersham, Massachusetts, United States - Inc-BW-H-2-M | ecosystem: Environmental > Terrestrial > Soil >...
ATTCAAACTTTCCGAGATGCCCTTCTTCGACAAGAAGAGAGATAAGGCCGCGTAGGTCTTGATCTCCTTTTCGAGGAACTTGGCGACGCGTTGTTTGCTGTCATTCATTGCCTACCTCCAGCTCAACCGCTCAATCAATCCGGTTCGCGGGCCTTCGTATGCCCCATCCCGGCGGCTTTGTGTCTTCGAGTTCCAAGCACGCCGGGCGTAGTGGTTTTTGATTCAGGAGCGGAATGTACGGTCAGTCCGCGTAGACATTGATAGCGATGCGATCGCGCGGATACCTGCGGTTGTACAGGTAATAGCCGTCGTCTGAATAGTTGATATAGACGTCATCATCGTCATACCAGTTGTTGGACCAGTATTCCGGCCATGAATCGGCCAGACTGAACCAATAGCCGCCGTATTGAAATCGGGGATATCCGCCGACAATCACCACGGGGTAGCTGTAAATCCTGAAGGAATGGTCAGAGCCAAAGTAACCGCTATAGCGGGCATCGGGAATGCGATAGCCGTTGTAGCCGCCGCGTTGCTGCCAGTCACGATGCTCGGACTGCCAGTTGCTCGCACGATGCTGCTGCCAGACTCCCTGCTGTTCGCCTTCCTGGCGGTGCTGCTCCTGCTGGGATTGCATGTGGACTTGCTGGACATGAGCTTGTTGGTCTGAGCGCTGCTGCTGGCCTCTGGCTTGCTGTTGGGATTGATTAGCCGAGCGGTCTTGCTGCTGTTGCTGACTCTGGCGCTGCTGGTCTTGTTGGTGCGTGGCGATTTGCCGCTCTTGCTTTTGGGTATTGTCGCTCTGTTGCTGCTGCTTGTTGGTGTCGGCCTGTTGCTGCTGATGCCGTTTTTGCTGCTGGTCTTGCTGGCTCTTCGCTTGCTGTTGCGCATGTTGTTGCTGCTGCCTGTCGGTGTTGGCCTGTTGTTGGTGTTTCTGTTGTTGATCTTGCTGACTCTTTGCCTGCTGCTGGGCATGCTGTTGCTGCTGCTTATTGGAGTTCGCCTGATCCTGCTGCTGTTGTTTCTGTTGGTGGTCTTGCTGGCTCCTGGCCTGTTGCTGAGTGTGCTGTTGCTGCTGCTGAGGCTGCTGCTGAGAGTGTTGCTGTTTTGGTTGGGATGCCTGCTTCGGTGGATTGGCCGGCTTTTGCTCGGGTTTCTGCTCAGGTCTGGCCGGATGTTCCTCCTGCTTCGGTTTCTCCTGCTGGTCCTGGCGAGTGAAAGCCGGCGCTCCGAAGCCCAAGAGCAGAGTCATTGCCGCCGTACTGATTATTCCGATTGATTTCATACTATTTTCTCCATGACCGAAACTTGCTGCTACGCGTTCTCCTGCCTGGCCGGCGCGCTTGCTTTTGCGGCCATAAAATCCAAATCCATTCCCGGATCACGGCACCGGGCCGGCCGTTCACCACGGTTTGTTTATGTACCGACATGGATTCGCGAGAGGGTATGAAAGAGTCCAAACGCGTCCAGGAGCCACAGCACGACGCCGATGACAACAACTGCATTCAAGATGCTCTTGATGGTTCCCTGCATAGGGATGAAACGATTCACCAGCCACAGCAATACGCCCACAACGATCAGGGCTAGCAAGATTTGCATGAGAGGCATACTTTTCTTCCTTTCCGTTCGGGTTGCGAGACAGTCTCAACAGGGTCCGCATTTCCCCTGCGTTCCGCTTTAGGTTGTCGTTCGATATCCTTGACGCCTGTGTAGGTCGTGGGGGCCAAGCTCGGGGGACGGGCTGTGCAACTGAACAGTCCACTTGCACCATCGCGATGCTAGGCCTTCTCTGCGTGCGCGTCTGTTCACTTGTGTACACGGTGCGCAGATCTTTGCCACGCTCTCTTACCATCGAATTGTCCTTCGGGGTTGATAGACTGGACGTTTTGCGGCCTCCGCTGGCGCGCACGCTCTGCACCATGGCGGCGGTGCTATCATAGAAACATCTCCTGGATATGTGAGGTTATTTACCCAATTGGTTTTATTTCCGCTCTTTGGGTACCGAGTATGCCGAAAGTAACCGCCAAAAAGACCAACCCAACTCCCCGGAAAAAGTTTCTATTCGATCTACGGGCATTTCTGGATACGGCCGGCGCGGCCCGAAAACTTTTCAAGTTTCGTAAATCGGAAAAAATCTATTCTCAAGGTGATTTTGCCGAAGGTGTGAAATACATCCAGGAAGGCGGCGTAAGACTCTCGGTGATTAATGAGGACGGCAAAGAGGCGGTCGTGGCAGTTCTGGGCCCGGGCGACTTTTTTGGCGAGGGATGCTTGGCGGGCCAAGCCGTGTGCATGGGAACGGCAACCGCGACCGTGCCTACCTGCATTCTTTCCATTGAAAAAAGCGAGATGATGCGCGTTCTAAGCGCGGAACATGCACTCTCTGACCTTTTCATCTCTCATATGCTTACAAGGAACATCCGGATCGAAGAGGATCTCATCGACCAGCTTTTTAACTCCAGCGAGAAACGGCTGGCGCGCGCCCTTCTCTTGCTGGCCCGCTATGGCAAGGAAGATCAGCCCCACGGTGTTCTGCCCAAAGTATCCCAAGAAATGCTTGCAGAAATGATCGGCACGACCCGCTCGCGAGTCAATTTTTTCATGAACAAGTTCAGGAAACTGGGGTTCATCAAGTACAACGGCGGCCTGCAGATCAACACTTCCCTTTTGAGCGTGGTGCTGCACGACTGAAACAAACCCACATGTTAAACATGGCCTGGCGGGAATAAATCGTCGGTTTTATCCTTCGACAAAAAGTGTCGCTGCTGCACCGGGTCCGCGATCGTGGGTCTAGAAGTAATGTTCGATCACGAACAGGTGCGCTTCCAGCTCGAACTCTCTCCCGCTCTTGGCAATCACTGATGTGCAAACTCTCTACGCCCATCAAGCGAGCTGCCGGGCCCCAGAGGCCCGCGGCTGGGTGGCTTTCATGTCGTAGAGCGACTTGTCCGCCGCGTACAACAGAGTTCCGATGGTCCCGGCATCTTTCGGAAAACTGGCCAATCCGACACTGACGGAAAGTGCCGGCTCCTCGGCATCCTTCCCGAGAAGATCGCAAATGCGACTTGCAACGAGAGTGGCAGCAGCCCAGCCTGTCTCCGGCAGGACCAGCGCAAACTCGTCTCCGCCGTGCCGCGCCGCCGTATCTATAGAGCGGCAGCAGTCTTTCAATATCTGCGCGAGGCGGCACAGGGCCCGATCACCGGTCAGATGACCAAAATGATCGTTGATCGTTTTCAATCTATCCAGATCCAGCAGGAGAAGTGAAAATTCACGCCCGGTGCGCGTGGAACGGCAGATTTCCGCGTGCAAGACCTCGAAGAGGCGGCGATGATTGGCCAAGCCGGTCAACGAATCGCTGGAAGCCTGGTGGCGCAATTGATCTTCAAGCGTACGCTGTCCGGTGATGTCAACGGCGATGATTTCATGGCCCGCAAAGTTTCCGTGGTCGTCATAGATTCCGCGGCCGCTTAACCGGGCTTTCAAAGCCGATCCGTCCTTCCTCTTCCACTCGATTTCGACCGGCTCGACCTGTCTTGTCTCAGCGGAGCGCGCCGCAAAGGATGTGCCAACCAGGAGATTGGGAATCACCTCAGACTCCTGATTTGCCAAAAGGAGCTGTTCCGTGGATTCGTAGCCAAGCATTGTTGCCAGGGCGCGATTTACTTCCAGCACTTTTCCTTCGGTATTGCTCCGGTAGACTCCGTAAGCGGGATTGTCCACCAGGGCGCGATAGAGCGATTGCGAATGCTGCAAAGCTGTGCGAGCCTCTTCGAGTTCCTGGCGAAGGGCCTTTTCATTCAGCACTCGTCGAACTGCCATGGACAATTGGGCGATATTTTCCAGTTCCACATACTCGAATGCCCCTTGCGTGGACAGTTCGGAGAGGGCTTTCCGCTTGGGGGCAGAGGTCAAGCAGATCAGAGGGGTGTCCTGCACACTTTGCCGAAAGAGTTGTAGCGACTGTGATCCCTCGCAGCTCGGGCTGGGGTATTCGACCACAATGACATCATAGGACTGAGAGCGTAGCTGTTCCTCGCACTGGGCCTGATTCAAGACGAAATCAGATCGAACCGTGAATTGACCGTTCTCGAGCTCTTGGAGACAAGAATTTATCGCCTGTGCATCATGGTGGATGAAAAGGACATGGAGGGTGCGTCGTCTGTGCGATGACGTGTTCTCCGCACGTGCGTTGTTCCTACCAGCCTGTGTCTCGCTCGGAAGCAGATTCAGCTTTGAAGCCATCTTCGGGTTCGCTACAACCGTCAATAATCTGATTCGGCCGCCTTAGTATGAATTCCCCGATCCGATCCTAGGAGCAGGGGAAGACGCCGTCTGTTCGGTTTTGTACAGTTGCACGATCGAGCAATGTCAAGCAGAGTCATGGCTTATGGCCGGAAATGGCACGCTTGGGTTAGCGGCAGTGTTACGCGGTGTGCACAAGGGGACAGACGCATGCCGGTCTGCAACGGAAAATGGGCAGGCAATGGGAATGCCTTACGGCATCAGGAGATTTGTAATGATAAGTTGCCGCAGTGAACGAAACCACCAATCCAGGCGCAATGGATTCCTGGAAAAAGGAATCCTGGCGACGATTTTCGTCCGGCCGTTTCGCTGTGAGAAATGCGATTACCGATTCTTCCGCTGGTGCTTCAGCACGAATCCCACCGCATCCCCCAGCGCCTGCGAGTTAAAGCCATGATGCCTGCGCTTTATCAACTCTTTTCCCGTTTCCGCGGTTCGCTTGGGTTCATGTCTGCTTTGGCAAAAAAGCTGGTGGGAATGAAACCCCGCGACAACGAGTTCGTGCCACAGCGGATGTGCCCATTTTGCGGGCTGATCACCCCGCGCGGCAAAGTGTATTGCCTGGAATGCGGCAAATCCTTCAAACCAGCTTAGAAATTGACACGGAAACGAGAACCAAGATCCCATTCAGTGGAAATTGTCATTCGTTCGATCTTTCTGCGTTGAAGGCGCTTAGTAGTGCCGGGGAGGTTACGGGTTGCTCAAGATAGACCTCTCATTCCGCCCCAGCCATTACACCTGTCTATATGTGGGCCAGACCAACGACCTGAGAAGACGCTTGTTTGAGCACACACCCCGATCACTTGCGTCACACATTTCTTTGCAGAGGCCATTGCAACCGAAGAACAAAGAAAACAGTGTGAGAGAGAACTAATACGTGAATTCGACCAACCGGAAACAGGAGCAGTTGGACAGGCCACAATAGCGCCAGAAGCCATTAGTTGGTTGACTCCCGGTAAGCACAGAGGTCGGACAAAAAGGCTGGGACAATCGCAATTCTTTTTCAAAACGGAAAGGGCGACCCAGTTAAGGGTCGCCCCATTGCAAAGTCAGAAATCTGCCACACTTGCCACACTAAGGATTGCAATCCAAAGCCACTGTAAGCCGCCGTTTGAGTGTTGTCCAGTGCTATTCAGGATCCTCTACGAAGGGCTTCTCAAATCTTCAGGTTTCTGTTGCAAACGCGAGGTTCAGTCATGTGGTTGCGACTGCCGAAAGAGCGAAAGACTTAAGGGCCTCGGTTTCGTCGTCTCTGATGTCGAAGACGGTATACAATCTAGTAATTTGCATCAGGTCCTGGACTTTATTCGTGAGTTTGAGCAGCTTCAGTTCACCCTCGTGCTTCCGCACTGTCGTGAAGGCGCTGACCAGATGGCCCAATCCTGTGCTATCGATGTAATTGACTTCCGCAAGATTGAGCAGGATTTTATTATGACCGTGACTTAACAGCTCGGTGACCAGGGATCGCAGCGAGGCGCTCTCTGACCCGAGCACGATGCGGCCGCTGATGTCTACGACGGTGACGTCACCTACCGTGCGAGTGGTTGTTTTCAAGGCGGAGCCTCCTGTCACAGAAGCATGGTGACACGAAGTCAGGCCACACTACTGTGCAAAATCGAACAGAAAGTCCAACGGCCGTCAAAACAGGATAATTTTGAGTCGAGTGCAAGTTTTCGAGTCGCGTAAAGTCCACCGCGTCATCAGGACGTCTGGAGCGGCGAGGGAATCTCATCTTGCCAGAATCAACTGCGACGGCGGAGCTTTTCAATCCCGCGCGCGGCACTTTCGCACGAACGAGCGATATGGCGAACGAGCGATATGGCGAACGCGCGGCGATGTACTTGTTACCGGGGGAATCAATCCTGATATTTCCGCACTATCGGACTCGCTTTCGTCGGCGGAATTGCTCAACTAGACGGTATGTGACCGAGACAATCGAGACGTACTCTCTGAATCCGCCGCTGCTACTCCGTCGCGAGCCTCCCGCGGATCACTGTGACCGAGGCCTTCGGCAAATTGTAGCTGGTGTTTCCGCTCGCGCTAACCGTCGATTTTGCGGCCGGCCCGTCGGGATCCGCCGCCCCTCCAACCGGAACGATCTTCAAATTCGTATGCCACTTGTATTGCTCACTTCCGAACGTCGTCATCTCCACGGTGCCCGCAAAGTGCCGTTCTCTCTTGGCTTCCTCGCCGAGAAACTCGATGTGCACCGCATGCCCGTTCTCCTGATCCTTATTGATTAGCATTAACGACCACTGCCCGTCCGGTCGCAGCACCGCGTACGACGTGACCAGAACATGACCCGCTCCGTCGCGGACGTCACTCTCGCTAGGGAAAATCCGGTGCTCGCTGCTGCCGGGCTGCACCCACTCTAGATTGATCATTTGACTAGCGAAAAATTGCGACGTCGGCTGCTGGATCTCATATTCCCGATTCATCGTGAACATCCCAAACGTTCCCGGCGACGTGCCATGACAGGCCAGCGACTCTCCCAAGGGTATGTAATGGAAGTAGTACACGGCATTTCCGCCAGCTTCTAGGAAGGCTCCCACATAGTCGGCCCACCATAGCGCGGCAAAGGCATCAACAAACGACTCGTCCGAGCCTGCGGCGATATTCGACTCGGTGATGAACATCGGTACGCCCGCGGGCAATCCATCATCGCGCCACACCTGCAGAATGTGCTGAACAAGATTCGCTTCGTCGTAAAGGTCGCTCCACTGCAAAAGGCAAGGCTCAAACGGATAGTGCTCAAACGAAACGAAAGACAAATCCGCGATGCGCCCGTGCTCCTTCAGATAATCGAAAAAGCGTCCCATCCACGAGCTTTTGCCCTGCGCATTCGGCCATACCTCGATATCCTTGTTCACGCCTTCGAAAATCGGTCCGCCGAGCTTCAGCTTCGGGTCCACGCGGTGCAACGCCGTGGCGAACTGCAGATACAGCGCCGCATAATCTTCCGGCAAAGTATGTTTGCCGTCGGGCTCCTCACCCATCTCTACGTAGGAAATGGGATACCCGCGCTTCTCGAGATAGGCAATCTCGGCAGCAGCGTTCTCCGGATTGTCGTAAATCATCGCGATCGGAATCATCGCCGGCAGTCCCCGGGTAATACCGCTGGTGTAGAACAGATCGAACCCTACTTGATCCTGGCGGCTGTTGATCAGCGCGCCGTCATGCCACGGATCAACCGAAGAGCAGATGGTGTTGCTCTGCGCGCGATCCGCCGTGTGACGAACCACATCGTGAAATTTCCCGCCCTGAGTCGTAGTCCCGATGTACAGCTCGCGAATCGCGTAACCCAAGCAATTACGCTTGTCCCCCGGGCCGTGCGTATCGCAGGTGTTAGAGGATTCGGTCATCCAGACGCGGACGAATCGCGCCGAGATCGGTGCTCTCGAGAGTTGCAGTGTGGTCTCGCCACCGGTACCGCTTGTGACCACCCCGCCGGGAAATGTAACCCACGAGCCTTTGGTTGCCTCATGAACCGCATCGAGCCCCGTCCAATACTGCACCAGATATTGCTGCGCATACGGGTTCGCCCAGTGAATGCGAATCGCGTTGATGTCCTGTGGCGTCGCCAAGTCCACCACCACCCATTGCGGATGCAAACTATCGTCCTCACCGGTGAACGCCTTGCTGAGATAGGGATTGCTTTTCCAATACGTCTCCGTATCTCCATCCGTCAGGCGCGAATAGCCAGCTCCATCCGGACGCGAAAATCCCTGATGCGGAAGCGGGTAGCCAAAAGAGTGCCGGATAGACTCTGTCGGCGTCGCATCTCCGACAAAATACCCTTTCTCGCCGGTCTCGCTCCATTTCCCCTTCGGATTCCAGTGCCAGGCCTCCACGTATAGTTCCGTATTCTGCCGGTACGTCACCGTCTGCCAGCCCGCCGACAAAATCTGCTTGAGTACCGGCTCGGCAAACACCTTATCCGTAGCCGCCAGTGGGATCCGGTCAACGCCCGCGCCCAGCGCCTCGGTGGGGCGAAACGTATTCCTCAGGTGTCCTGGGGTCGTATCGACGCGAATCGTCTGCGCCGAACTGCAAGCAGCTGCAAGGAGTGCGACGGCTACAACTTTGCCGAGAATGCTGCCGGCCAAATTCCACACACGAACAAGCCAGGTAGAGTTCATCAGTCTCCCTCGAGATATGTATGCCCGGCCGACCGTCTTCTCCGTTCCGGGTAGAACGTCAAGAAGCCAAGTTTTGCCGTTTGGTCAAAAAAACACACCGCGCGCCATCTCTTTTGAATCGGTTTAATGCTGGTGTCAAGTGGATTCTTTGGGGGGCATGCTTGCGATTCGAGGGCCTGCGCGTGGTGGACTGGCGTCGAGCTTGCGGCTGCTTCAAGCCCCCCCGGCTTACTATCCAAACGATCCAGCGGTGATCGATTTTGAGATATCGCGACCAATTCTGAGCGGTGGCGCTAGCGCCGTTGCGCAATGCGCTCCCTCACGCCGTGAGCCCTCGAGGTCTGCAGGTCGGAACTAGTCGTCAAAGTCCCAACAACATCTATTTTTTGGGGACTTCCTACCTGTGATTTTGGATCAGCTGGAATCAATAAGTTACCAATGTTCACGGATCGAGGTTTTTGGCCAGGCTTCTTGCCAAAACTAGTAGCCCAATCGAGCATTCTCAAGTATTTCTTCAAGCGGGATCAGTTTGCGCTTACCAAAAGACGCAACCGACTGTACAGGGTTTAGAAGGTCAGAAAGTACTTGATTCCAATACTCCCACAGCCTCAAGAACAGATGACATCTCCGATCGGGCGATGGGCACAAAACTCTGGATTACGGCGGGGTCAAACTGCGAACCACTGGCTTGTAAGAGGCGACGGATTGCCTCTTCGACAGGCATGCCCGCACGATAGGGTCGCGAGGACACCATTGCGTCAAAAGCATCAATCACAGAGACGATGCGAGCGCCTATGGGAATTTCGGAACTCTTGAGTTGTGCGGGATATCCTGTGCCGTCAAAGTTCTCGTGGTGATGCAGAACATACAGGCTGGTCTGCTCCAATCCAGGAAGCTTGCGAATCACCGTCCACCCGAATTCCGGATGTCGCTTCACGATTTCAAATTCTTCAGGCGTGAGGCGTCCGGGTTTGTTCAGGATGCCGTCTGGCACGCCGACTTTGCCGATATCGTGCAGCAACGCGCCCATTTCAAGGTCGGGCATCTTGCTCTCCGGCACCCCGAGATCACGTGCCACTCGCAGACCCCATTCGGCCAGCCGAGTGCTGTGGACTCCGGTATTCAAGTCGCGCAGATCGAGGAGTTGATTGAAGGAGCAGACCAGGGCGCCGCGTAGATCCCCGACTTGCCCCTCCAATTCCTTGATACGCAATTCTTGCCTGCGAAGATCCGATGCAAGGCTCTTGGCCGATGCGGCGTGATCTTCGAGGATCGGCATTAAAAGCCGCCTTGGTTCTGGGCAGAGCCAACGGCTCGATAGAGATCGACACGGCCGTTACCCATGCCGACCGCCAGCAGGTAGTGAGCGTTGGCTATCGCAAACGCGGCCTGAATTTGTGAAGCACCAGGGTTCATACTCTTGATCAAGTCCACTCCGCCGGAAACCATCGGAGCACTGAAGGAAGTACCCCAGGCCGCGGCGTAGCTGCCGAAGGGATAGGTGGTAACGATCGCCTCGCCCGGAGCCGCAACCCACACTATCTGGTTGCCGTAGTTTGAGAAGGACGAGCGCTGGTCCTGGAAGTTCGTGGATGCCACGCCCATCACATTGGAAAGTCCCGCCGGGTAGACCATCTCCATGCGGCCGTCATTCCCGGAGGATGCGACAAAAACAACGCCGTTCTTTTCCGCAGAAGTGACGGCGGCAGCGAGTTCTTTGGAAGACGATTTGAGGTCGAAGCTCATGTTCACGACGGTGGCGTTATTTTGCGCGGCAAAGTAAATTGCGCGAACAATGTCGGAGAGATTGCCTCTGCCGTCGGGGCCAAAGGCTTTGAGAGGCATCAGTTTGGCTGTCGGCGCAACCAGGTGAAGGATACCGGCAACCATTGTGCCGTGACCGAACGCCTCAAAACCCGGGCCGTCCACCATGGCGATGCTGTGTTGGTCCACCATAGCGATCGAATGCTGATTTACCTGGCCAGGAGTGCAATTCACGCAAGGTGATTCCGGCGCGGGAGTTCCGCTTGGGAGATCATTCATCTCCGAGCCGCCAGGCTGGTTACGGGTGAAGTCATAGCCAGCGAGCAGGACAGGGCGAAGAACGGGATGATTTGGATCCACGCCGGTATCGATGTCCGCGATGATCCCGGAACCGGTCAGGTTGAAGCGTTCCTGTGTACTTTCCAGATTGATGATTTGGGTGGCGGGTTGATTGACGTAGCCTTCCCAAACTGTCGAGCCGTGGTAAGGAACTGGTGTGGTGTCCACAAGCGAAGGCGGCGGCGCAGTGGCTTGCGCTCCACCGGTCGCAACATTGACGAGCTGGTCGAGTTCCACATTGAGGATTCCAGGAATCGCGCGGAGAATGTTGAGAACAAGGTTGGGATCCTGATTGTTGGGTCCGGCCAAGAGGAAGACCTGGTTCAGACCGCCATCCAAAGACTGAATCGCGGTGCAGAGACCCAGGCGGCAGAGCAGCTGAAGATTGAGCAGTCCACCTGTGGTGCGAACGATGTAGCGGTTTCCTACCGGATTTTGTGACCCGCCCAGTGGTGTTACGCTGAGGATGCCCGGGATGTTCTGCAGAATATTCTGAAGGAACGAGGCATTGGCGGATCCGGAGAACGATAGGACAAAATAGTTGGTGGGAGATCCATTCAACGACTGGGTGACCTGGCAGCCTTTCAGCAAACAGATAAAGTTGACGGCTGGGGCACTCAAGCTGGTCTGTACCAGCATCTGGGTGTTCGCGGCGCAAGCTGGTTTGACAGCAAAAAAAGCCAGCAGGAGCGTAATCGAGAGAATTGCGCGTTTCATCGTTTGGGAGCCTCGTTTTCCTTAAAACTTCGGTAAATCCTTCAACGTCTACCGAACGAAAGTACCTGCCGCCATCCGGAATAGTCCACGCCTAGTTTCGGAAATTGCCCCGAAAACCGGCAATGGTACTCACGTTGGACCCGACCGAAACTTCCGTTTGCCCCCGCTTACCTTCCTCCTCCGAACTACTCTTGTTACCCTCCCTCGCCACTGGGCTGACCTGCCGGTTTCCCTGCGGATCAGTCTTTCAAGCTGGCTCACCGGAAATTACGAAAGCTCCGGAAAGCGTTGAAACTTGCTCTCGCTGGTGTGCCTGGCTGCCGTTCCCTCCAAGGGAATCGAAAGCTCTTTTTCACCTAACAGATAGAACGAGACCCGAAGACCTGCTTCGGGTACGAAAACCGCGTGAAACTCTCCAAACAGATTGGTGAATTCCGAAGTCAAGACGCTTCGGTAGCCGGAGACAACCACCTGGATTTCTGCGATGCCTTCAGCTTGCCGCGCAGAGTTCGAAATCTGGCCCGAAATATGCACGCGCTCGGACTTGGGTTCTGGCTCGATCCGCAAGTCAATGCTAATTTCGCCGGCCCTATAAAGAATTTGCCGGGGAGTGCTGTGGGCGGACCGCACGCCCGCCATTGCGGGTTGCCAAAGGGAATCGAAAACCAGACGCGGAATTATTGGCGACCGTTTGGCGCTCTCGGCTGCGGCCATAATGGCGAACGCGTTGCGAACGTGACGCACTGCCGAGGCTGGCGGTTCGTGGGAGGAATCACGGCTGGCTACCCGGGCCACGCGACTCCAAAGCTGTTCGAAGTTGGCGCATTTCTCGCAGCCCGTTTCCAGGTGTTTCTTCATTGCTTCCCTTAGTTCTGGCGACGCTTGTTGCATCGTGTAGTCCACCCAATCTCCAGCTGCAAAGTGTGCGTTCCGTCTCTTTGCCATCATCGGTCCGAGCCTTTCATTATCGAAGGCCGGGTCTTCCCTTCTTGAGAATAGGGGTAGCATCCCCGGCGAAAAATTGTGAAAATTCAAGTTTTCTCGAAAAAAGTCTAAATTCCGCTAAGTCCTTTCCCCACAACGACAAAGGGCGCCCAGTGATATGGGTGCGGATAGGATTCGCGGAGCTCTTTGGCAGCCTCCGCAAGGGCTTCCGCCTTGCTCTTTGAACCGGGGAGCCGCCTATAAAAGGAAGTCATGAACTCCCGAGTGCTGCGATCATTTACCTCCCATAGGGTCAGGAGCAGGGCGCGAGCACCGGCATAGAGCGCGCCGCGGATGAGACCGAGGAGCTCGTCACCTGCTGCAATCACATTTAAGCCGGTAGCGCATCCGCTGAGGGTCAGGAGTTCGGCGGAAAGACGCAGCTGATATAACTCATAAAGGTGAAGGTAGCCGTCACCGAGTTTGATTCCTGAGAACATAGGGTTGTCCGGTCGAAAGCTGCCATGCGTGGCAATGTGAATGATGCGACTGGACATCGCGCGCTGGACGAAAGCTTCATGGTTTGCATCCGCACCGACCAATAGCTCGGAACCCGAGAGGCTCTCGTGCACCGATTCCACTTCATCCTTGATCAGTGGAGCGCGTTCGTCAGGAACCCCCAAGACAAGTGCGCCATGACTCGCTTCGCTGCTCCGGGCATGGCATAGCGCGAAAACGGCGGCGCTCGGTGCATACGACACGTTGTAGGAATCGGCCAGGAACGCATGCCCATCGTGCAGGGCGTGAAATGGGAGGTAGTGCAAAATGCCATGGGGAACGACGACCAGCTGACGCCGCTGCAGGAGGGTGCGGACTGGGGCGAGTAATTCACAGTAGAGATTGCCAAGATGAGCTAGCGTAGGGCGATAGGAGGTCGCGGACGCAGTTTCCTGGGCCTCGTGGTTCAACTGAACTTTGCCGAGTTGAAATCGCAGCAGCCGGAGCGAGTCGGCAACACGCGATGCAGTTGTGACTGGGACGATTTCCAGAGCCTTGTTCGTGAGGACTGCGGCGAGAATTCGATCCCCCGCGAAAAAATATTCAAGGAGAGTTGTGTCATCATCCAGGAAAAATTGCACTCTTTCGAGGGGAATTTCTGTCTGGTTAGGTAGCGCCGCTGAGTCGGCCTCTACATCTGGAAGTTGACCAAATACCTGAAGGAGTTGTTTTTCGCGTTCTTGGGCGTCGGCGCGCAGTTGTTCAATTCTTGCGGCAGTCTTCTCCGTGGGACGAAGCTGCTCCAATTCCAGGCGATGCTGGTACCAGTTCAATTCTTCCCGAAGGTCGCGAATCTTGTGAACCAACTCACTCTGCCCAGGGGCTACCTCGGGGAGTGCCCGACCTTGTTCGAAGATCAGTTCGGCGAGACTGCGGGACTTGGACAGCTCGATGTAGCGAAAAGCTTCTTCAGGAGAGGCACCGGTGAAGTTTTCGTTCAGGCAAATTTCCACCAGGCGCTCGTATAGCTCCGTTTTGTTCTTCATGAAGGAAATTTTCAACTCGTCGCGGCCAAGGCTTCCGCGGAGGCTTTCGAGGTCGGCGCGTGCACGTTGATACGCCTCGTATGCCGCGGCGAGATTTCCTTCAGCTTGCTCGATCTGTCCAAGCAGAAAATGTGCCTGGTAGCTAAGGATGGGCGCGTCAAGAGCGTGGACCAGCTGCAGAGTGGATGAGCATTCGTTTCTAGCCTCTTGCGGGTTGCCGGTACGAAGGGAAATTTGCGCGAGCAGAAAATGACAGAGGACTGCTTTGTTCTTCAGAAAGGATGAGTCGAAAAACTGCGCGGCACCTTGCGCAAGGCGGCGGGCTTCATAGTGGCGGCCTTCGTGGCAGAGTACGAGGGCTTGATACAGGTCGATCAGCCAGGGCCAGACTTCGTTCTTTTCCTTTTCGAAGAGAGGTTTTGCTTCGGCAAACAATTCCAGCGCGCGGCGCGTCTTGCCATCCTGGCCATAGGCGATGGCCTGGTTGGTGAGGGTTTTCGCTGCTTCGTATCGGATCTCCATTTTGCGAAACAGCAGATAACCTTCTTCCGCCACGTTCTTCGCTTCCTCGGTAAGGTTCAGCTCGATGTATACATCGGACAAATCGAGATAACAGAGCGCAACAAGGTACCCATAGGAGATCTTCTCGCCGGCAATCCGGGCGCTCTTGAGCATTTCGATTGCCTTGCGATAGTCTCCACGCAAATAGTAGAGGTAAGCAACGTTGTAGTCGGTAATCAAATGGATGAGCGGCAGATCGCGGGCACTCAACAATTCCTTGGCGCGATTGTAAGTCTCCAGTGCCCGCGCGAAATCGTTCAGGCTGATAAGGCACATGGACATGTTATTAAGCGAAATGGAAAGCTCCTCGGAATCAGCGTGGGGCAAGAGTTCGCGATACGCCTGCTCGTAGTGAGTAAGGGCCTCCTCAAAGCGATCCTGACGGTGGTAAATATTGCCGATGTTGTTTTCAAGGCGCGCGAGACGCCGTAGGTCACCAAGTTTTTGAAATATCTTCTGAGCGCGACCCGCGAACTGAAACGCCAAATCGTAGGTTCCCAGCATGATATGCGGTTGGATGGCGGCGGTCAGAGTACGAGCGATCCCCTCCTGGTCCTTGTTCTTAGTAAAGAGTCTTAGCGCATCGTCGTACAGTTCCGCGGCTTGTTGATACTGGCCTCCGGCGGCGAGTACGTTGGCACGGACACGGAGGCTTTGCGCGAGAAGATTCGTCCGGCGAAGTTGGCGCGCGATTACGATTGCCGCGTCCGCAAGCGCAAGTGCAGTGTCGGTATTAACCCGGAACTCTTTTTGAGTGGCCGCATTCAGCTCATCGATGACGGCCGTGCGCAGGAGATTGTGCTTCTGAAGAAATGCGAGGCGTTTCTTGTCATCCGCCAAAGAAGAAAGGGCCGTTAGAACAGCGGGAGAAAGCGCTGGTTTGGTGCTCTTCCCTTGCCCTCTCACTTTCACGTGAAACCCAGCATGTGGAGCTGCTTCTTCAAATGATCGAGGCATTTCTGCCGTAGTAGCCCAATCGAACCAGTCGCGAGGCCAAGGCTCGCAGCTACTTCCTGGTAGGGCCTCTTGGGTTCCACATAAAAGAGCATGTGGATCAATTCGCGGCAGCGTGGGGGAAGTCCCGTGAGGGCGTCCCGGAGCATCTGCTCCTCTTCGATCTCACGGATTTTCAAGTCTGCTTCCGGCGGAATGCTCGCTTCAGGAACTTCCAGATCATCGCCGCGGGAAACCATGCGGCTGAGCTGCCTCTTCGAATGAAAACATTTGTGAGCCGTAACCTGCATCAACCATTTGGGCAACGCCTGGGGATCGCGAAGTTTTGGGAGTTCCTGGATAAGGTCGAGGCAGACGGATTGGAAGATGTCTGCCGCTTCTTCGCGTGAAAATCCATACCGAATGGGAATCGAGAAAACAAGATTTTTGTACTTATCGATCAGCAAATTCCAATCATCCTCGCGATGCTTCAGGCATCCGTCGACTAGATCCCTGTCGGTTTTAGCCTTGGCGTTCACAACCGCCTGCCGGACGGGAGGTTCCTTCACCGACACTTTGCGGTCCCGCCTTGTCGAAGAAATAATTGGTCGGCATTCCAGAGCACGTAAGGCTCAAGAATGGCGGGGCGGAAGTTCCCCACACTGGCCTGAGCGCCGACGAGGATATTCGGGCTGACCAGAAAAACGAATGGCAGGTTTTGTGAAACGATTTCCTGAACGCGGTCGTATAGTTTTTTCCGGGCTGCTGGATCTGCGGTGGTCATCTGCGTTTCCATCAGGTGATCCAATTCGGTTTCCCACGGAGTTGTGGGCTTCTTTTCGCCTAGGTCCCACAGATGAGTTTCCCCGCTTGACAGCCACAGATTCATCTCGGGTGTTGGGTCGACGTCGCCATTTACCAGATTCATAAGTACAGCTTCGTAGTCTTTGGTGTTCAGAACACGATCGACAAGCGCCCGAAATTCCATGGGCACAACCTGGACGTCCATTCCCAATTGCTTGAGATCATCCTGGGCTAGCGTGGCCAATTTAGAGCGCTGGGCGTTCGACGAGCTGACCAGGATCGTGAAGCTGACCGCTTTTTTCTGCGGATCCAGAAGTGCGCCAGCACTATTCCACGAAAAACCAGCCGATTGAAGCGTCTTTCGCGCTTCTTCCAAAGATCTTTCGGGATGTGGAAGATTTGTATTCAGCCACAACTTATTGCCCGGAGTCACATTGCCCCAAATGGGAGTCGCACGGCCACCGTACACCAGTCTTGCCATTCCTTTGCGATCCATTACCAAGGAAACGGCTTGGCGGAACCGCAGATCGCGAAACCAGGATTGTTTTGAAATCAGATCCCGAGATTTTGTGGGTTCAAGGGAATTCATGTTGAAAAGCAGAAACTGGAATTCCAGGCCGGGTCCTAAATCGACGAGGCAGTGTCCCTTGGCAGCGGCATCTTTCTGGAGGACTGCGAAATTGTCGGCGTTCGCGCGCTCCAGCAATTGGGTTTCACCCGCTTGAAACTTGATCACCTGCGCGTCTTCATTGGGAACGAAGACGAATGCGAGTTCGGCAAGGTAGGGTAGCTGATTTCCTCGCTGACCCTTTTTCCAATAGTTCGGGTTGCGTTCCAACACCAGGCGCTGTCCAGGCGCGTATGACTTCAGTTTGAAAGCGCCCAGTCCTGCAAATTCTTCAGGAGGTGTGTTTGTGCCCCACGTTTGCGCTAGTTTTCCTTCCTTGTAGGACTTTTCCAGAAGATGACGCGGCAACATGGCAAGACCGTCGAAAAGCCGTTCCGCCGGTCCGTATGGCTTTGCAAGATCGAACTCCACAGTGTAGTCGTCCAGTTTTTTCACGATGATGGGCTTGTCATCCAGAACCAGCAGATCCCTCTGCGGAGAGTGAAGACTTTCGTCGAGATACAGTCCGAAGGAAAACACGACATCATCCGCATTAAATGGCGCGCCATCGGAAAATTTCAGTCCGCGCCGAAGGTACAGGACGTATTTGCGCCCATCAGGGGAGACATTCCACGTTTTAGCCAAACCGGGCTCAGTGCGTTGGGTTTCGCGGTTGATGTGAACGAGGTCCGCATTCAACGCGCCGATAACCTCACGCGATGTGGCA
>Ga0210384_10003745_pt1 | contig 17356 bp, 13 predicted proteins | sample IncBWH2MmetaG_FD_160574 | JGI IMG/M metagenome (GOLD analysis project Ga0210384, IMG submission 160574) | Forest soil microbial communities from Barre Woods Harvard Forest LTER site, Petersham, Massachusetts, United States - Inc-BW-H-2-M | ecosystem: Environmental > Terrestrial > Soil >...
GGCTTTGCCCGTGGTTTTGAAGATCAAATCGGAGATCGTGCCTCCGGTGATGTCGCCGGCCATGCCCGCAAACAGAGGAACAGATCCCCAGATTCCCAGGGAGCGAATGGACATGTGCAGATGTTCTCGCAGATAAGTTGGATACCACGTCAGGTAAAAGTTCGTTCCAAAGAAAAAGCAGAAATAACCGAGAGAGATGAACCACATGTTGGGCGAGAGCAGGATTTTTTTCCAGGGAGTGGCGAGCCGGGTGATCGCCGGCGGCTTGATGGTCCCATCCGGATTAATGCCTCGGATGCGGGCGAGTTCCATCTGATTGACCCCTTTGTGATCCTCGGGAATGTTGCGGTAGAAGACGCTGAAGACAATCGCCCACACGACCCCCAGGGAGCCGAAAATGTAGAAAATTGCGCGCCATCCGAAGGCCAGCAGAATACTTCCGGCGATAAATGGAGTGACCGCCACGGCGAAACGGCTGAAAAAATGCGTCGTGCCCTGGATGCGGCCGCGTTCAACGCGCGGAAACCACAATTGCATTCCGCGGCTGGCAACTGGAAATGCCCCGGATTCACTCAGTCCCAGGAGGAAGCGGGCTCCAAACAGAGAACCGAAGCCGAATGCCGCGCCGGTCATCACGGCGGTGGCGGACCAGAGCGTCATGATGACGGTAAGCACGCGCTTGGGACCAAAGCGGTCCCCAAACCAACCGGAAGGGACCTGACCGAGCGCGTACGCCCACGTAAAGGCGGCGAGGACAAGGCCCATAGCGGTTTTGCTGAGCCCAAATTGTTTGGCGATTTCCGGCTGCGCCACCGAAATATTGCTGCGATCCATGTACGTGATCAGGTACATGAAGCTGATCAGAACGAGGACCAGCCAGCGCGTCTTTGTGGGTTTGGAAGCGGCGGTCTCTTGTGTGGCGGCGTTAGCTGACGCGGACGTGGGAGTCGTGTCCAGCATTCTTTCCCTTGGCGATCTTAGGAGGTCCGGGCTTCAGTCCGGACGCATGGATTCGCTCGTCGCTGGGCTTTAGACCCTGAAGCTTCAGGGTCTAAAGGCTTGTTCGTGCGACGCTGGTTGTCCGACCTAATCGTCGGACCTCCTTCATCGTAGCCTTAAAGCTAGATTGTCCGTGTCGTTCAAACTAATTCAGTGAGTTGAAATCAATCTTGAGCTCGTGCAGGTGCGCTCGCTCGAACGCCTACAATTTCCTTCTCACTACCGCTGCGTTCCGCATTAGGCCAGACGATATCAATCGGCCGATTTTCCTCGGCTGATTGGTCCGCGGCCTGATAGACCTGCATGACCATGCGGGCGTGCTCGGGCGTGACGAGCGGCTGCTTCCCCCTAGCGACGCAATCCAGGAAGTGGATGGTCTCGGCCTCCATGGGCCCGGCGTAGACGTGCTCCACTTTTTCGCCGGGCATGGTGGACAGCGGGAATTCGATGCCGCGCTTCATGGTGTTGACGCTGACGTCGCGGTGCGAATCGTCCACCATGATCGCGCCTTCGCTGCCGACCATCTCGATCCACGTCGAGGAAAAATTCGGATACGCCGGCGGCAGCACCCATCCGGCGCCAATCGTGAAAACGCTTCCGTCGTCCAGCGTCACGATGATCCAGACGCAATCCGGCACGCCATGCGTCGGCTGCATGATTTTGTTGACCAGCTGCGCGTACACGCGCACCGGTTTTCGCGGCTCAAAGCACCACAGCACAAAGTCGATATCGTGGGTCGCCTCCATGGCGGCGGGCGAAAGCTTGATGCGCCCGCCGATTTTGTTGCCGAGATTGCGGGTGATGTGCCGGCTCACCAGCGCGCTGACTGGCTGGCCGATCGTGCCGTCGGCGATCGAGCGCTTCACGTAAGCGAATTTGGGATTGAAGCGCTGCGAATATCCGATGGTGAAGAGCAGCGACTTGGACCGCGCCAGATCGATCAATTCATCCGCCTCGGCCAGCGTCAGCGAAATCGGCTTCTCGAGCAGCAGGTGTTTTCCCGCCAGCAGCGTTTCTTTGGCCATCGGGTAGTGCACGGTTTCGGGAGTGGCGGATACGATGATGGCATTGATTTTGTCGTTCTTCAGCAGGGCGCGGTAATCCGTAGTGGCCGTGACCGGCCTGGTCTTCTCCGCCACTTCCTTCAGGCGCGCCTCTTTGATTTCGGCGATGTGCAGTTCACTCACGTAAGGGCTCGCGGCGCACGTTTCCGCGCGGATGCCCCCGCACCATCCCGTTCCAATGATTCCAATGTTGACCTTCTGCATTTTTCCTCCGCCCGGGATTCCTGCGATTCAAAAAATCGGAAGTCCCCGCGTGGCCGCGTCTGCGCGGCCCAGTAAGGCATATATGTTAGCTGATTTTGCTTTCCGGGCGCGCCATATTACAACTTACCGCAACACGTCGCAATGTTTGGGAGTGGCAGCGCCGGCGTCCCGCCGGCTCTTCGGACTATTCAGCAATTGGAAAATTGCCGGCAAGATGCCGGCGCTACCAATTCCTCCGCAATGCGGCCTCTAAAGCTGACGAAGAAATTCACCCGAGGTCGAATCCGTCCCGCGCTTATTTTAAGTGCGCATCGATGGAAAAATATTTGATGGAACACGGCGGACCGTCATAAACCACCGCAGCCACGTAGCCTTCGGCGGGATGGAAAGCATCCATATGCCACCGAGCTTCCACGCCGCCGAGGAACTGCGCGGGCTTCGCGGGTAAGACACTCACCGAAAAACTGTCCAGAGGAATCTGCAATCCCATCCCCGTGGCTTTCAGATAAGCCTCTTTGCGCGTCCAGCAATGGAAAAATCCCTCGACTCTTGCTTCCGGCGGCAGCATTCGCAGATCGCTCACTTCTCGCGCCGAAAAATAACGCTGTGCAATATCGTCGCCGGCTGATTCCGCCCGGACATGCTCCACGTCAATCCCGAGATTTCGTTCCTTCGCAATCGCATACACGGCCAGCCCGGCCGAGTGCGACAGGTTAAAACAAAGGCCGCTCGAAGCTTCCCTTCCTGCGAGAGAAGGCTTTCCATGCTGCCCGTAGGAAAACTCAAGTGCGGCCGGAGCTTGCGGAAGATACCTGCCCAGCAATTCGCGAAGCAGGCCGCGCGCCGCGACGAACCGGTTCCTGTCGTTCGCGAAATGGAATCGGTCCGCCCGCGCCTTCTCCTCCAGCGAAAGAGTCGCCTGTGCTTGGCGAAGAAAGTTTTCCTCGCGGTCCAGCGCCGCCCGCCACACGTGGATGTCGTCCCCGATTCGTTCGTATTCCGTGGAGGAAATTTGCCGCACCGCTCCCCTTCGCCCGCGCGCCGCCGTCACGCTTGCCGATCAACTTTGGCGGCCCGGGAAATGACTGGTACCGCATCCTACCGGACCCCTGCTGGAAACGAAACATGAGTGTTCGATTCCAGGGCAGGGCGCTGGCGAACTCATTTTTGCTGGGATAAAATCCTAGCCCCACATGACCAACTACGAATCGCCCTGGATGAACGACGAGCTGCGGATGTATCGCAAGACCGTCCGCGAATTTTTACAGGCAGAATTCCTGCCGCGCCAGGCCAAATGGCGCGAGCAGCATCGCCCCGACGCGGATGCCTGGAAACAGGCGGGCCAGACCGGCCTCCTGCTTCCTGATGTGCCCGAGGAATATGGCGGCGGGGGAGGTTCGTTCGCGCACCAGGCGGTGGTGACGGAAGAACTGGCGCAAGCGGGGCTGCACTTCGGTTGCGGCGTCCAGAGTATCGTCTCGCACTACCTGCTCCAGTACGGAAGCGAGGAGCAAAAGCGGAAGTGGCTCCCCGCCCTGGCGCACGGGGATCTCGTGGGAGCGATCGCCATGACCGAACCCACGGCCGGCTCCGACTTGCAGGCTATCAAGATGACCGCGCGCCGCGACGGCGGCGATTACGTCCTGAACGGCTCAAAAACTTTCATCACCAATGGCTGGCATGCCGGCCTGGTCTGCGTGGCCGCAAAAACCGATCCCAAAGCGGCCGGCTTTCGCGGCATTTCCATGATCTTCGCCGAGACCAAGAATCTTGCGGGGTACCGCGTCGGCAGTTCGCTGGAAAAAGTGGGCATGCACGAGGTCGACACCTGCGAACTTTTCTTCGATGATGTTCGCGTCCCCTGCGCGAATCTTTTGGGAACGGCCGAGGGCGCGGGCTTTTCCCAGATGATGGAGCAATTGCGCTACGAGCGCCTGATGATCGGCGTGGGCGCGGTGGCCACCTCGGAGCGCGCCGTGGCCATCACCATCAAATATGCGAAAGAGCGCAAGGCGTTTGGCCAGACGCTGATTGAATTTCAGAATGCGCGCTTCAAGCTGGCGCAGTGTAAGACGGAGGCGCATATCGGCCGCGTGTTCATCGACAATTGCATCGCGCGATTTATCGCCGGCCAGCTCGACCCGGTGACCGCCGCCATGGCCAAGTATTGGCTGACGGAAAGCCAGTGCCGCATCGTGGATGAGTGCCTGCAATTGCACGGCGGATATGGCTACATGACGGAATACCCCATCGCTCGCATGTGGACGGACAGCCGCGTGCAGCGCATCTACGCCGGAAGCAATGAAATTCTGGAAGAGTTGATCGGCTGGTCGCTCTGAAGAAAAGGAATTCGCGGGAACGCCGTGAAGAAAATCTTCCGCTCCCTGCAAGAGCGCTTACGAGGATCCGCCAGCTTAGTCCGCCGAAATCCTGAATTCTTGCCAGCTACGGCCTGGCGTTAAGCGCCACGTAATTGTGCGAGGCCTTGGCGTCGCTGAAATGCATGGCCCACACTTCGTTCAGACTGACCATGCGGCTGATGGTTCGAGTCACTTCGTTATAGGCCGGCGAATTGCGCGGTACGGGGTTGATTCTGTCAAAGCTCATCCGGGTGTTCTCGTACACCGCGCCACTCATCTGGCTCCACATGAAAAATTTTCCTTGCGAGTAGTAGCCGTCCGCCGCCAGATAATCGTGGCCAAAGAAAAAGGCAGTTCGGTGGGCCAGGCCCGGATCCCAGACAGGCGTACCCTGCTCGAAATTTTTTCCTTGTTCGATCCCCAGCAGGCTGCGGATACTCGGCGCGATATCAATGTGAGAGGTAACGGACGAGATTTCAACCGAGCGTTCAAGCGCCATCGGCGCGTAAATGAACAGGGGGACATGGAAAGAATAATCGTCAATCGTGCCGCTGGCCAGGCTCGGATCCTCAATCGGATTACGAACGCCATGATCGCCCACCACTACGATCACGGTGTTCTCAAGTTGATCGTGGCGCTTCAGAATTTCCAGGATCTCGCCAAGCATCTGATCCGGAATTTGCAGGATGTTTCGGCCGCGCCTCTCCACATTTTGCTCTTTCCCGCTTTCTTTCAAGTCCGCCCAGGGTCCATGGCTCACTTCAGGCTCAAACAAGTAGGCGAACTTGCGCCCCTCCGTCAAATCACGCTCCAGATCGCGCTTTAGAGAACCTAACGCAGCCAAGTCCAGGGCCATTCTCAGGCGGGCCGATTCGTTGGGATCGAAAGTCGATGTGGAATCCACGTCAAACTTGGCGATCTCGAGAGGCGGGTAAACCTGGCGCTGAAATCCCAGGGACTTGTACATTTCCGCGTCCGGCTCCCCTTTAAAATCAATGGGGCTATAGAACGCAGTATCGTAGCCGAGTTCCGATAAGTCGGAGATCAGGCCGGGTATAACCACGTCCGGCCTCCGATTTTGAATCCTGGCAATAGCGGCAGAGGGATACCAGGAACTCAGAATCGAGAACATGGCCTGATGCGTGGCCGCGTAGGTGGCGTAATGTGACACGCCCACCAGGGACTTCTCTCGCAGTCGCTGAAGGTTTGGGAAATCAGCAAGGTCGCCGTCGGCGGGCAGCACTCTGGCTGGAGCCGTTTCCAGGACGAAGAAGAGAAGGTTACTTCCCTTGGCTTTGGCCCAGTAGCGAGCGTCCCGCGCTTCCACAGGAAATGACGCTAGCGCGCGATATTGATTCTGCAACTCCACATCCGGCAGATTCGCAAATTCAAGTGTTTGCGCGTCGGAGCGATCGGCCAGCGATCGCAGGATCCAACCGAGCACATTCCTGTGATATGGAGTCGCAGGAAACGGCGAGGCCCACGCCGCAACTGTCACCGCAACCAGCCCAGACAGTGCAACCGCTGCGCCGACATTCCAGCGCCGGCTGGCACCCGAATTCCCGCTAAACCGCATTCCCCGGTTCGCCTGCCACTTCCCGGCGATCATGGCAGTGGCCAGGCCACCCAGCGCGACGAGCGGTTTCCACGGCAAATATTTGGCAATGGTTGAACGATCGTGTAAGAGTCCCCAGGTGATCGCAGCCGACATCACATGTGAGGATAGAAACTGCCCTGCTGCATCGAAAGAGGAAAGTTCCAGATACAAAAGAATTGTGCTTGCCAGGGAAAACAGGACGATAAAGGCGCTTCGCCAACGAGGCCGGAGCGCGTACCGGCTTACCAGCAGAAGCGCCAGAGGAACCAACAGAAAAGCTACTAGAAAGTCGGCTCGAAAGAAGGAGACCTTCTCCCAATAGGTCAGGCTGACTCGACCCAAACTTCTGGCCGCGATCACATACCCGCCGTGCATCGCGCGCTTGTTTTTCAGCAGATCAGCCTTGATATATATGCTAAGCGTTGCCGGGATCACCCATGGCAGAACAGAGCGGGCCGCGCTCCGCCAGGCGTTCTCGGGCTGCGCAACTTTGGACACAGTCATGGATCGCCTGCTTCTTTTGGGTACTAATCGCCACCAGGAATACGCACGCCAAGTGCGCGTGTCCCTCGACAGTATTCCCGGTGTTTGGAGTGGCCTCGGCAAAGCCGCCCCCGGCCCCGGCAGAGGGTAACCAGCCTGCCAGTTCCGTTTCCGTCGGGACGGCTTGCCTGAGCCGTATCCAAATTGTTGCGCTCGGAGGTTCTACCCTCCCAGCTCAACGCATTACACTCTTCGGGCCTAAATTTTTTGAATGTTGTGGGACAAACTCACCCGTGACCTGAACACGGATAGACGGAGTTCCCCCACCCGATGGAAATAGCAATCGCGATGCCAGATGGAACTTCAAAGGCGGGGTGGAAGCCGCCCCGGCGGCCATCGTAACCCACTGTAGACTACGGATTTACAATATACCTGGACCGCGGATCACTCGTGTGGAAGGGGAACGGCTCTCGCTCCAGCCAGAAAAGTGGAAAATGTTTGCACATAATTCCCCATACCCACTCTGAAAGTTCCTATGTCGATACTTGTATCATGGCAGTTATCCGCTTGCATTTTGTCATGTTCGGATTGGCAAGAACTGTGAAATCTCGGGGGTCCATCATAGCCGCGCGCAGATTTGAATTTGTGAGATCCGCGGAGCGAAATCGGTCTGGGAGAGAAGAGTTCCACAATCGCGCTGTAAGCGGGGTGCCAGACACGAGCGAAGGCACAATAGTTTACTGAGTGGTTAATTTAGAAAGTTTCGATGCGCTGAACTTCTTCGCGCTCTAACTATGATCCATGCGTAGCCTGGCTGGAAGCCTGTGGAGCTTCAGTCCCATGGATGGACATGGCACCCTTCGGTATGGCCGGCACTTCGCCATGCGCCTCGATGCTCCAGCTCTTGGCCATGCGGTTGCCGCCCGCGGTCAGGCAGAAGAAAGCCGATAGCTCGATGATTTCCGCGTTGCTGTAAAATTTCTTGAGCTCCGCGTAGACTTCTTTGTCTCTCGCGTCATCGAGCGTGAGCGTGCGCGCGTAGTGCAGGGCGGCGCGAGTTTTCGGGTCGGGATGCTCCCAGTTCGGCAGTGCGCAGCTCATCTTTTCTTCTTCGGTGATGGAGGAAGCGAGCGGAGAAGTCTGCCGCGCGCAGAATTCGCAGCCCACGATCTGGGCGATCTGGATGCGCGCGAGCTCCTTGATCTCGTGCGGCACGCTGCCGCCGCGGTGCAGCATGTCCCAGTACCGCGCAAACTCCTTGGCCACGTCCGGGTTCTGCCCCATGGTGCGGTACCACGCCGGCGGCGGGCTTTTGGTCACCTTGGCGCGCTCGATCACCTCGCGCAATCCTGGATCGGCGGCATCGTCAGTAATCTGCGGAACATTCGGCACGTGCGTCAATGTGGACATTCCAGACCTCCGAAATACTTAGATGGTGCAAGGGCGCGAACAGATACAACATAAAATACTCAACGAGCGAGCGGCTCACTCCATCGGCTGAATGCGCACGATGCGGCCCGTACTGTAATCGGCATACCAGACGGTGGTTGGCGTTGTGGACTTGTCAACCCAAACCGCGCGCGAGTGCGAATAAGGCTCCGGCATCGCGTATTCCGTCCATTGGCCGGTCTTCGGATTGAATCTCAGGAACTCCCGTCCGTGCAATTCTCCGCCCCACACTTCGCCGTTCTTGTCGGGTTCCACCGAATACAAATCCGTGTAAGGCTCGACGGGGCCAGGAGGATAGAATTCACGGATGCGCTTGGCCTTGGCATCCAGTTCCACCAGAGTTCCGTTCTCGCCGCCGAACCAGGCATTTCCAAAGGGATCGAATCCGCCTCTGCGGCCGGCCGAGCGGCGATCCCCGGAATCCAGATTCAGCATTTCGCCCGTGCGGATATCCAGAAGCTCTGCCGAATTTCCGAAAGTCCCGGAAATCGCGCCGCCCGCCCAGAAATTTCCGTCCTGCGAAATGACTCCGTCGTAGCTGAAGGGAACTTTCATCGGATATTTCTGCACCATTTTCCCGGTCTTGGGATCGATCTTTTCGGCGGCGTATCCTCCGCCCATGCTGGCCCACACAAATCCATCCGGCGTCAGGTCAAAATCCGCCATCCCCGCGGAGTTGATTGGAAAAGGCGCCGCGACGGGCACTTCCGCCATCTCCCCGTTGCGCGGATCGAGCTTGAGCAGTTTGTGCGACCATGGCTCGGAAATAAGCACTTCGCCGTTCTTCTCGACGTACACGTGATGCGTTCCCGGCTGAGCGCCCGGCGTCAGAGGCGCCTGGTATTCGGTGACCACGCCGGTGCGCGTGTCCAGTTTCCCGAAGAAGCGGCTCAGGTGGCTCGTATACCATATATTACCTTTACCGTCTCCGTAAACATCGTGAGCGCTTTGCAGGGCGCGGGGCAGCTCGAATTCCGTCACCACCACGCGGTTGGATTCCCCGGTCAGCCGCGGGAACGCGTACATCGGCGCGTCCACGGACTCCGGCCCGCGAACCTGCGCCAGCCACTTGGTGAGCAATCGGTCGGTCGCCAGCGCCGAATCGCTCACCGGCTCGAGCGGATCGTTGATCAGCGGGCCGCCGCCGCGATGCAGCATGCGCGCCACCAGCACGCCCCAGCTACGCTCGTCATAGCGGTTCTTGAAAATCTGCTGGAAGGAATGGCAACCCAGCGCGCAGGTATTGTGCAGGGCCTCTTTCTCCTCGACCGTGCCTGGAAGATTCCACAAAATTTCCTCGCCGCTGAGCTGCGCTTCCACCTCCGGCGTGGGCGGCAGAGCGCGTGTCTTGGCGATGCGCTCCAGCACGATCTCTGCTAATTTCGTGGCGCCGTCGATGGGCACCGAATCCCGCCGGTACGGCTTAAATTCCAGCGGATTGGCGATCCGCAAAATGTAGGAGCCGGCCTGCATCCTGGGAAATTCGTACTTCCCGTCTTCGTTGGTGTAGACCGTAGTGCGCACGCCGTTCGGCGCGATCAGCTGCACCATTACGCCTTCCGCTGAATCGCCGCTGGCCACTCGCACGATTCCCGTCGCCCCTCCGGAAAGGCCGGTCTGCACCGTCCACTTATTCGTTTCCGACCGGTACCAGGGATTGGCAGGAAGGTGTTCTCCCTCGACGCAACACTTGTCGCTATGCAGGTAGCTGACCACGTCGGCCACATCGGAATTGGAGAGCGTCGTCCCAAACGACGGCATTCCCGGACCGCCCTTCTTGATGTGCGCGGCCACATTTTCTTCGTTCATGGGAACTCCGGTAATCAAAGCGGCCTGGTTGAAAAGGCCTTCAAGGGTCGGAGCGGCCTGCTGATATTTGTTATGGCAGGCCCAGCATTTATGCCAATAAATATTCTCTCCGCGGTCCGCGCCGCTCTCGGCCACCTCGAGATAATGGTCGGTCCGGTACGAGCGCTGCAGGTCGTCGCGGTACGTGGCGGGAGTTGGCGTGTCCGCGGCGCCGTCGCTTGGCCTGCCAGCCGCCGTAGGCCGAGTCATTGAAAACGCAAAGCACAGAACCACAAAGAAGGCACTCGTACCCAATAGGGCTTTTCGCCGCCGCATATTCACCTCGGCCTCTCTTAATCCTGGTTGCCACAGCCTGCGCGATCCCGCTGACCGTGGAAGCCCCATCGGGCGTATAGCGCATATTCTACATTGATCTTGGGCACCCCCCTAAAAAACTGTTTGCTGATAGGGTTAGGCGGTATACTCGCCCCGCACTTAAAATTGGCGGAGCCCGGCATGGCCATCCTTCCTGGAAAAACGGTCGGCCCCTATCAGATCCTTTCCGCGATCGGCGCCGGTGGCATGGGCGAGGTCTATAAAGCCCGCGACACGCGGCTCGACCGCACCGTAGCCATCAAAGTTCTCTCCGCGCACCTGGCCGATCGCGCGGACCTGCGCGAGCGCTTCGATCGCGAGGCGCGAACCATCGCCGGCCTGAATCATCCGCACATCTGCACGCTCTTCGACATCGGCCATCAGGACGGAATCGACTATCTGGTGATGGAGTACCTCGAGGGAGAAACGCTGGCGGATCGCTTGAAGAGGGGCCCGCTGCCGATGGAGCAGGCGCTGCAATATGCGATTGAAATCTCGGACGCTCTGGACAAAGCCCACCGCAACGCCATTACGCACCGAGACCTCAAGCCGCTCAACATCATGCTCACGAAATCGGGCACGAAGTTGCTGGACTTCGGTCTGGCCAAATTGCAGCAGGAATCGAAACCCGCTACTCCGTTCTCGGAACTTGCGACCATACAAGGCGGCGAGACCGCGGAGGGGACCATTCTAGGGACGCTGCAGTACATGGCCCCCGAGCAAGTGGAAGCCAGACCGGTAGACGCTCGCACAGACATCTTCGCTTTCGGCGCGGTGGTCTACGAAATGACCACCGGCAAGAAAGCCTTCGAGGGCAGAAGCCAAGCCAGTTTGATCGCCAAAATTCTGGAGACCGATCCCGCCCCAATTTCTTCGCTCCAGCCGATGACACCGCCCTCCCTTGACCGCCTGGTGAAGAAATGTCTGGCCAAGGAACCGGAGAAAAGATGGCAGGCGGCCAGCGATGTTTGCGACGAACTGAAATGGATTGTGGAGCAGGGAAAGGGATCGCAGGCGGCGATGCCGGCATCAGCGGGCCAAGCCAAACGGAGCCTCCGCGATCACCTCGGTTGGTTGGTGGCGGCGGTGGCCATCCTCGTTGCGGTGTCGCTCGTAACAGCAGTTCTCTACTTCCGCCGGCCTCCGATGGAAGTGAGGGCCGTTCGTTTTACGATCAACCCTCCCGAAAAAGGAAGATTCCCCGTGCTTGCCTTCGCGCCCGCCTTTCTCAGTGTCTCGCCGGACGGCAGCAAGCTGGCATTCATCGCTGTAGACTCGATGGGCCATTCCATGCTTTGGATTCGCGACCTCGATTCCCACATCGCTCAGCCGCTCCCCGGGACGGACGACGGGATTGGACCTTTCTGGTCCCCGGATAGTCGCTTCATTGCTTTTACCGCTAATTCTGTACTCAAGAAGGTGACTGTCGCTGGAGGCCCCCCTCAAACCTTGACGAATCTTGCTGGCTTTGGCACGGGAGCGTGGAACCGGGAAGGAGATGTTTTGTTTGCACCGGTTAGCCTGGGTCCGATTCTTCGTCTCCCCTCGGCGGGTGGCTCGGCGACTCCAGTCACTGCCCTCGACGCATCCCGCCAACAGGACTTTCATGAGTGGCCACACTTCCTGCCAGACGGAAGACACTTTCTCTATTTGGCTCATAGCAGGAATCCGGAAAATACCGCTATCTACGCGGGGTCCCTCGATTCGAAAGAGACGAAGCTCGTTCTGAACGTCGCGTCTACCGCCTTGTACAGCCCCCCGGGCTACCTGCTATTTGTTCGGGCAGGAATCCTGTTGGCCCAACCTTTCGATGCAGATCGCCTGGAGCTAAAGGGAGACGCTTCTCCCATTGCCGAGGGCGTTCAATTCACTCCCGGCAACAGCGGGGCGGCCGTTGACGTCTCGGAAACCGGCGTGCTGGCCTATCGAGTAGCCCCTACGAATGCTCAAACCGAATTGGTGTGGGTGGACCGCAAAGGCGTCGAGCAAACGCTACCCGCGCCGCCGCACGCCTATCGAAACCCACGGCTTTCACCCGATGGCCAGCGTGTGGCCATCACGATCGACGAATTGGGCAGCCAGGAGTGGCTCTTGGACATTGGTCGGGGCACGCTGACCCGGGTGACGTTCGAAGGCAGCTACAACGGCGCCATAGCTTGGACGCCCGACGGCAAGCGGTTGGCGTTTGGAACGGATAGGGCGGGGTCCCGAAACTTGTTCTGGCAACTGGCCGACGGCAGCGGCGCCGCGGAGCGCTTGGCAACGAGCGACCGCGCCGACGTTGCCAGTTCGTGGTCCCCGGACGGGCAGACGCTGGCCTATGAAGAAGCCACCCCCGGAGCGGGCTACGACCTATGGGTGTTTCGGCTCGGCGACCACAAGGCCCAGCCATTTCTGCAAACGCGATTTAATGAAATCGCCCCTCGATTTTCACCCGATGGCCGCTGGCTCGCTTATGCCTCGGATGAGTCGGGCCGCTACGAAATTTACGTACAGCCATATCCGGGCCCTGGCGGCAAATGGCAAATTTCGACGGAAGGCGGCACGGAACCCGTCTGGGCGCGCAGCGGAGAACTGTTCTACCGGAATGGAGACAAGATGATGGCCGTGGGGACGAACACCAAGTCAAACTTTTCCGCGGACAAGCCGAAGCTGCTCTTCGAGAAGCACTACGCCACCTACAACACAATGCCTGCCTACGACGTCACGCCCGATGGCCAGCGCTTCCTGTTGGCGAAGACCAGTGGGCAGGCTCCGGAGGAAATCAACGTTGTGCTGAACTGGTCCGCAGATTTGAAACAGAAAGCTCCTGCGCAGAAGTAGGGTAGGTCCTCGCGGCGGGACGCGTTTCCGACCCTAACGAGGTGTCTTAAATTTTGCGCTTCGCCGTGTTAAACTTGTCTCCCTTTCCTTTTCATGGAAAAACAAACTAGATTTCGTTCAAGGAGAATCTTGTGAACTTTTATGGCGGCAAGGAGTTGGCAGAAAGTTTTCGCACCGTCCGCAAGAACACGCTGGCGATTGCTCAGGACATTCCCGAAGACAAGTACGATTTCAGGCCCATGCCGGAGACGCGCAGCGTTCGGGAGCTATTGGCGCACATCGCGCTGGCCCCGGTCTTTCAACAAAAAATCCACGCCGAAGAGCGGCGCACGACTCTTGCGGGATTCGATTTTCCATCCTTGATGCAGCGTTTGCAGGCGGAAGAAAAAGCGCCGCGCACCAAAGCTCAGGTCATCGAGCTGCTCACCAAAGATGGCGAGACGTGGGCCAAGTGGATGGAAGGCCTGGACGACAATTTTCTGGGCGAGGTCCTAACCATGCCGCCGGGGGGAGCTCCGCCCGCTCGCACGCGCTTCGATATGATTCTTTCCGTGAAAGAACATGAAATGCACCACCGCGGCCAGTTGATGCTGATCGAGCGCATGCTGGGCATCGTTCCTCACCTCACCCGCCGCATGCAGGAACGACACGCCACTAGCGCAGCGAGAAAATAACCAGGCCGGAGTGGGGCGGGCTTCAGCCTGTCGCAGTTGACGTTAATCTGAAATCTTAACCCGACAGGCAGAAGCCCGTCCTACTGGCGCGCCGGGCCCATCGCTCGGCGCGCGCTGTTTCCGTTCGGAACGATTCCTATTTCTTCTCACGCTTTTTCTGCTGTGCTCTCAAGTTAATTCTTCTTTTGTCGAAGTTATGAGCGTGAGGTGGTACGCATGAGCATCTCCGTTCAAGCGGTTCAGGGAGTCAACGCACAGACCCAGACGCAGCCGGCAGCACCACCGCCCAAATCGCCGGCGCAAACCGCAGTTCCGCAAGACAAAGTCACGATCAGCCCGCAAGCGCAGCAGGCGCTGGCGAAGAACGCGAAGCCGGCTGCTGGAGGGGACGTGGACCACGACGGCGATCGCCGCTAGTCCCTTAAGCCTTTTCGTCTCTGTATCTTGGCAGGCACTAAAGGTATTTCCTCGCCTGCCGATGTATTGGGTGATGAGGTAGTTGGGCCATGACCAGTTCCGTTCAATCTCTCCAGCAAGCCCATTCGCAGTCGCAGACCGAGCAAGCGGTTCAGCCACCCAAGACGCTGCAAACGCAAGCGGCAACACAAAATCCAGCCGCGCAAGACACGGTCATGATCAGCCAGGAAGCCAGGCAGGCGTTGATCCACAGCACCACGCAGGCCGGTGGTGGCGCGAATGACTACGGCGACAAGCACTAACGAGAAGATTTTAAGTGGCGCACGCTTCAGCTTGCGGGGCTTAGTCCCTGCAAGCAGCAAACCCCGCAAGCTGAAGCGTGCGCCCCTAAAACCCTCCAGCCAGCTTCTCGGCCAGATAAAATTTTATAATGAGTGAAACGTGGGTTAGCCGGTTTTCCCGGCGTACTGTAATTTCACCCGCGCGCTTTTTTCGGCCACCGATCTGGCGAGTTCTTCCTTGTACGTGGTAAGCCGCTTGGCGACATCCGGATCAGCAGTGGCCAGAATTTCCGCCGCGAAAATGGCAGCGTTGATGGCTCCGGGCTTGTCGATAGCCATGGCCGCCACGGGCACGCCGCCGGGCATTTGAACGCTCGACAGCAGGGAGTCAATGCCGGAGAGCACCGTGGTGGCCATCGGCACCGCCACGACAGGCAGCGTCGTGACCGCCGCGACCACGCCCGCCAGATGCGCAGCGCCTCCTGCCGCGACGATCACCACTTTCAATCCTCGCGCTACCGCCGTCGAAGCATATTCGTGCGTCCGCGCCGGCGAACGGTGCGCCGAGGTCACTTCAATTTCATACGGCACTTCAAATTTTTCCAGCATCTTCGCCGTTTCGCTCATCACCGGCAAATCCGTGTCCGACCCCATGACGATTCCGACAAGCGGCTTGCGGCTGTTCTTCGTTTCACTGGCCATGAACGCTCCCTGCCTCCCTGGTTGGTATTGTGGTTCTTTGAATTAGTACGCGCCGGATACGGAATCATCGCCGCTATGGTCCGGCGCGCGCGCTTTCTGTTCCATTTCAATGCGGTCACCCCGGCGGATGCGGCCCGGCTCGACCACGCGGCACAACAAGCCGCGCCGCCCGCGAAGCGCTTCCTGAAGACCCTGGCGGATTTCGTCCATCTGGTGGCACGGCGTGCACGGCTTCGTGACTTCGAGCAGGGCCTCGCCGGCGCGCAGCCGCTGCCCGAGGGGCAATGAGCCCAGCGCGATCCCGCGCGTGGTGATGTTTTCCCTGGCCCGCCCCGGAGCGATGCCGAATTCCTCGAGCGTCTCCTGATCCATCAGCAGAACCTGACGGATGCTATGGTTGCGCCCGTGAATGCAATCCTGCAAACCTTTATTTTCTACGGCAAACACTTCCTCGAATTCGCGCATGGGCTCGCCGTGCGCCAGGCATTGAAATAAATGCAGGACCTCAGACACGCGGGGCCTCCGCCGCAACGCGCGTTCGCAGATCCCCTTTGGCGCCGATATCGCTGCGGCACTGCGCGCCGTCAAAATGTATTTTACCCGCAGCTTCATAGGCTTTCTGAATCGCCAGCGGGAGGGAATCGGCCGCGGCCGTAACGCCAAGCACGCGTCCGCCGCTGGTCAGAATGGAATCGCCTTCGCGCTTTGTTCCCGCATGAAAAACCGCGACGTTCGGCAGCGCCTCGGCTTCCGCCAATCCCGTAATCTTTTTCCCCGTCTCAAAAGTACCCGGGTATCCGCCCGACGCCAGGACCACGCAAACGCTTGCGCCAGGCTTCCAAGCGGGCTTGAACCTGTCCAGCTTGCGCGAAGCCACCGCCTCCAGTGCCGCCGCGAGATCGAAATCCATGCGCATCATGATGGGCTGCGTTTCCGGATCGCCCAACCTGCAATTGTATTCGAGAACCATTGGCCCGCTGGCAGTCAGCATGAGGCCAAAATACAAGAAGCCGGCGTAGGGAATTCCCTCCTCGGAAAGTCCCGCAATCGTCGGGCACACGATGTCCTTGATGATGACGGATTCGTATCTCGGCGTAATCATTCCGTCGGTGGTGTACGCGCCCATTCCGCCGGTGTTGGGGCCGCGGTCGCCGTCGAAGACGCGCTTGTGGTCGCGCGTCGGCGCCATGGGCACAAAGGATCGCCCGTCCGTCAGCACGATGAACGAAAGCTCCTCGCCCTTGAGCGCGTGTTCGAGCAGCACGCGCGAGCCGCCGGCGCCGAGCTCGTGATTCTGCATGAGCCGGCGAATAAACGACTCAGCCTCCGCGCGCTTTTCGGCTACGAGCACGCCTTTGCCGGCGCACAACCCGTCGGCTTTCACCACCACCGGCCAATCCACGGCGTCCAGCGCGCGTATGGCTTCCGTCGGGGATTCAAAATCGCCGTAGAGCGTCGGCGTGGGGATGCCGTAGCGGTCCATGAACTGCTTGGCGTAAATCTTGCTTCCTTCAAGCCGCGCATCTCGTTGCGAAGGGCCCACGAGGCGCAAGTGGCGGCATTCAAATTTATTGCGGATCCCCGCGACGAGCGGCGCTTCCGGTCCCACCACGGTGAGGTCCGGCTTGAGGCGCTCGGCGAGAGATACCAGCCCCGCCACGTCGCCGGCTTCCACAGGCACACATTCAGCGACGCCCTCCATCCCGCCGTTGCCCGGCGCGCACCAGATTTTTTCCACTTCCGGCGATTGACGCAGCCGCCAGACCATGGCGTGCTCGCGTCCTCCGCTTCCGACCACCAGGATTTTCACAGTAGGCTCACGATAGTCGGAGCCCCCGCCACTGTCAACCCTGATGAGAAAGCGAGTGGGTTGGTTTCCGGTCCGCGATTATTCTTGAAGCAATGGTGTTACGGGACGGGCACTTCGATATAGCGGAATGGCGCCTCCACGTTCTTGTACCAATGGATCGTGTCGGGAGGAACGATCATCACATCCCCTTTGCTGATGCGATGGGACTCGCCGCCCTGAATGGATTGGCCGCCGAATTTGTCAGGCACCGCAGCTTTGGCCGCGCCGCCGATGACCAAAGTCGCCGCCCCGCTCACCACATATACGACGGCAGTAAACCCCGTATGGCTG
>Ga0210384_10003746_pt1 | contig 17353 bp, 15 predicted proteins | sample IncBWH2MmetaG_FD_160574 | JGI IMG/M metagenome (GOLD analysis project Ga0210384, IMG submission 160574) | Forest soil microbial communities from Barre Woods Harvard Forest LTER site, Petersham, Massachusetts, United States - Inc-BW-H-2-M | ecosystem: Environmental > Terrestrial > Soil >...
CAGTGTTCTTGAACAGGATGCGACCGTAGCTCATGTAACTGCGCGCGCGGCTCTGCTGTATGCGTGCGTGCGCATCACGATTGAAGGGAATTGCCAGATGCAATTGCTCTGCCTGCCGGCGGACGCGCGGCAGGATGGTGGAATCGCCCCAGTCGGTGATGATCAGGTCGGGATCGTGTTGCTGGAGTAGATGCTTCAGCGCGACAGCAGCGGGCTCGCCCGATTCGTCGAGCTCGTAGGAGCGGCCGTCCACTTCCACTTCCAGCGAAGTGATCCGGCCGTGCGCCGGATCAATGCAGGAAAGCCCGCCGAGGCGCACCTGCATGATTTCGAATGGCGGGACATCGTAATCGAGCGCCCATTCATCGTCGCGGCAGGCGATGGCTTGCAGGCGATTTTCTTCATCGGCTTCGATTTCCACGCGCGCAAGCGGGAAAATGCGGCGCTCCCAGCAATACATCGAAGCAAGCATCAGGTCGCTGTTGTAAAGCCGCAATCGGGAATCGAAGCGATGCACCCAGCGCGACCACGATGAATAATCGCTCGGACGCTCGACGGAAATTTCGAGCACCTCGATGGGGTCGCGCTCCCAGATGTCGATGCGTTCCGTAAGCCGGCAGGCAATGCCGCTGCCGCGCGTGGAGAGCGCCTCCTCGAGATGGCGCAGGGATTCGCGCGAGCCGGCCGCGTAGAAAGATGGCGCGAAGCGATCAATCAGAAGATGGCGTTTCTGGTTCGGCTCGATCAGCCACAACTTCATTCCCTGCGGGGAGGGATAGAGGTCGAAGATCCAGCCCTGGAGTTTCATGGAGCTCCTCTTTTTTCAGGTGCAGCGCGCGTTCGAGCGCGTCCACGCGCTTTTCCTGGTCCAGCGCAATCGAGAGCAGGATCGCTTCCATGGGATTGTCGTGGCACTGATAGGTGGCCGCCTGGGTGTAGAAGCGGGCGCGATGGAAGAGGCGGTCGAAAAATGGCTGGTCTTCGCGGCGGAGCGCGCGGCGGAATTTTGTCCAGCGCGCGGCGGCGTCGTGGATTAGTTGAACGAATGTGGGAACTGTGCGGCCCATGAAGGTTTCCTTTTTGCGCCCTTCGGTCCCGACACTGTGGGGGCCTCAGGGTAAACCGACGTTACAACGGCGAAGAGCGAAGCATCGGACGCGGCGCTTTTTCACCGACGAGTGCGAGTTTGTCGCCATCCGTGACGGCGAACCGCGAAACCTGGTCCGCTTGCGCCAGGAGCTGCGCGAAAAAAGATTTGCGCGGCGTTTCGAAAGACGTGGCGTCGGTGAAAACGGCGGTGGCCAGCGGGAGCGGCCGCAAAACGCGCAGCGCCTCGAGCGCGCGGCGGAATGATACGGCGGCTTCCCGCTCGCGCACGTCTTCATCGAAATACAAATCCGGGAGCGCGGTGACGATCAGTACGCGCGCGGAAAATTTTTCGAGCAGGCGCGGCGTGCGCGCCAGCAATTCGGTCAATTGAAAGCAGGTGAACGCGCGGGCCACGCGCAGGCGTTTGTTGAAGACCGCGGCCTCGACATCTCTTTCGCGTGCAAACCGCGCGATCAGCAGCGGGTCGAAGCGGTTCGCGCCGTCGAGACACAGCACCGGTTTGCCCTGCGCCACCAGACGCGGAAGAAAATAATGGAACAGCCGCGGCACGTCCGGGTGGCCATGAAACACGGCGAGGCCCGTTTCCGGAAGCGTCCAGGGCATGCGTTTTGGGCTGTTTTCCGGAGTGGCGAGTGGCGAAAGGGAACTGGCGGCGCGTGCGGCAGGAACAGCAGAGGCGTGGTGGCACATGGATAGTCCTTGGGGCAGGGAACGGGAAGGGCAGGGGCAACGGAACTTCGGCGGGTGAGGAGCGGTCCGTGAGAGCCGGGTAGATCCCGAAGGAAGAACCCTGAACGGCAATGGGGCTGCGGCCTCACCCGCCTTCCCGTTACCACTACCGGCAAGGAGTATAGGCGAATAAAAAGCGAAAGTCAAGAAGGCGATGGTGTGGTAGTGGGTCAGTTCAGACAGTGACGAAGAGGGGCCACTAAAGAGGGCTATTCTCACCGATTCGGTGCAAACTCAAGAATCTGATGTCTTCTTGCCGTGCCTGCAAGGTAGTTTGAAGAAAATCCAGGAGAAAAGCTTCTTCTGGCTTTCCAATTCTACGGCCGTATTTGAACAGCCAGATTCCAGCGATAACAAGCCCTAAAGGGATGAAGTCAAAAACTGAGAGCTCACCCTGTTTTAGATGTGTGAGGTGATCAAGCAACACAGGCAAAGTCACCACTGTAATTCCGACGGAAAAGGTCAGCCAATATGCAATGAGCAATCGAACTGAGCGGTCCATACCAAAATGTCCGACAAGCCGAGAACCCAAACCTTCCGACGAGAGGACACCGAAAAAGCAAGGAGCGAAATCATTTCTGCTTTCCTTGTGTTTCCAAAGTTTAATCTTGTTGCCTCGCAGATTGGCAAACACAGGTTTTGAACCACCACGTCCGAACGGGAAAAGAAATTGAAGCTTAGGCGCGTCAGTGGCCTCGCGAATGCGCCGCAGGCACTCTTCGACCCCTAAGTTACTTCGCAAGTAGACCGTCTCGGGCATTTCCGCCGGACTCCTAAGACAGGATACTCGCTGGAAGCTTAAAGTTTTCAGTCTCGCTCGAAACGCTTGTCTTAAATCTACTTTCGAGTCTGGCTCCGCCATGCGCGCGAGAAAATCAGGGTTTGCGCGGGGCGGTCTTGAGGCAGGTGATCAGAGGCTGCAGCTCGGCGGGGACGGTGCTTTTTCTATTTGGTAGGAGAAATGCTATTTCTTTCGCATGCGTGGGGAGGCTGCGCGGCTCGCGGCGGCTTTGGGCTGGAGAGCTAGGAGTTCGGTCTTGAGGCGGGCAAATTCTGTTTCGAGGGATTGAAATTCTTTTTCGGCGCCATCGGCGTTACCGGCTTTGCCCATGGCTTCGAGGTTGCGTGCGGCGGCGACAACCTGCGGGGCGCCGAAAATGGCGGCGGCTCCCTTGAAGGCGTGGGCTGCGGTCGCGAGGTTTGCTGGATTTTTCTGGGCTACGGCGCGGCGGATGTCTGAGATTTTTTTCGGCGCATCGGCGAGAAACGATTTGATCAATGACTGCGCGAGCTTCTTGTTTCCTGCGGTCGAGCGTTCGAGATGGGCAGCGACATCTATGGAAGGTGCCGCTGATTCCGAAGAAGCTGCCTGTGATGGAACAATCTGCTGTCCGCCGCGCGATCGCGACTCGATGGTTTGAAACAGAATTTGCATGTCGAATGGTTTGGTGATGTACCCGTCCATGCCGGCTTCGATGCGGCGCTGCTCGTCTTCCTTGGCGACGTTGCCGGTAAGGCCGATGATGAACTGGTGATTTCCGGAGGCGCGTTCCATCTGGCGAATGTTGCGCGTGGCTTCGAGGCCATCCATGCCGGGCATCTGCTCGTCCATCAGCACCACGTCGAACTGTTTCCTTGAGAGCGCAGCGATCGCAGCGCGGCCGTCTTCGACGGCGACGACGGAGTGGCCGCGTTTCTGGAGGAGTTCGGTGACCAGCTCGCGGTTCACGTCCGTATCTTCAGCGACCAGGATTTGCAACTGGCGGGAAGCTTTTCCCAAATGGCCGGGCCCGAGCGAAGCAGGCGCGGGTGGTTTTTCCGAAGCAGGATGCTTGCCCGCGCTGGTATTTGGAGTGGTCTTCATTGCGCGAGGGATTTTAAACCAAAAGCGGGAGCCTCCGCCCGGACGATTTTCCGCGCCGATGCTGCCGCCCCAACGCTCGACAGTAATCTTGCAGAAGTAGAGACCCAGACCCGCTTTACCGGGGCGGTCTTTCCCCTTTGAGAAAAGGGCAAATAGCTTGTCGGGGCTCGCATCTTTCGGCAGGCCAGGGCCTTCATCATCAACGAATGCGAGCAGGCAGTGAACCTTGTCCTCGATTCCGACTGTGACGCCCGATCCCTTGGGGGTATAGCGCATGGCATTCTCAAGCAGGTTGCCGAAGATGCGTTCGATGCGGGGAGCGTCTCCCGCGGCTTTCCAATCGCGAGCGAGATCGAGGCTCGGGTCGAGTTGCAATCGAATATCCTTTTCGATGAAGGCGGGCGAGAACTGTTCGACCACCCGTTGGGCGCAAGCGGCAAGGTTCGGAGCATCGGCCACAGCGGTGGCGGAGCCTTGCTGGACAGCCAACTCGCCCGAAAATGCTTCCAGGATCCCACGGATCATCTGCTCCTGGCGCTGCGATTCTCGCTGGCCGGTTTCGACCATGCGCTGCTGCTCACCGGGAAGTTTCTCCATGGCGAGAATATTGAAGCAGCCGCGCATGGCGTTGAGCGGCTGGGAAAGATCATGAATGATGCAGTGCAGCAGGATTTCTTTTTTCTGGATTTCATGGAGCAATTGTTCGTGCTCGAGAAGCGAGTTGCGGGCAGTCTGAAACAGTTGCTGACGCTCGGCGTAGGAGCTCGTGAGGTTGCGGATGATGAGGATTTTCTTCTTATCCAGCCGGACGGCCCAGGCCTCGAGCGGGACTTCGTGGTTGGTAGAATTGCGTTCGATCCAGACCGGAGAATTGGCCGCGCCTTTTCTTTTTGAGTTCCAGAATCCTTCGGCATCGACGAGAAAATTTTCCAGGAAAGGCGATTGCTCGGCGAGACGCAAAGTTTTCCTGCGAGCGCTTTCCGAGCCCCACACAGATTTGCACCAATCCGGATAGCGGCCAAGCGCATGGAACTCGCCACCGCCCAGATATTCGAAGAGCGCGTAGCCTTGATCGGCGAGATAGGATTCGAAGATAGAATTTTCTGCCATTTATTGTTTCAGCATGGCGAGGGTGAGTTCCGAAAAAACCTGTTCGACGGACTCGCCGGTCTTTGCGCTGCTGCGGAAAACGCGCCAGCCAGCGGCAGCGAGCTTCGATTCGCAATCCGGCTCAAGCTCCCATTGCGCAGTGAGATCACACTTGTTCAGGACCAGGCCAGCCGGAACTTTTCCCATCATCTCCGTTACGCGGGTGGCAAGCGCGAGCGCGTCCTCGAGCGTCTGGCGTCGCGTGCCATCGGCAACCAGCAGGTACCCAGACATGCCGCGAAGGTAGGACATTTGAACTTTTTGAAAAACGTCCTCGCCATGGATGTCCCAAAGCATCAGGGTGACGTCGCGTCCTTCGGCTTTCACCACTTTCTTGTCCACTTTTACGCCGATGGAAGTGTGGTACTCCTCGGAGAAAATACTTTCGACGAAGCGGCGCACCAGGCTGGACTTGCCCACGGAGAATGAGCCAAGCATGCAAACTTTCTTCTGAAGCATGGGAATGGACGGCTCAGTGTACCGGAGGAGCGGGGGAAAAAGCGACTTTGAAGGTGACGCTGCGGTTGTAGCGGCGGCCCTCTTCGCTGTCTTCCGTGCGCAAGGGTTCGGTGGTCGCGACACCGCGCGGCCGCAAATTTGCCTGCTTCACGCCGGCACGCCGGACTGTGGCAAATATTTTGTCGGCGCGCTGCTTGCTGAGTGGGAGATTGGCGGCTTCAACGCCCGTGCTGTCCGTGTGACCGACGATATCCACGGTGACAGTTCCGCCCAGGTGCTCGGCCAGAGTGAACAGGCCTTGGAGATTCTTCTCATCCTGCGCGAGTAGCTCTTCCTGGCCGGGCTCGAGATCGGTTCGTCCAAGAGGAAAGACAAGAACCGCCGATTCGAGAGCGCCTTTCAGGCGGTTGAATTCGAGACGATCCGTATTTTCCAGACGAGAGTCGTCAATGGCACTCACCCCGGCAATCCACGGGGCTCGTTCTTCGAATTGAGCAATCCATTTGGGCGTGGCGACACCCGTGGCGCTGAGCTCGCCGTTCTTGTTGGAGAGCCTGACCCCTGCAGGAGGATGCAGAAGTTCCTTCGCGCGTCTAAGGACAATGGTGTCGTCCACAGAATAAAAAGGCAGCAATTCCAGGTCGGCCTTCTTCGGATCGAAGCCGGCCTCGGAGAGCAATTTTCCGGGATCAGGAGCGAGCGGATCTCTGAATCCCTGGACGTGGAATCGCCCCCCGGACTTATTCACTGAAATAATCGCGATTCCGGGTTGCTGGCGAAGCGCGCCCAGGAATCGCGACCATTCCCACAGCAGGTAAGTCGAGTAGCCCGCCCAGGCGAGAATAATTGCCAGGATGACGGCGCCAGCAATGATTGCGGCGCGGGGCTTTCGCGCGCCATCCTTCTTTTCTCTGAAGCGCGCTTCGAGAAGCTGGTGCAGACGGTCGCCGGCGGCGCGGAACGGGTCGGTCTCGCCCTTGAAATTCGCGAGCGCGGAGCTGAAATTCTGCTGGATTTTTTCGAGCGCTTCCTTCATCTGGAGACGGTAGTCCGCAGGCGCGTGCCCGCGGATGACGGCGGCAAGAACGGCGTCGGGACTCGCTTCGAGCCAAATCTCCAGCTCTTCGAAATTCATGCTGCCGAGCGTTTCCTCGCCTGCAGATTTAAATGAATCGCGCGCGAATTGCTGGATTGCGGAAAGCATGCCGGCAACCATGTCCGGGTCCTGCGTGGCAACAGACGGGGCGACGACATGAGTCAGCACCAGGCCCGTCTCGCGATGAATTAGAAAAACTTGCTCGACGCGGTACAGCAGGCTGTGCATCAGCACGATTTCGGCGAACGTCTTGCCGGTGCGGAACGCTTCAATGCGCCATTGGATGCCGCGCCAGGAGAGGCTGTGCTCGAGGGCTTCGTTGAAGGATTCGAGCATGGCTCGCAATGTTTCGCTGATGGACTTGCGAATGGCAGGGCCCATCACGGGGAACAGTGCATCGGCGAGTACCTGTGGATCTTTGCGGACCGACTCGCGAAGAGTGTCCTGAATGGTGGGCGCGAGTGCTTCGGCAAGAGCCTGGTCGTCGCCGTGCTCGCGGCGCATCTGGATGGCCTCGGCAACCACGGAGCTGACGTCTTCTGCTCGGCGCTCCATGCTGTCGAGACGGTCCCGAATTTCCTGCAAGCCTTCTTGTTCCGGCGCGACAATCAGATGGCGCAACTCTTCCAGAGCCTGCTTGTCTTCAGGCGGGTTTTCGGGCGTGGGAGGCGTTGGAGCGCGGCGTTGGGCTTGCTCGGGCATGTTGAATGGTTAGATTTGTCCCGGTGGGCCGTGTTCAAGTCCGCGGAGAGTAGATGAATCCGGGCTGTTCCTTATTTCTCCGGAAGTTCAAGATCGTTTTTGAGCCGCAGCGAGAATTCCGCAAACAGATCGGCCAGCGCTGCGCGATCAGTCTTCTCGTTGCGGAGCACTTCGACTTCGGAATCGAGCGAAGCTGCCATTTCGCGGCGCAGTTTGTCGATTTCGTTCATCACCGCCTTGGAGTGCTCGAGAATCTTCGAGCGGAGCTCGCTTTGGCCATCGGCCACCGACTCTTCAAGCTGGCCAAGTTTTTTCTCCAGCCCCTTGGCAGCGTCTTTGAGCTCGCGGGAGATTTCCTTGAAGCCGTCGGTGCGCTCGCCTTTCTCGGTTTTCAACCGCTGGCTCAGCGAATCCACTTCCTGTTGCACGAAGCCGCTCAGCGTGTCGAAGCGCTTGGCCATGTCTTCGCGCAGGTTCTCGACCGCTTTGGTGACGTTGTCCTCCAGGCGCGAAAAACGCTTTTCGTAATCGCGCATCTGGGAACCGAATAATATGTCGCGAATCTTATCTACGTTCGCGCCTTCTCCGCCTTCTTTGCCCGATGCATTTGGGATTTTTGCTTCCGCCGGGGATGCCATTTTCCTACCTCTCCTTTTGCGGCTCTTTATGCCCTGCCGGGGAGACTTGCGTCTGTTGGTTCGGGGCATGGCCGGACACTACTACGAAAAAATGACTGCCGCAATGACCACCTGGTTAATGGGGGCTGAACCGTTCGCCACCGCAGGCAGCGTCAATTCTATGGCGCTCAGCACGGATCAAGCATGCCTCACGAAGCGAGCGTCATGCCCAACCAGAATGCAAATGTCAGCAGAGTGGTCAGGATCAGCATCAACCGCAGGCGCTTCTTGCGCAGAGTCGCAATGATGATGCCCATGGCGCAAAGCAAGAACCCCATCTGCGGCCACAGGAGCCCGGAACCCATTCCGTTCGTCCATTGGCCCGCCGAGTCCTGCATCCAGACCGAGGCAAACGAAGTTGCAGCCGTGAGCGAGACGCCCACCACACCTGCGAGTGCCAGTCCCTTAACCCACTCGGGCACCACTAACCCTTTTCTTGTATCGCGCCAATCCAGCCAGGTCTGCGCGACGACCAGCCCCACGACAGCTATAACGAACAGCGCCACGTCCCCCTCCTCAACTAGGGCCGCTGCCGTTGATTCACGCCCTCAGAACTTAGCCGCTCTTCGCTGGAACGGCCTCGCCGTTTCGGCAGATCCTCCTAATTTCGTTCGGCTCATTCGAAATTCTCATCAAAAACTCCTGTAGGGCGCGATAAATCTAGCTGGGACTGAATTCGCCCCGCAGGATCAAGTCCTCACTCAGCACCCGCGCCTGCGTGTATAGCTCAACCTCCGCAGGAAACGCTTCCGGTGAAATCTTGGCCGGCAAATCGCCGATAATGCGCTTCAGCTCTTCGTCGAAAAGGCGGGTAATCAGCTCCGGCGTGTGGTCAACTCTTTCGCCATTTTCGTCAAGGATGTGCACCGCGCTGCGGTGGCGCATGCGCTGCGCAATCATCAGCCGGTAGATGCGGTCGGTGGCTAGATCTTCCATGTACCCGTCAAGCAGGCTGGCCCCGCGACCGCTGAGCACACCGTGCCGATAGCGAATCACCGTGCGCACAGCCGCGCGCGTCCCGGCAAGCGTGTGCTTGCCCACACCGGCCGGAATCGGGCGCAGGTCCGGATGCTTTTCGGGATTCGACGGGCGGGCCTTCAATTGGTTGGGGGAGGGGAACTGCTGCACGGCGATTTCGTTTTGATCCGGATGGCCTGTCCAAGCGCCATCCATCAGCGAAAGCGCTTCGTTTTTCTTGTCCTCCGCGAGCACCGCGAGGGCACGTGCATTGAGTTCAGGGTCTTCCCGGCTGGGGAAAAGAGCGGTCATTCCGCCGATGGCCAGGATGCCGTGTTTGTGGCAAATCTCGGGCATGAGGTTGCGCAAATTCTGGAAGAACGGGACATTGTGCGGAATGGTGTTGCGATCCGGCAGTACCCAGCGCGGGTCGTGCAGATTGAAGTGAATGAGGCTGGCCATGTAATCCCAGCGGCCGAGGTCGAGCGCGACAATGTGATCGCGTAGATTGTAGGCAAACTCCTCCATCTGATACGCGAGGGGGTGCGATTCCACCAGCACCATGGCCTTTATGTAATCCTTCGGCCATCCCTTCGCGCGCGCAATTGTCTGGAACAAATCGCGCCACCAAAATGCTTCCTCGGCCGACTCGGCTTTCGGAATGTAAAAAGTGAGGGGGTGCTTCAGCTCCGCCGGGTTAGCCTGGAAGGCCAGCAGCGCCACATCAAAAAGCGGGGCCGCCAGAATCTCGCCATCGAGGACCCCAGCCTGGTGCAGATGCAATCCGCGCGGACGCAAAATATAAACCGTCTTGCTGGGCTGGATTGTGACAGTGCGATTGCGTTTCTTATCGAAGTAACTCAGCTCGCCGCGCAGCGCCGCAAGAATATTTTTTATGCCGAGCATCAGATGCGGCCAGGTGTTGGCCATTGAGTCTTCGATATCGAGCATCACTCCGGGCGCGCCGGAATTTAGCATCTTGACGACCATATCCGCGTCATCGGCCGGCCCGGTCATTTGATTGCGTTGGTCCTGGCACCAATCAGGCAACGTGATCTTCCAATCTTCCTGCGTGGCAGGCGAGGGCGGAAGATAATCTGGCAACTTGCCCTGCTGCGACGCCGCAAGCGCCGCGGCTTGTTTTTCGAGGAGTTGCTGCTGCCGCGGGGTGAATTCGCGGTGCAGCGGGAGCAAGAATTCGACGAAGCCTTTGGGCAATTCACGCGCGGCGTCGAATCCCGCAGGGGGAGTATTCACCGCCATGATGGGCCCAGGGATATGACTCTTTTGAGCTTGCATGCTAGCCATGGATGCGGGTACCTCACCGGCAGATTCTATAGCGCCGAGACCATAAATCAACGGGTTGAAATGAAAACCGACCACGTCGGCAAGTGCGCCTCTGCACGGCTCAATATGTGGGGCAATCGTGCTTCCAAAGGCTGATTGCCAACTGGACAGCTAGCATGAAGTATGTTATTGAAAATAAAGGTTATAGATATCGTGCAGCCCTACCCGCGGCTTTTAAGAAGAATGGCCTGAGACCGGATTCGGGCGAATTGCCTCCCATTGCAAATTGTTTTTCCCAATTGAGCAAGGTTTTTTCATTTTTGCGCAAGGCGGAAGTGACCCCGCTCAGGAGTCCGGGATCCTAACCCGCAGCTTCCGCAGCGCTCTTTGCTGCAGTTATCACTCCCGCTACGCACGTGTGCAGGAGCCGATTGGTGGTACGACTGAATCTGCTAGGATAGCGGCGGAAATGCGAAAACCTTGGGTTATTGCGCATCGCGGCGCCTCTGGGCATGCGCCGGAGAACACGATGGCGGCTTTTGAGCGCGCCATACAATTAGGCGCGCCATTCATTGAAATCGATCTCCACCTGACGCGCGATGCGCGCTTTGTAGCCATCCACGATGCCACGCTCGAGCGCACTACCAATGGGCGCGGGAATGTCCACGATTTTACTCTCCACGAATTGCGCCGCCTCGATGCGGGATTATGGTACGACCGGGCGTTCATGGGGCAGCGCATACCCACGCTTGAAGAGGTTCTGGAATTTGCGCGCAAGCAGGACGCCCTTTTTTACCTGGAAATAAAATACGACGCGGCATGGGGCATGCATCATGCGCTCGTGGGCGCGCTCAGGAAAGAGCAGGACGCCGCGCGCACGATCCTGATTTCATTCGACAGTGGAACATTGGAGAGTGTGCGCAAGCTGGACGCCTCCATCATGACCGGTTTGCTGGTGGAAGAATTGCAGCCGGACTCCGTGAAGGCGGCAGTAGATATCGGCGCGAGGCAACTCTGCCCTCGCTTCTCTAGCGTCACTGCTGAGCTGGTAGCGCAAGCGCATCGTTCGGACCTGCACGTGGCCACTTGGACCGTGAACGACGCAGAAGACATGCGCAAGGTGATCAGCACGGGCGTGGACGGCGTGATGACGGATTTTCCCGACCGGCTTGAGGCAATTCTCGAACCGTAGTTGCGCCTCGCTCCAACGCGCATACACACGGATTTACTTCCAACAACCGTAGGGAACTAACGCAAAGGTCTAACCTAAACCCCACGCATACAACTTTGCGAATTGCGCGAGCGAAAGCTGTTCGGCGCGCGAATCAGAACGAATGCCACAATCAGCCAGCGCGGCCTGGATGTGTTCGTCGGGCATGATCGATAGCAGGTTGTTTCGCAGCGTTTTACGTTTCTGACCAAAACTGGTGGCGATAAACTCGAGAAACCTGTGCTCATCGTCAACCTTTAATGATTCGAACTCACCGGGGATGGTCATATGCAGCAGTGCTGACTTCACCCGAGGGGGCGGCCTGAACGCGCCGGGTGGGATTCGGAATGCAATTTCAGGCCGGGTGTAGAACTGGCAGACTGCCGAGAGATACCCATAGTTGCGTCGGCCCGGAGCACAGACGATGCGCTCGGCCACTTCGAGCTGGATCACGATGTGAATAGAAATGAGTCGATCCGTGTAGTCGAATAATTGATGGAGGATCGGCGAGGTGATGTAATAGGGTAAATTTCCATAGACACGAAAATCTCCACCCACAATTTTTTCAAGATCGAGCCGCAGGATATCGCCTTCGACCACCTCGACGTGACCCCAACCGGCTGCCTCATCCGTCAATCCGGCCGCGAGGTGCGGATCTGCCTCGATGGCGACTACGCGCCGTCCATCAGCAGCAAGCAGTTGCGTGATTTCCCCGTGCCCGGCGCCGATTTCGACCCAGGTTTCCTTGCCCGGGCGGGGAAGCGAATCGAATATGCGTTTCCGCCAATTGGGATTTCCCAGGAAGTGCTGTCCCATTCGTTGTCGCGCCATCAGGAAGTGGAGTGTAGCAATTTCATGTGGAAATCGCTTGCAGTGGCGGCTTGACGAACCACGCGCGTTCCGTTACCGTTTTTGTTTCGACTGAGGCCCAATGAAAATCCTGTTTGTTTCATCCGAAGGACTGCCGTACTCGAAGACGGGCGGGCTGGCAGATGTTGTCGAAGCATTGCCCAAGGCCCTGGTCGCTATGGGGCACGAAGTGGCCGTGCTGCTCCCGCGCTATCACGGGAACAAAATCACTTCGACGATTATTTATAGCGTGAGCATCCCTCTGGGCGACACTCTGCGATTTCCCACACTTGCGGAGGGCCAGTCGGTCGAGGGCGTGCGCTACTTTTTCGTGGATGATCCCTCCTACTTCGACCGCGAGCAGCTTTATGGCGACAAGTCTGGCGACTATCCGGACAATGCCGAGCGTTTCGCGGAGTTCTCACGCTCGGCCATTGAATTCACCAAGCGCGTCTGGCTGCCCGACGTGATTCATTGTCACGACTGGCAGTCGGCGCTGGTGCCCGTTCTGCTCCGCACGCAGCACGCCAACGATCCGGTTGTCCGCTCCCTGCCGGTAGTTTTCACCATTCACAATCTCGGTTACCAGGGACTCTTCCCGCAGACGGTAATGCGGAAAATCGGGCTGCCCGACAATCTCTTCACTATGGACGCGCTTGAATATTACGGCAAGGTGAACTACCTGAAGGGCGGTCTGCTGTTCGCCGATTACTTGACCACCGTGAGCCGCCGGTACGCGAAAGAAATTCAGACGCCGGAATTCGGTCTGGGTCTCGAAGGAGTGATTCGGCATCGAGCCGACCGCCTCGTCGGAATCTTGAATGGAGTGGATTATTCTGTCTGGAGTCCCGAGGCCGACACCTTCATCGCGCAGAATTATTCGGCCCACAATCTCGATGGAAAGAAAGCTTGCAAGAAAAACCTGCTCGATATGTTTAAGTTGCCGGCGGAAAATATGGAGCGGCCGCTGATCGGCATCATCTCGCGCTTCGCGGATCAAAAGGGGTTCGACTTGATTGCGGAAGTAGCCCCCGATTTAATGAAGGAAAATATCGCCCTGGTGGCTCTGGGAACCGGTCAGCCCGAACACGAAAAACTGTTCAAGGAGTTGGCCGACAAATACTCGGCGCGGGTCGGCGTGAAGGTGGGCTTCGACAACGCGCTCGCCCACAAGATCGAGGCGGGCGCCGATATGTTTCTCATGCCGTCGCGCTATGAACCTTGCGGGCTGAACCAGATTTACAGTCTGCGCTACGGCACCGTACCAATCGTGCGCGCCACTGGCGGGCTCGATGATACTATCCAGAATTTCGAGGCTAAGACGCAGCAGGGAACTGGTTTTAAGTTCGACGATTACACTGGAAAGGCGCTATTGCAATGCGTGCGCGCGGCGCTGAAAGCTTTTCGGGATCCCAAGGCCTGGCATGCATTGCAGGCCAATGGCATGGCCAAGGATTTTTCATGGAAAGCTTCGGCTGCTTCGTATGTCACATTGTATGAAGCGGCTAAGAGGACTAGAATCCCGCGGGCTGCTGGCACATCTAAACACTAACGCGGAGAGGCCGGAAAAAGGCTCGGCCGCATACTAAGGATAAAAATGGCTGACAACGTTCAAGCAGTTAACGACGCTAACTTCGAGAAAGATGTGGTCGAAGCCAGCAAGACGCAACCCGTGATGGTGGATTTCTGGGCCGACTGGTGCCGCCCGTGCCATATGCTGTCGCCTACGGTGGAAGAAATCGCGCGCGAGCATGCGGGCAAGCTAAAAGTGGTTAAGCTCAACGTGGATGAAAATATCAACGCTGCGGGAAAATTCAACATTCGTGGAATCCCCACGCTGCTGGTCTTCAAGGGCGGGCAAGTGGCCGATCAGATAGTCGGCGCTGTACCCAAGGAGCAGATCGTAAAGGTCCTCGAGCGCCACCTTTCCTAGGTACCTCCCTATGACATTGAGGGGCGAACGCGTGTCCGCAAGCGAGTCGGGAACGCAGCGCAACGGGTGTGGCCCAACGCAGAAAAAATGCGAAGCGTGCGGGGAAACGTTTGCCTGTGGAGCGCCGGAGGCAGGTTGCTGGTGCGAAGAGGTCAAGCTTACGAGTGAAGCCGCGGCGCAATTGCGTGCGCGTCACACCGATTGTCTGTGCCCGCGCTGCCTCGCGGCTGCCGGGCGCAGCATTTGAATGAGCAGCCAAGGACGAGGCATGCGCCGATAGGACTTCTCAAGAGATTTGAATGACACAGGCAGGAAACCAGAATCTACAACGCTGCCAGTGGGCGAAGAGCCCCTCGATGGTCGCCTATCACGATGAAGAATGGGGAGTGCCGGTTCACAGCGATCGCCGGCTGTTTGAATTCCTGATTCTCGAGGGCGCGCAGGCCGGCCTGAGCTGGGAGACTATTCTCAACAAGCGCGAGAACTACCGCCGGGCGTTTGACCGCTTCGATCCCAGGAAAGTTGCACGCTACGATCGGCGAAAAGTCCGCCAACTGCTTGCGGATGCAGGGATCGTGCGAAATCGCCTGAAAATTGCGGCGACCATCTCCAATGCGCAGGCATTCCTCGCCGTTCAAAAAGAATTCGGGAGCTTCGACCGCTACATTTGGCAATTTGTTGGCGGTCATCCAAAAAAGCTCGACTGGACAAAGTCAAAGAGCGTCCCTTCATTCACGCCTGAATCGGACGCCATGAGCAGGGACCTGAAACGTCGCGGCTTCCGCTTCGTTGGTTCCACAATTTGCTACGCTTTCATGCAAGCCACCGGCATGGTCAATGACCACGCCCTTAGTTGCTTCCGCCGCACATGATCCGATAACTGACGTTCACAGCACCTTGCGAATCGTCGACCATCTCAGAGTCCTTGCCTGACATCGGCTTGCGTTGAAGGCGAGCGGGGCGTACCATCTTCTTTCGGTCTTTGCCGCATCTACCTTCCTGTAATGATTCAGGCACGATTTTGGCGGGGGATTGTGCGGCCTGCGATGACTGGGAGTAGCGAGGCGGATGGACAAACCCGCGACAAAAGCAGTGGTGGTAATCGGCGCGCAGTGGGGAGATGAAGGAAAAGGTAAAGTCGTTGACTTTCTCGCGTCCTCGTTTGACTACATCGCACGGTACGCCGGCGGGCACAATGCTGGGCACACCGTCATCTTCGACAATCATCGCTACGTTCTACAACTGATCCCGAGTGGCATCTTGCGGCCCGAAAAAAAGGCCGTGATCGGCGCGGGCACGGTGGTGGATCCCGCAGCGCTGGTGAACGAAGTTGAAAACCTGAGGAAGTCGGGCATCGAAGTGCGAGGGCGCCTGTTTCTAAGCAACCGCGCCCACTTGATTTTTCCCTATCACCGCGAAATGGACAAAGCGTCCGAGGCCGCATTGGGGGCCGCTAAAATCGGCACCACCTCGCGCGGTATCGGCCCGGCCTACGAAGACAAGATGGCGCGCCGTGGTATCCGCGTGTGCGACTTGCTGGATGCGGACCGCTTCCGCGAAAAACTCGAGCGTGTGATCAAGGAGAAAGATGCCATCAGTCGCGCCACTTACGGCCATCCGCTCGAAACCGCCGGCATACTTGACCAATACCTCGAACTCGCTGCGCACATTCGCGGCCTGGTAGCCGACACGGCAGTCTTGTTGAATCGCGCGCTCGACAAAGGCGAATCGGTCCTGTTCGAAGGCGCGCAGGGCACCATGCTCGATATTGACCACGGCACTTACCCGTTCGTCACCTCATCGAACGCGACTTCAGGCGGCGTCGCCACCGGACTCGGAGTCGCGCCCACTCGCCTCACCGGTGTTGTCGGAGTCACCAAGGCTTACACCACCCGCGTAGGCGCTGGACCCTTCCCGACCGAGATGCCCGATCTGGATGCAAACGAAGTCCGCCAGCGCGGAAACGAATTCGGCGCAGTCACTGGGCGTCCCCGGCGCTGCGGGTGGCTCGACCTCGAAGTGCTGCGCTTCGCCAAGATGCTCAATGGAATTGATTCGCTCGTGGTCACCAAGCTCGACGTTTTCGACGCACAACCAGAAATCAAAGTCTGCGTGGGCTACCGCTACAAGGGCAAGCCGTTGTACGAACTCCCTGCAGACGTCGAAACACTCGCGCAAGTGGAGCCTGTTTACCACACCCTGCCCGGATGGCGGAAACCGACTCCCGGCATCCGCGATGTGAAGGATTTGCCCACGGCCGCGCGCGAATACCTGCACTTCATCTCCGATAAACTCCAGGTCGAGATCGGAATGGTATCCACGGGCCCGGAGCGCGATGCCACTATCGTCCCGCGAGGAACGAAGCTCGCTTCCTGGCTCTGACCTCCCATGCTTTCCTATGAAGCGGCGCGCTCAAGAGTAATTGAAGTCATACGTGCGCGGGCTCTTCCGCTTCCCAAGGAGACAATCGTGTACGCGCAGGACCCGGCGCAAGCTCTGGGCCGCGTCCTCGCGGAAAATATTGCCGCCGACCGCAATTACCCGCCCTTCAATCGTTCCACTCGTGACGGGTTTGCCGTTCGTTCCGCCGATACATCACACGCCGGCGCGAAGCTGCGTCTGATCGGTGAAAGCCGCGCCGGCACCGCGTTCCACGGAACTGTCGAACCGGGTACATGCGTGCAGATCATGACCGGCGCAGCCTTGCCGCGCGGCGCAGACGCCGTGGTGATGATTGAGCACGTGCGCATCGACGGCGACACGGTCGTCTTCGGCCAGCCCGCGCAGCCGCATCACAACTTTGTTCTCGCAGGCAGCGAAACACGCGCTGGTGAGGTCGTGGTCAAAGCCGGCACGAAGTTGGGCTACGCTGAAGTGGCCATGGCGGCACAAGTGGGCCGCTCAAGAATAATTGTGAGCAAGCGTCCGCGCGTGGCCATTCTATCCACCGGCGATGAAGTAGTGGTGGTGGATCAGACGCCCGGGCCATTTCAGATTCGCAACAGCAATACTGTCTCGCTGGCGGCGCAAGTGGCGCTCGCTGGTGGAGAACCAATTCTGCTCGGCATCGCCCCGGACGAAGTCGGACAACTCCGCGTGTTGATTGAACGCGGCCTGGAAGCCGATATGCTGGTCCTGACCGGCGGAGTGTCGGTCGGGAAATACGATTTGGTGGAGCAGGTGTTGCGCGAACTGGGCGCAGAATTTTTCTTTGATGCGCTGGCCATTCGTCCCGGCAAACCGGCAGTATTCGGTTGGTGCAAAGGAAAACCTGTATTCGGCTTGCCCGGAAACCCAGTCTCGACCATGGTCACGTGCGAATTGATTGTTG
>Ga0210384_10003747_pt1 | contig 17352 bp, 18 predicted proteins | sample IncBWH2MmetaG_FD_160574 | JGI IMG/M metagenome (GOLD analysis project Ga0210384, IMG submission 160574) | Forest soil microbial communities from Barre Woods Harvard Forest LTER site, Petersham, Massachusetts, United States - Inc-BW-H-2-M | ecosystem: Environmental > Terrestrial > Soil >...
CCGGGATAGAACGGGCCGCCTGCGAAGCAGCCTCATTCCGATCCGATTTGGCTCGTTAACAATACGATTGCATGCCGCTGGTTGTGGAGGAAACCTTGGCGGAAAAACGACCGGCCCAGGATGCCCGTCTCCATTTTTTTGGCTTACAGGATGTAGCGCGACAGGTCTTGGTCTTTCACGATGTCAGCCAGCATCTTGCGCACGTAGTCGGCGTCCACCTTGATGTGTTCGCCTTTTTTGTCGGGCGCGTCGAAACTGATTTCGTCGAGGACGCGCTCCATGATGGTGTGCAGGCGGCGGGCGCCGATATTTTCCGTGCCTTCGTTTACGCGGAAGGCGTAGCGCGCGATTTCTTCCTGGGCTTCGCGAGTGAATTCCAGTTTCACACCTTCAGTTTCGAGCAGGGCGACGTATTGCTTCACCAGTGAAGACTTGGGTTCGGTCAGGATGCGGATGAAGTCTTCCATGGTCAGCGACTGCAGTTCCACGCGAATAGGGAAGCGGCCTTGCAGCTCAGGAATCAGGTCGCTGGGTTTAGAAACGTGGAACGCTCCGGCCGCAATGAAAAGAATGTGGTCAGTGCGCACCATGCCGTAACGCGTGTTGACTGTCGTGCCTTCGACGATAGGCAGAATGTCGCGCTGCACGCCCTCGCGGGAAACGTCTGGGCCGTGGCCGCTCTCGCGTCCGGCGATCTTGTCGATTTCGTCGAGGAAGATGATGCCGGAGTCTTCCACGCGGTCTATCGCCAGGCGGGTGACCTGGTCCATGTCGATCAGGCGCTGCTCTTCTTCCTGGATCAAATACTCGAAGGCTTCGTTGACCTTCATCTTCCGCTTCTTGGTACGCTGCCCGAAGAGGTTGGGCAACATGTCTTTGAGGTTCACATCCATCTCTTCGACGCCCTGATTCGAGATGATCTCGAAAGACGGGAAATTGCGTTCGCGTACGTCAATCTCTACGCTGCGGTCATCCAGCTTGCCTTCGCGCAGTTGCTGGCGAAGCTTCTCGCGAGTGCGGCTCTGCGATTCGTTGCCGGAAGAAGCCGCCGTCGTCCCTTCGAGCACCATGCCGCCGGTGGATCCCTCCGCGGGCCGTGGCGCGGCCGGGGGAAGCAGGATATCCAGCAAGCGTTCTTCAGCGTTGAGTTCGGCTTTGTCTGAGACGTCTTCGAGCTTTTCTTCGCGCACCATCTCGATGGCGATCTCGACCAGGTCGCGAATCATGGACTCGACATCGCGTCCGACGTAGCCGACTTCGGTGAACTTCGAGGCTTCCACTTTGAGGAAGGGCGAGTTGGCGAGCTTGGCCAGACGGCGGGCGATTTCAGTTTTGCCCACGCCGGTCGGTCCAATCATGATGATGTTCTTGGGAATGACTTCTTCCGCCAGGTCAGGGGTGAGCTTCTGGCGGCGCATGCGATTGCGCAGTGCGATGGCGACGGCACGCTTGGCGTCCTTCTGGCCTACAACATGCTTATCCAGTTCAGCGACGATTTCACGCGGAGTGAGTTCGTCGAGTGCGATCTGTTCTTCTTCAGCGGCAGCGGGTAAGTAGATAGCCATAAATCAGTCGTCGGTCTTCAGTCTTCAGTCGTCGGCTCAGTCATTTTCTGACGACTGACGACCGATGACTGACGACTAGAGCTCCTCAATCGTTACCTTGTCATTAGTATAGATGCACATTTTGCCCGCAATCTTCATTGCTTCTTCTGCGATCTGGCGAGCTGACAGCTGGGTGTGTTCGGCCAGCGCCTGCGCAGCTGCCTGGGCATAGGGGCCGCCGCTGCCGATGGCGGCAATACCGCCGTCGGGCTCGATCACATCGCCCTGGCCGCTCAGCAGGAAGGTTTGCTCCTTGTCGGAGACCAGCAGCAGGGCTTCGAGATGGCGCAGAAATTTGTCAGTGCGCCAGTCTTTGGCCAGCTCGACCGCGCCGCGCCCCAGGTTCCCGTGATACTGCTCCAGCTTTGATTCGAAGCGGCTGAAGAGGGTGAACGCGTCGGCCGTAGAGCCGGCGAATCCCGCCAGAATTTTGTCTTGATACAGGCGGCGAATCTTCTTGGCGGAGTGTTTGATGACACCTTCGCCGAGCGTGACTTGGCCGTCCCCGGCCATGACAACGGTGCCGTTGCGGCGCACGCTAAGAACTGTGGTGGATCGAATCAGACGCTTCGTAGGCATGAGAGCAAACCTTAATTATAACAGCGCGGACCACGAGTGAACACCGAGGGCGTGGAAGTTTTGCCTGTACGCAGTGGGGTGATGCCCGATCACGTGCATCTGGTGTCGGCTCCGAATTATGATGCCAACGATCCCGTAAGCATTGCGGAGATCACGCAAGCAATAGGAGCTGCCGCCGCACACAGGCTCATTGGAGACGGACGCGACGCCGTCCTCCATTTCGGACTGCCGGTTTCCTAAGGCGTCACTACTGCCAGCGGCTGGGTTCTTGATAAGATTGCGGCCAGCACATCCGGCGTCCCGGGGGGGCACGCTGGGTTGGAGAAAACCTCACTGCGCTAACATTCGCCGCGTTCCTGCCAGGAAGTGAAGAACGTGTTTCGGGCCCAATATTCTTTACCCCCTGCGGCACCGAGGGAAAACTATGGGCAGATGGCTGACATGGGTATCGCACACGCGCCTTACTGGCTGGGCGTGTTCCCAGTGCGGCTGGACTTTCCCTGTACCGGCGATGCTGACCGATAAGGACGCCAAGAGCGCCTACGACCGGCTGGCTGCGAGCAAGTTTCAGGAGCACGATTGCGCAGTACATGGCGAACCGGCCGTGCTACCCGACTCCGAGAGTTTCGCGGCACGAGCAAGAAAGCTGGTGACCCGGGGCTTCAAGCCGAAGGACGCCGCCCAGATTACTTTGCAGGAAATTACCTTCGAGAACCGCAACGATCCCAGCGCCGCCAAAAAGGCCCAGATGGACGCCGAAGACTTCCTTCGCCGGGTGAAAGACGGGCTGATCTGACTCCAGCGCTCCGGCCCTGATAACGGATTTCGACTATTGGCCCGCCTGATGTTTCCGGTATAGCCTCACCGTGGTGGCCGGCATTTGACGGCACAATATTTCTGCAGGGCAAGTGATTCCTATGACATGGATCCGCACCATTCCGGTCTCTGAAGGCGACGAGAAGTTGCGCCAGGCCATGGAGGGGCAGAAGTCTCTCTATCCGATCGAATACGCGACTCCGGTCCATCCCACTGAGGGCGGCGGGGCACAGATCACCCAATCCCACAGCCTTATTCCCGACGCCCTGTATCACGCCTTTGCCACCTTCGGCGTTCTCATGTCTCCCGACCTGCCGCTCTCCCGGCGGCAACACGAGATGATCACCACCGTGGTTTCGGTCACCAACCGGTGCGTTTATTGAATCGACTCACACGCAGAGTTTCTGCGTCGGGTGACGTTGGATAAGGAACTGGTCGATGCGCTGGAGAAGGACTACACCACCGCCCCTGTCACTGCGCAGGAACGGGTAATGCTCGACTACGTAGTGAAAATCACCAAAGATGCAACGAAAGTGTGGAAAGACGATCACGAACGTCTGCGCGCAGCCGGCTTCGACGATAAAGCGATCCTGCAAATTACTCTGATCGCCGCATGGTTCAACTACATCAACCGCGTGGCGGACGCGCTGGGCGTGGGACGAGAATAGGGAGCTGGTCTTAGCCGGTTACGCAAAACCCGCAGGTGTCATCCCGAGCGGAGTGTCCTCTTCGCTACGTGAAGAGGACACGTAGCCGAACCATCCCTATAAGCTGCACGCTGTCGTGGTAAAAGAACCCACTCCTCCGGCTTTGCGTCAAGATGCTAGGGGCCCTTCGACTCCACCAGCCCACTCGCAAGCGAGCGGGCTGGCTGCGCTCAGGATGACATGCTGGTTTTGCCTCTCGATCTATTGTCTCTTTAGCGCTTGCGGCTGCGGTGGGAAACTATTGCTTCCCGTCGCCAGCAACAAATCGGCAGAGATCTCGCGCTCGACGATCCACTCCCACACCCGGCGGCCATTTGGATCGAGCGAGCATCGGGCCTCGGTGTAGTCGGCCAGCCGATTCAGCACCGTGGTCACCGAGGCCATGGGGTCCTTGTGGCGCTCGAGGAGTTCAGGAAATCTCTGCTGCAGCGCCTGGCAAACCAGCCGGGCGCCGAGTGGCTTTTTGGCGTCCATCAAGATCACCCGACAAGCTCGCGTGAACCCCGGCTGCCGGCTGGCCGTCTTGCGATCGAGGAAGGTGAGCAGTTGATCGCTGAGCACGCAGTCGCCAAAGATGTTCGCCAATCCGGCCAGGGTCTGTTTGATCGTCCCAATTCGCTTCATGAGTTCCGCGCGCTGCCCGAGGAGTTCGTGCAGCTCTTTTTCCGCGGAGCGGATAACCTCCTGAACGTGCAGGTCAGCCGCTTGCGATTGTCCGTTGCTTCCGTTCATTGTGGTATTCATCAACCCCTCACTTTGTGATCGCGATGGTTAAGTGCCTAACGCGGATCGCCCGCCTCGGCGGTTTGGACGTGTCCCGAGCCCCTTCGGACAGCAACAGGGGCTGATTTTGAGCGTAAGACTTGCTGCCCAATTTCGTTCCCTGCTTGCCAGACCTGGGTGAGTACGATCTGGCCGCCCTCTTTGTCGAACCGCAGCTTGGGTTGGCCCGGCGTGGCCGGCGCCTGCACGGATTGGGTCAATACATTGATCAGGGCGTGGCCTTGGGAGTCGCGCAGTTCCAGCAGCACCGGCCCGATCAGCGCCACCGAATAGTGCCCGGCGGGAAAAATCTCGCTACCTACGACGAAATCGAATGGAATGTTCGCCTTGATGATCCTCTTGGTGTGCTGCGCCTGGACCGTGGAGCCCAACATCAGGACACCCAGAAAAAGTGAAGTGAATACGCGTCCAACCCGGTTTGCCATAACAACCTCCCCTTGTCTTGTCTATCGAGCTCGATCTGACTGCGGCATTCTGAATTTGCCGGACATCAGCACGAAGTCTGCATCGCACGTTCGATACTCGCTATCCGCTTCTTGCCGTCAAATCCGATTTCCTGCGTGCTAGCGGTTGGACGAGATTCTCTACCTATGAGATTGATTGTTTGTTTTCATTCAATCAATGAACTACACTCATGTGAACATGAGTCCGAAACTGGAAGTGCGACACCTCAAGTTGCTGGTGACCGTGGCTGAAGAGGGCAGTGTGACCGAAGCAGGCAAGCGCCTGCACCTGACCCAATCCGCGCTGAGTCATCAGTTGCGCGATGCGGAAGAAAAGCTGGGGACGGCGTTGTTTCTGCGCCTGGGAAGAAAAATGGTGCTGACACCAGCTGGGGAGCGGCTGATCGCATGCGCACGCCGGGTACTCGACGAACTGAGCAATACGGAGGTGCAGATCGAAGGACTCAACGGTGGCGCGCGCGGTGAGATCCGGCTGAGCACGGAATGCTACACCTGCTATCACTGGCTGCCTCCGGTGCTGAATAAGTTTCACGGGAAGTTTTCTAAAGTGGAGGTAAACATCGTCGCCAGTGCGACGTCGAACCCTGCAGCAGCTTTACTAGAAGGCAAGCTGGACATTGCGATCGTCAGTTCTCCCCCGAAGAACAAGAGCCTTCAGGTGACACCTATGTTCGAAGACGAGTTGGTCCTGGTGATGTCCCCGAAGCACCGGCTGGCCGGAGCCAGTCAGGTGCGGCCCAAAGACCTGGAGACGGAGACTGTTCTGATCTATCCTCCGCGAGAGGAGAGCACTCTGATTAACCAACTCCTGAAGCCGGCGGGAGTGGAGGCCCAGCGGGTCATTGAAGTTCCACTTACGGAAGCGATTGTCGAGTTGGCTGGAGCGGGCACGGGTATTGGTTTTCTGGCGCGCTGGGCGGTGGCGCCCGCTGTCGAAGCGGGGAAGGTCGCCATTCGGCCCATGGGCGGTCGCGGCTTTCGGCGGCAATGGTACGCGATCACGCTGCGCAATCAGCTAACGCCGCTGTTTCTGGCGGAGTTTCTTAATCTGTTGTCGAACTTCTGTCCCAAGAACGCGCGGCGCATGTCGGCGTAACTCCTGTCATCCCGAGCGGAGTGGAAATTCGCTTCGCGAACTCGCCGGTGCGGGACGCTATCAGAGACAACGGGGGACAGCCGCCCTCGGCTGTCCGGCGAAGCGAAGCTCTGCTATTTCCGATACTGTCAAAACCTAAGTCGAGCTTAGCTCGACCGGACAGCCGAGGGCGGCTGTCCCCACGTGGCCGCGGGTGGCTTTCATGGCCGTTCGTGCCGGAAGTAGGGGGGCGTTCGACTGCTCAGCGGCTTTGCTGCGCGAAGCAGCCACTTCGCTCAGGATGACAGTTACCGCTCCTGAAGCGATACCATCCTAGGCATGGAGCACCGCTCCGTTGTCGCGTACCTTGAATACTTTCTGCGCCAGGGGCGGGAGTGCGCCTACGTGCAGCGGCACGGGTACCGCACCGAACGCTGGAGCTATCGCCAGGTAGCCGAGGTTGCTTTCCGTTTTGCCCGCGAACTGGAAAAGCGGCGGATCGGCAAAGGCGAGCGCGTTCTGCTGTGGGGGCCGAACTCGGCGGAGTGGGTGGCTGTGTTCTTCGGTTGCGCGTTGCGCGGCGTGATCGTTGTACCTCTTGACGAAGCAGGCACGCTGGAATTTACCCATCGTGTCTATCAGCAAGTAGATGGAAGGCTGCTGGTGTGCTCGCGTGAACATACCATGCCTCCTGTGCCAGCCGTGGTACTGGAAGACTTGCAGCAGATATTGGCCATCCACGCATCTGCACCCTACGATACGGTGGCGATCGGCCCTGCGGATGTCCTGGAAATTGTTTTTACCTCCGGAACCACCGCCGAACCAAAAGGTGTAGTGATCACGCACGGCAACGTGCTCGGCAATATCTCGCCGCTCGAAACGGAAATCCAGAAATATCTTAAGTACGAGCGCCTGATCCATCCCGTGCGCTTCCTGAACCTCTTGCCCCTGAGCCACGTATTCGGACAATTCCTGGGGATATTTCTGCCGCAACTCATGGGCGGTACGGTGATCTTCCAGGATGTTCTCAAGGCGGGCGAAGTCATTCGCACCATACGGCGCGAGCGCGTGTCAGTGCTGGTGGCAGTTCCGCGCATGCTGCAATCTCTCAAAGAGAAGCTCGAGCGCGATCTGGATGATGAGCGCAGGCTCGACCAGTTCCGGCGCCGGTTTCAGGCGGCGGAGGGAAAGCACTTCCTCCACCGCTGGTGGATCTTCCGGCGTGTGCACCGCCAGTTTGGATGGAAGTTCTGGGCCTTCATTTCCGGAGGCGCCGCGCTCGACCGCGTGACCGAAGAGTTCTGGGGACGACTGGGGTACGCCGCCATCCAGGGCTATGGGCTAACGGAAACGACCTCCATCGTCAGTGTGAACCATCCTTTTCGTCTGGGCAAAGGATCGATTGGAAAAGTTCTGGCGGGGCGCGAAGTCAAATTAGCGCCGGACGGCGAGATCTTGGTACGAGGCCGTGGGGTAGCAGCGGGCTATTGGACTGGACACGAATTGCAGCCGATGACGGCGGACCAGGGCTGGTACGGGACCGGGGATATCGGCGCGCTCGATGGCGAAGGCAATCTGTATTTCAAAGGGCGCAAGAAAGATATGATCGTTACCCCTGCCGGCATGAATGTTTATCCCGAGGACCTCGAGGCCTCGCTGCGCCGCCAACCTGAGGTCAAGGACTGCGTGGTGATCGCACTTCCGCAAGAGGGGAATGCCGAACCCTGCGCGGTGATGATCCTGCGCGATCGCAACATCGATCCGAAACCAGTCGTGAGACGTGCGAATGAGACTCTGGCCGAGTACCAGCGCATGCGGCAGTGGTTTGTATGGCGCGAAGACGACTTTCCGCGCACCTCCACGCAAAAGCCTCGAACCAACGCAGTCCTGCAAGCTGTTCAGACGCAATTGGGAGCAACGTCTGGCGGGCAAACCGGATCGAGTTCGGTGGCCGAATTGATTGCGCGCGTCAAAGGAAAATCCCCCGAGGGTTTGGCTCAGTGGTCTGATCTTGAAACCGATTTGAATTTGAGTTCGCTTGATCGCGTGGAATTACTGGGCGCGCTCGAAGACCGCTACCAGATGGATTTGAGCGAGACCCGGTTTGCGGCGGTGAAAACGGTCGGCGACCTGGAGCGCATGCTGCAAGGCAAGCTTCCGTGGCGTGTGCCTTATCACTATCCGGCATGGGTACAGCGCTGGCCCACGACCTGGGTGCGGCTGATCATTCATTATCTGCTGTTGCGTCCGGCGGTGTTCTTGCTGGGATGGCCGCGCATCACTGGGCGAGAAAATCTGCGTGGGCTTCGCGGTCCTGTGCTGGTGGTGTGTAACCACATTGACGACGTAGATGTCGGTTTCGTCCAGACCGCACTCCCGGCCCGCTTTCGACGACGGCTGGCGACGGCCACCGGAGGGGAGGCTCTGGAGGCCCTCCGCACCCCGCCGCCCGACCGAAGTTTGTTAGGCCGAGCTTATCGCCGCGTGCAGTGGTTTTTGGGAGTTTCCCTGCTAAACCTTTTTCCCTTACCGCGTGAAGCTGGTTTCCGGGAGAGCTTTGCCTTTGCCGGAGAATCCGTGGACCGCGGCTACAGCATTCTGGTCTTTCCCGAAGGCCGCCAGACGACTGACGGCAAGATAGGCAGATTTCGCGCCGGCGTGGGACTGCTGGCGAGGAACCTGGCGATCCCGATCGTTCCCATGCGAATTGATGGACTCTTTGAATTGAAGAAGGCAAAGAAGAGGTTTGCGTTGCCGGGAAAGATAAACGTGAAGATCGGGACGCCGGTCCGGTTCCCTCGCGAAAGCGCGCCGGAGCAGATTGCCGCCAAGCTGCAGAGGACTGTGGAAAATTTGTAGGGACAGGAACGCTCCAGAAACGCCAGCGAGTCGTTGTTTATTGATCTTGTTACCTTGTAGGACAAACCCTCGGAACGGCCTCCGCATCGAAGGTTGGGCGTGTACTATTTTTCAAGGGTGCCGAGCTGCGCTCGGCCTGGCCGGGTCAGAGACCCGTCTCCCCATGATCAGAAATCTACCGGAGGGTGCAAGCCATGCATTTTGACGTAAAGCAGCTATCCCGAGTCGCGACGGCGTTCGTTCTAGCCGCGGTTTTCGCGCTTCCCCAGAGTCTTGTGGCAGAGGGTGCCGCGCACGTAGTGAGCCCCTCTGACTTGCAGCAAGCGGCGGTGCGGGCCACAACGGTGCGGCAGCAAAACGTTGAGCAAGTGCGGCAATTCTTCTCGTCGGAGAAGGCCCAGAAAGCCTTGCACTCGGCCCACATGAACCCGGAGCAGGTGAAGAACGGAGTTGCCATGCTGGACGATGCTGAATTGGCGCAGCTGGCTTCGCGGGCACAGAAAACGCAAGCGGATTTCGCCGCAGGCACGCTCAGCGATCGCGACCTGATTATCATTCTTGTGGCCATCGCCGCGCTCATCCTGATTATTGTTGCGGTCCGATAGCTTCAACATGTTTAGTCGCATCGTCAGAGTCACCGTCCTGCTGCTAGGGGCCTGCGGCTCGCTGTTGGCCGCGGACTTTCCTGGGGTCTGGCTTGATGTTCCTTTCGTGAAGCAGGAGAAAGACGGCTGCGGCGCCGCCAGCATTGCCATGGTGATGCAATATTGGCAAGCCCAGCATGGCCAGCCGGTAAACGGCGCTTCTGACGCGTCCCAAATCCAGCGCACGCTGTACTCGGCCAAAGCCCACGGCATCTATGCATCCGACATGGAGCGTTACCTTCAGGAGAAAGGGTTCCGCACGTTTACAATTCGCGGAGAGTGGGAAGACCTCAAACAACATCTGGAAAAGGGACGGCCGCTTATCGTCGCCTTGAAGCCCGTGTCCAGCGGCGCTTTGCATTATGTGGTCGTGACCGGCGTCGGACCGGAGATGGTCATGGTCAACGACCCGGCCCAACGCAAGCTGCTGCAACAGGACCAGTCCAGCTTCGAACGGGAATGGAGCGCCGCCGAAAAATGGACCCTGTTGGCGCTTCCTCAAACCTAACCTCGCTGATCTCAATCGTTGTCTTCCTATTCTTTTTCAATTTTGCAATCCTGGCCGGCGCACAAATATCGGATGACGCATCAGTCAACCGCGCCCGGCAGCTTTCTGCCGAACAGCGCTGGCAGGAAATCGTCGGCCTCGCCGAATCTCTACTTCACCCTTCGCCTGAACTCGATTTCTACTACGGCACCGCATTGGCCCAATTGGGACGTTGGGACGATGCGCAGAAAGCATTTGAGGCCGGAGCGCGGCTCCATCCTGGCGACAAACGGTTTCCGCTGGAATTGGCCGGAGTGGCATTCAAACAGAAGCGATATTCGGCCGCGGTGCGCCATCTACGGCGGGCGTTGCGGCTCGATCCCTCCGATTCCTACGGCCATGACTTCCTCGGCACTGTCTATTTTCTCCAGGGAAATACTGAAGCAGCGCTCAAGTATTGGAACCGCGTAGGCAAGCCGCAAATTGTAGAAGTAAGAAGCCAGCCCACACCGCAAGTGAATGCGGCGTTGCTCGATCGCGCCATGGCGTTCGCGCCGGCCAGTGTCTTACGCTTGCCTGATCTGCTGACTACCGACGTTCGTGTGCGCGGTTTGGAAATTTTCCCGCGCTACCAATTCGATCTGCAGGCCCGCAACGATGGCAAGTTTGACATTCTTTTCCGCAACCGCGAGCGCGACGGATGGGGCCAGGGCAAGCTGGAGAAGCTCTTTCTGCTGGTTCGGGGCCTGCCTTTTCAAAGCATTACTCCTGAGTTCTACAACCTGCGCGACGAAGCCATCAACTTCGCCTCCATTTATCGCTGGGATGCGCAGAAAAGACGAATCTTGGCGCAGCTGTCAGGTCCGTTCAAGGCTAATCCCAAATTTCGTTATCGGCTCCTGGCCGACCTGCGCGGCGAGAACTGGGACATCAGAAAATCGTTCCAAGGTCCGGCTCCGGTGCTGGGCAGCTTCAACCTGCGGCGAGAGGCGGTGGCGGCCGACTTCGCTGCCATGGAAAGCGGGCGCTGGCGCTGGTCTGCTGGGGCCGAAGTTTCGCATCGCGACTTCCGCAGCGTGGTTCCGGGAACGGCACTGCCTCCGGAGCTGCTAGCCAAGGGCTACCAGCTCAAGCAACTTATACAGGTGGATGCCGAACTCTGGCGTCAGCCCGAGCGCAGGTTGACGCTCGAAGGTGGAGCGTCATCGCAGGCGGGGCACATCTGGTCACAGCCCTCACATGCTTTCGAGAAGATGCAAGGTTCATTACGCTTTCATTGGTTTCCGCAATCCCAGGGCGACGACTACGAAATGCAGCAGCGAATCAGGGCAGGCAAAACGTTTGGAGGTGTTCCGTTCGACGAGCTCTTCATCCTGGGCCTGGAGCGCGACAACGATCTGGAGATGCGCGGGCATATCGGGACTCGGGACGGCAGGAAGGGCAGCGCTCCCCTGGGGCGAAATTATTTTCTGTCGAACTGTGAGGCAGACAAGAACGTTTATCGCAACGGAATTTTTACGGTAAAGCTCGGGCCGTTTCTCGATACCGGCAAAATTACCGATGCCTCGATGGGGCTGGGTTCGCAGAAATGGCTCTGGGACCTGGGGGCGCAGGCTAAGGTGCGCGTCTTTGGAGTTGGGTTTGCGTTCTGGTACGGCAAGGACCTGCGTTCGGGGAACAATGCCTTTTATGTCTCGGTGCAGTAGGGGTAAACCTTGCGTCATCCTGAACGGCCTACGGCTGTGAAGGATCTTGCGCGCAGCGGCACAGTTCCGCCCCGCGTCCGTATCCGCTTCGCGCAAGATGCTTCGCAAGCTCAGCATGACGCCTGACAGAGGAGCAGAGTTCTTCAATTTTGAGAAGTGCCAAAGAAATTTGGAGAGGAAGTGGCGTTATAATTAGGCGCCATGAAAACCACAAGATTATTTTCCGTTGTCATCGCATTGCTTCTCGCTCTCTCGATCACGACCGTAGCCAAGACCACAGTCGAACTCAAGGATGCTCAGGGCAAGAGTGTAGGAACGGCCGTGCTATGGAGTAAATCCGGCAAGGGAGCGTCGTCGGGAGTGTTCATAAAGGCGACCCTCCATGACCTGCCGCCCGGAGTGCACGCCTTCCACTTCCATCAGAAAGCGCAGTGCGATGCGCCGGACTTCAAGTCGGCCGGCCCACACTTTAATCCAGATGGAAAGAAGCATGGCCTGGAGAATCCTGAAGGCCACCATGCCGGCGATATGAACAACTTCACCGTAAACGCCAAAGGCCGGGCCAAATTAAAGGTGGTTAGCAAGGACGTGACGCTCGGCGACGACAGCCATTCCCTGTTCAGCAACGGTGGCACGGCACTGATGATTCACGCCAAACCGGATGATATGAAGACCGACCCGGCCGGAAACGCTGGGGACCGCATAGCCTGCGGCGTGATCACGAAATAGGCGGATAGCACAGTTTGAACAGGTTATGCACAATGGCCGGGCCTGAATATACGGTAAAGACCCTATAGACGATGTAGTTTCGGCAGGCGGGCGCGGAATAGACCGGCTTTGGCAGGTCCCACGCGTTTCAGCGTTTCTTGAGGGTTCAATGCGTTTTCAGCGATGGCGAGGGCCAGTTTGGCAGGCGGGGGCACCCAGGTCCGAAGTCCCGCCAGCTTCAGTCGTAGTTTCCTTCCAGCACCCACTGCCCGCTGAGCAAGTCCCGGACCAGGCGATAGAGTGTGATGCCGGTCGTTTCCTGCAAAGCAATATCCCACTCGTCGCGGGCCCAGCCTTCCTGCTCCCACCAGTCTCCGGAGGTGCGCCAGGGGCCGGCGGCCCATAGGATTTCCCCACAAATTTCCTTCCGTTTGGGACATTCGATGCGTGCCGGTCTGCCTTCCTGCAGGGTTACCGTGGCCCGCAAGGGCGGGCGGAAGATACGCATGGCGGTGACCACGGCTGCGTTCTGTTTTTGAGATTCCGCAGGCTTGTCATTCCGGGATGCCTTTGTTTTGCGGGTAGCCTGTTCCTCCATGTGAGGATCAAAGCGACGCATCCGGAATGCTTCTGGGCGATGAGTGTCCAGCAATTGCAATGATCCCACTTTATTTTCACCCACAATCCCGGCGATCCTCGCCAATGTGAGTTCGAGTTTTTCCGGCTCCGGGGAGGGAGGCAGAAACAATCCGCTCTGCGCGGCACGCGGGCGCACGGGTTCCGCCGACAATTTGACCTTTACGATGGGAGCGCCGGGTGGGTGTGCGTTCAAATCAAGTTGCAACAGCTTGAGGAAAACTTTGGCGTCCAGCAGGGGGACAGGCAGGCGCAGGGTGCGTTGGAAACTCTGTCGAGCTTGCGCTCGACTAGAGTATCCAATAAGACGGGCGGGGGCGCCCGTCTCCACGTAGTCCGGGGTGCCGCATTCCAGGGTCAGATCCAGATTCAGCTCTTGAGTAGACAGGGCGCGCGCCCCCAGGCGGGCGCATAACTGGTCCAGCAACCGGGCGAGCAAGAACGCCAGCGGCTCCAGCAGCACTAGTGGATATTCCAACTCGATCGCCTCTTCGAAGATCAGCGGCGGTTCGACCGGAACCAGCGATCGGAAACTGCAGCCGCGTGCCAACTGTTGCAGGCGAATGCCCTCCTGCCCCAGACGCTCGCTCAGAGCGATTTCCGGCAACGCAGCCAGGGCGTGAAAATTTCGAATGCCCCAGCGCTCCAGCACTTCCAGGGTCTGGAGATCGCGACCTCCGGCAAACAGCACCTCCAGGGGAAGATTGCCCAACTGCTCGGCTTCCCTTCCTGCGGGAATCACGATCACTCCGGAAAATCCGCGAGCGCCGAGCGCGGTCGTATTCGGATTGGAAGCCACGGCCACGTTGGCTTCGAGGCCGAGATCGGAAGCGCGGCGCGCTATGTCCCGCGCAATTTTTGGCAGCGGACCGAAAAGCGGCTCCATGCCGGCCAGGTCCAGTAGGACGGTGTCACAGCCCGCGTCTTCCACCCGCGGCGAGAATGACTGGGCGCAATCGAGTAATGCGGCGTGTGCGGCGGCCTCCTGTAATAAGGATCGCGGACGCAACACTAGATCAGAGCAGGCTTCCACCTGCAGTTTCGTCATGCCCGTCGAAACCCCGGCGCGGCGGGCCTTTTCGTTCAAAGCAAAAATCGTTTGCAGCGGCGCTTTGCCTTCGAGCACGGCCAGGGCCTGTACGCGCAAATCAGGTTCGGCACGAAGCAGGGCCTCCACCGGAAAATCAGGCACGAAGATGCAGGCAAAGGCAGTCATCAGTCGTCGGTCGTCAGTCGTCAGCGAGAAGCTGTCAGCTCTCAGGCTAGTAACGCCGGCGTCCCGCCGGCTGTCGCGAGGGCGTCTCGCCCTCGCAGGGAGATCTACGCAATTCGCACCGCTTTTGTGGAAAATGCCGTATTGACGGATTGTGCCGGTTTTCGCATGCGCGAACGCAGCAACTCTCCTTCAATCTGCAGTCCATCCAGAAGTTGCGCATGCGCCGGCCCAAGTTTTTCTTCAGCTGAAAGCTGATAGCTGAGAGCCGACGACTTTCTCCACGCCTGCTGCAGCCTGATCAGCAGAGAAGCACAAGTTCTAGCGTAGGGCTCCTGGGCCACAACCAATAACACCGTGGCGGTGGGCTCCACGGCGCGCTGAAAACGAAACCAGGAAGCCAGCGGAATACGCCGTGCCGCCGAGTCCGGCACATCGCCAAGATCAATCGCCACCAGGCCAAACCCACCGCTTTGCAAGAGCAGATCAGTGACGCGCAAAGCCTGCTCAAGCCGGACTTCGGGCGTTGGACCCCAGACGGCAGCCGTCGGGCGTCGGACCTCAGACTTCTGACTTTCGGCATCGAATTTTGGTGATGGGATCTTGGGTCTGAAGTCTGATGTCCGAGGTCTGACGCCCGACGTCCGGGTACACCGTATCCACAGCAATCTTTCCAGTTCGACTCCGGTTGCCGCTGCCGAGACAGCATCGAGCGCGTCCGTGGCGTCTACCAGGGCGCAGGCTTCCCGACGCCGGGTAGCTGCGGCCAGCGCGGCCAGCAACACGCTGGTGCGTCCGGAAGAAGCTGGTCCACAAATTTCGCTCAGGCATCCCCGCGGCAGCCCGCCGGCAAGTTCATCGATCTCGCGAATTCCGCTGGAGACCATTTCCGGCGTGGGCCGAACCTCCAGCCGCGATGCCGCAGTCACGCCCGCCAGCTTGGGCAATGTCGCCAGACGTTTCAAAACCAGCGCCGGTTCCTTCTTCGGAGCAAATACAACAGCCCCGCCCCAGGGGGCGGAAGAAGCCAATGCAGACATTCTAAGGACCTCTAATTTTCAGGGAACGCCGAGGCGGCTGGCCGAGGCTGCGAATTGCATATTCGCTTTTTATTCGCTAATGGATATTTAGCTCTTGGAGGGAAAGATTGTCAAGAGGGAAGGTGCAGCTGGCGCGAATAAGATTTTTCTAGCCAGGAACGAACCTCGATCACGAGTCCGGACCTGAAGCAGAGCTTGATCGAAATAAGCAGCGCGAAGAAAGCTGTGTCTCCACTCCCCGATCAGTCGTCTTCAGATGATTGCCGGAATCTTCGCCTGATCGCTTTGTTATAATGACTGCCTCCGGGGGCGCTATCGTCTAGGGGTTAGGACGGAAGATTCTCAATCTTCAAACACGGGTTCGATTCCCGTTAGCGCTACCATTCAGTATCGGCTGCAGAGAAATTTCACTGAATCGCCGACGAAACAGAAGAAATTGCCCGTATTTTGCGATAATTTCCCTGAAAGTCCAAGCGGAGAAAACAGTCCTGAGTAATAACGAGGCATTCTAGCGCGCGTTTTCTCCAGAGCCCGAGGAGAGGTCCGACTTTGCAAATTTGGTTGACGAATTCTTGGCGATCACAAACCGAAGACTTTGCGAACCCGACTTGACTTCCTTGTGTTCTCGGTAGTGGCGAGCCGACGAGAGTTGTACCGAGGGTTCGGTGACGCCGCACCTGTCGGCTGAGATAGTCGCCCTAGCAGGTACAAATGAGGTTGTTGGGAGGGTAAATCGTCAAAACCCGGTCAAATGAGTGCAATGGGGATATGTCGACAGTTACGGTCCAAGCTCGACCGTACAACTTCGCTTTATCACCCGTAATCGTAAATCTTTCTGACACTCCGGTCACGCTGCTTGGCCCGTTCGAGAAGAACTCCGCGCGCTGGCGAGAGATGCCATACATCAACATTCATGATGGAAAGACCCACACGCTGAAACCGCCGACGATACCAGTCATAGCACAAACATTTGAGACGGTCTTCTCGCAGTATGTCCGACATCCCGAATACAAGAGCGTCGCCCCTGATGGCACGCCCTGCAAAGCTGACAGCCACGGATTACTCAGGCGATATCCTGTCACGGCTTCCGAATTTCATCTGATCGGGAAGGAAACCGAGCGCGGCTGGGAACAGGCGGAGGATATAAGTACTTTGTTGCCGTCGTTGAAGCGATACGGAGGGAATACTGGTACAGCGAACGGATCTTTGCGGGAAGGTTTGCAGAAGATGTCCCTCGACTCCTTGGAGAAAGAAACCGGTTTGAGCAGGCACACGATCCTGCGAGCACGCAGGGGTGAACGATTGCGCCCAAGATCATTACAACGTCTCAAGTCGGCATTCTCATGAGCACAGATAAGGCTGACAGCTGCGGACTGCTGCGACGATATCCTGTCACGGCTTCAGAATTCCACCTGATCGGGAAAGAAACTGAGCGCGGCTGGGAACAGCCTGAAGACATAAGCACGCTAATGCCATCACTGGTGCGGTATGGACGGAATAAGGACACTGCCCGGGAAGTGCTAAAGCAACGGCTGACATACGTCCCGCTGACCGTTCTACATCGTGAGACCGGGTTGAGCCGACACACGATCGTGCGAGCGCGGCGAGGGAAGCGGGTACATCCGAGATCGCTCCACCTCCTTGAGAGCACGACGTTTATTCCTGCGACTTCGAGACGTTGAGGGCGGGAGAAAGCGAAGTGATCTCCGCAGCACAGATCCGGCAACGCCAGGACAGCGGCCCGCGGCGGGCGGATTCCATAGTTACCCAGCTGGTGCTGGCCTCCGAGCACATGGCCTGCTTGGTATGCCCACTGTGCGGCCGCATGGGAACGGATGACTGTGCGGTTTGCGGCGCCACGCTATGCCCGGCGCACGATGTTGCCTGCCGCGTGGCGGGAGATGCGATCTGCGAAACGTGCTGGAGGAATCATTGATGCGCGCCGCGCTCTACGCTCGGGTCAGCACGCACGCCGGGCAGAACCCGGAGATGCAGCTGGCCGAGCTGCGAGAGTACTGTGGCCGCCGCGGC
>Ga0210384_10003749_pt1 | contig 17348 bp, 2 predicted proteins | sample IncBWH2MmetaG_FD_160574 | JGI IMG/M metagenome (GOLD analysis project Ga0210384, IMG submission 160574) | Forest soil microbial communities from Barre Woods Harvard Forest LTER site, Petersham, Massachusetts, United States - Inc-BW-H-2-M | ecosystem: Environmental > Terrestrial > Soil >...
TAGGCATCGTTCCCCAGGAGAAAGAGCGAAAGGCGCATGAGAGGCGCCTTTGAAAGATTGAAGTTCTCTTGCCTGTCATTGCGGAAGTAGTCTCTGATCCATTCCTCTTGGCTGTCGGGTGACTTCAACGACAGATCGTGCTCTTGCCATGGAAGGGTTACCCTCCTCCAAACCACCTGGAGCGGCCGGTCCCGACCCTCCCAAACGAATAGAGTCCTCAATGCAGGGTGGCGGTCGACGGCCATTTGCCAGGCCCGCTTAAAAGCCTGGGTGTTGAGCCGACCTTCAAACTCGCAACGGTGTTGACCGAGGTACACACCTGCCCCTGGCTCGTAGATGCTATGGAAGAGCATTCCTTGCTGCATCGGGGACAATGGGTAGATCGCCTCCACATCATTATCTGTCATCGGTCCTTCATGACCTCCGTCACCTCTGACACGAGCCGATTCAGCTCTAGCTGGTCGAGCCCCGCCTCTGGAAAATCCCAGGGTGTGTAGTCGACCGAGGGAGCGTTGCGACAATCGTTCACAATGTCGCGCAGGGCGGAAAGAAACTCTTCCGCCAATTGTTCGACGGACGCCAAGTAATGGAGGTTTGTACTATAGTTGATCTCGACAGTGAACTGCCGCTGCCACACGAAGGCCGTTACCTCCAACAGATGAACTCTTTTCTCTGAGGGGCCATGGGGATTTCCTGTGGCCTCGCCCGCAATCCGGAGCGGCGATGAGGAAGAGACCATTTGGTCAATCCTTCCTAAGTAGTTGAATCCAACCTCTCCCGACGGCACTTGCGTTAAATCCATTCCCCGAAAACCGGTGATGTACCGAAGCAGTCCGTAGCCGATTCCAGAGTTACGAATCAGTCTGAGTTTGTCCTTCGCTCTGTTCAACCGAGCACCGACCCCCCCGTCCTCCCCTAGTTCGAGAACAACAGGATAGATAGAGGTGAACCAACCGATGGTCCTGCTCAGGTCGACATCGTCGAACAGCGCCTCCCGACCATGGCTCTCCAGATCAACCTTCACCCTCCTCTTCCCGCTCCATTCCCAGATTGCTTCTCCAAGCGCCGCCAACAACACTTCTCCTATCCTCGTCTTGTATCTCTTCGGCACCTCCCGCATTAACCAATCTGTCTCTTCCTCCGTCAGTAATCCCCTTACGCTCCTCGCGCTCCTCTCGTCATTCTCACCCTCCCGATCTACCGGCAGTCTCTCTGTCTCCCTTCCCAGTTCCTTCTCCCAGTACTCCCTCTCTATCCCCATTTCTTCGCTCTGTGCCAATCTCTCCAGCCGCTCGCTCCATTCCGCGTACGATGTCGTCGCCCTCGCCAGTTTCACCGGTTCCCCGCCCACCATACTCTCGTACGCCGCCTGCAAGTCCTCGCTCAAGATCCCCCAACTCACTACATCTATCGCCAGGTGGTGTACTACCATCAGCACCTTGTATACCCCTGCCTCCCTCCGGAACGCTATCACTCTCATCAACGGCCCCGCCTCGATGTTCAAACTCCCCTGCGCCCTGTCCAGTAGCTCCTTATACACTCCCTCTCCTCCCAACCCTTCCAACCCTCCCAACCCTCCCGACAAGTCCACTTCCATTACCCCAATCCTCTCCTCCTTCTCCTCTATGTATTGCCGCCACTCTCCCTCTTCCCTCCGAAACCGCAGCCGCAACGCTTCGTGATGCCTTGTCACTGCTCCTATTGCCGTTTCAAGCGTCCTCGTGTCCAAGCCCCCTCGTACCTCGTACATCATCGACTGGTTCCAGTGCTGTGGCTCCTCAAATCCATGTTCGAAAAACCACCGCTGGATCGGCGTCAATTTCACCTCCTCCCCCTCTCTTACCCACTCCGCTCCCGCTCCTTCCACTCTTTCCGCTCCTGTCTCCACCCTTGCCAGTTCTGCGATCGTCTGGTGCCTAAATACCTCCTTCGCCGTCAGCCGTATCCCTCTCTCGTTGGCTCGGCTTACGATCTGTATGCTCATGATCGAATCGCCTCCCAACTCAAAGAAGTTGTCGTGCACACCTACTCGCTCCACTCCCAGCACCTCTCGCCATATCTCCACCAACCCCCGCTCCCGTGCCGTACGCCCCTCCTCGTATCTAACCTCCGTTTCCAGATTCCTCCCTCCTCTCTCCTTCACCAACCGCCGGTCTACCTTCCCGCTCGCCAGCCGCACCATCTCCTCTAACCGCACGTACCTCGCCGGCACCATGTACTCCGGCAACTTTAATTGCAAAAAACTCCTTATTTCATTCACGTACAACTCTTCTCCTCCATTCACAACCACGTATGCCTCTAGCCTCTTCTCTCCTCCTCTACCCTCTCCCATCATCACCACCGCTTCCTCGATCCGCGCGTGCTTCATCAGCGCTCCTTCAATCTCCCCCATCTCTATTCGATATCCCCTTACCTTCACTTGCTGGTCTTTCCTCCCCAAATACTCGATATCTCCCCCTACTCCGTACTTCCCAATATCACCTGTCCGGTACATCCGCCCACCTGCTTCCCCTGAAAACCGCTCCGGTATGAACTTCTCCGCTGTCAGCCCAGCCCCATTCAAATATCCTCGAGCCAACCCCACTCCCGAAATATACAGTTCCCCACTTACTCCCACCGCCACCGGCTCCCCGTATCCATCCAGGATATACATCCTCGTATTCGCTATCGGCCGCCCGATCGGCACGGAACGCTCTCTGGCATTGGAGCAACATCTGTGATACGTGGCGTCGATGGACGTCTCGGTGGGACCGAACAAGTTGAATAGCTCGCAATTCAGCAATCGCTGAAATCTTTCTTTCGTTTCGCATGGAAAGACCTCGCCACCGCAATACATTCTCCGCAATGAAACACATTCGCGGATGCGAACTTGCTCAGTCAGAGGTCTAAGCATCGACGGCACCATTTGCAGGACTGTGATCTCCCTATCAATAATGGTGTCAACAATATAGGACGGGTCCCGATGACCATCATTCCGTCCAAGAACCACTTGAGCCCCCGATAGTAGCGGCACAAATAGCTCCCAGATCGATGCATCGAAGCTAAGAGACGTCTTCTGCAACACACGGTCTGAGGCCGACAACGGCATACTCGTATGCATCCACAACAAGCGATTGCATATCGCTCGGTGTGAAATCATCACGCCCTTTGGCATACCGGTTGAACCCGAGGTGTAGATTATGTATGCGAGACCATTTGGAGACACGGTTTTCTGAGCGTATTGCGCGGGTCTACCTTCGCTCTCTTCCCCCACGCCCCCCTCCGATCCAACCATGAGTATCTCGCCCTGGTAAGGCGGAATCGCGTTCACGAAGTGGCGTTGCGTAACCAGCACCCTGGGGACTGCGTCCTGGAGGATCACGGACAGTCGATCTTTTGGTAGCCCAGGGTCCAGGGGGATATATGCGGCGCCGACCTTTAAAATACCGAATAACACTGCCGCCGTTCCCATCGAGCGATCCATCAGGGTAGCCACACAGGAATCCAATCCAACGCCGAGCGATGTCAGGCGCAGGGCAATTAGATCGGCTTGTTGATTCAGCTTCCTATAAGTTACACAGCAATCGTCGAAAGCCACCGCGACCGCGTCCGGTGTGCGCTCAACCTGTTCAAGGACCAGATCTTGGAGGCAACGGTGGTTACCCAAATCAACATGAGTATCGTTGGAACCAAGAACCAGTTGAATGCGCTCCTCCGCTGTCATCAGCTCCAAGCAGTGGACTGGGTCCTGTGGGTGAGCCAACATTGATGAAAGAAGCACCACAATCTGTTGCAGAAGCCTTCGGATGTCGTGGGCCTCGTAGATTGCCGAATCATAGTGCAGCTCCAGGCTGAGGCTCCGATCGGTCTTGAAGCAGACAAGCTTAAGCTTGAATGGATCTCCGCAGGCATATTCCTTGATGATCGAGTAGGCGAGGGTCTCACCACGTGTCAGGGTCTGGCGGTTTCTAAACTCGAAAATGAACGGGAAGAACGAATCGGACTGGTTCGTGACGTTGGCCTCCGGCCAATCATAAAACTCCGCCCATCTCGCATGCGTCTTCCAGACCTCTGCCGTTCGCAGCATCGCTTCGACTAATGGAGATTCGATCTGTAAATTGAACGATACCGGTATATATCTAGCCAAAGGGCCCTTGACCCTATCCAATCCTTCATAGTTGCGCCCTTCGCTTCCGACCCCAAAGACCCCGTGGGGAATCCCGCTCAGCCGGGACAGCAGAATTTGCCAGGAACAAAGCAAAACGGAGGCAGAGTCAACTCCATAATTGGAGGCGAACGCATCAACTCCAGACGAGAGGTCCGAACTGGCTCGCAGGGTAACCGAATCCGGATGAAATCTTCCGCTCGCCGGCAGTTCAATCCCTATTTCGTGCAGAAGCATACGCAGATCTACACTGCGCCAAAAGTCTCTACCGGCCTGTCCAAAGTCGTTTTCCAGCAGTTCGTTGAGCCAATCAGACACATCAGCATATTGCATAGTGTCGTCGATGGGTTCGACTCGATCATCGCCAGTGTCATATGCTCGAAAAACATCAGAAAGAATCGTCGCAACGCTGATCATGTCCGAGCAAAGAGCAGGCAGCGTCAGACCAAACAGGGCCTCGGTACTGGACACCCGAGCCAACTCAATCCTCAGCATTGTGCCAGACTCAAGATCCCATTCAATCGGGTCCCTGATCATCGATGTGATAAAGGCTGCCACTTGCCCCTCAGACACTAAGCTCTCGAGATGGCTGCCTGCGATGTCAGGCTCGGCGTACTCTTTGATGACCTGCGTCGGTAGATCGGCTCCAGGCGCAGTACGGAATACAGTGCGCAAAATCTCGTTCTTCTGTATGACGCGGTTGAAAGCTTTTCTGAGACTCGCTTCCTCTATTTCACCCTCGATCAGCGCCACAACCACGGTTCGATAGACACCATGGTTGCCGGATTGGCCGAGCCGCCACAAACGCCGCTGTTGTGGTGCCAAGCGATAACCGCCAGCAGGACCGCCGACCATCACTTCGTCTCCGGATACCGTAAGCGCTGCCGTCGAGCTATCGGACCTGCGACCATAGACGCTGCCGGCAAAGGCACTCTGCCGTCGTGGCGCACAATCGACTGGGCTAGCCGGCTCTCGGCCGAAACCCTGCGGGTCGGACATTGTGATGTTGGGATCTGGAAATTGTCGGTCTACGAGACCAACCTGCGCCTTGACGCCTTTAGCTTTTGACCGGCGACCTGTTGAAGGGTCCGTTCTTGAGCGGCGGAACGCTCGGCATCCTGACGCCTCAAGTACTCGATGATCGCTTCGAGGCAACTGTCCTGACTTGAGGAAATCACGCGCACCACAGTGATGTACTGTTCCACCATCCTGGCCACCGTGTCAGGCCGAAAGAGCCTGGTGTTGTAGATGAAGCTTCCCCTCAGCCTCGGCTGAAGCGTGCTGATGTTGAGGACAAGGTCAAACTTAGCGGTGAAAGTCCTAGCACGCACGGGAGCGACCTCAATGCCCGGCAGAACTGCATCCCCAACCGGAACATTTTGGAGCAAGAAGAAGACCTGGATGATTGGATTGTGATTAGGCGCGCGGCGGGGATTGAGCGCGTCCACGAGCCTGTCGAAAGGCACATCCTGATTTACGTAAGCCCCAAGGACGCTGTCGCGGACGCGCCGTATTAGCTCCGATACAGAGGGGTTCCCAGACAGGTCTGTTCGAAGAACTATTTCGTTGACGAAAAAGCCGATAAGCTCTTCGGTTTCGGCCCTGTTCCTATTCGCCACGTCGGTTCCGGTAAGGATGTCGTTGGTCTGGCAATGATACGAGAGCAATATGTTCCACGCCGCAAGGAGCACAATGAATGGTGTGTTGCCCTCGAGCCTCGCTAGTGTCTCGACCGAAGCTGTCAGGTCCGCGGGCAGCTCGAAACCTTGACTATCTCCGTCGTACGATTGTTCTGACGGCCGGCTAAAATCCAACGGCAGATTGAGCAGGGGAGGTGCCCCCGCCAGGCGGCGCCTCCAATATTCTAGATGGCTCCCGAATGCCGGGCCATCCAACCAGACCCTCTGCCAGAAAGCAAAATCCGCATACTGAATAAGCAATTCCGAAAAAGCCGACGGCAAACCGGAGGAAAACGCAGCGTATAACGCCGCGATCTCGCGAATCAAAATAGCCTGTGACCAACCATCGCTGATTATATGATGCATCACAACACTGAGCACGTGATCATCGGGCTTTGACGACATGACTTGAGAGCGCCATGCCGGGCCTGCATGAAGGTCCAGAGCTCTCTCGGACTCAGATCGGTCCAGCCGCTCGACTATGAACTGTCTCTCGGCATCGATCAGGCCTTCGAGATTGACGCGCGCGAGATGCGTACGGGTTGGAGGGCAAATTACCTGGGCTGGCTTGCCGTCGCTGACGATAAATCTAGTGCGAAGGGACTCGTGCCGACGGGCTACCTCGGAAAACGACTGGCTCAATGCCTCGATGTTAATCTGGCCGATAAGTTGGACCATCGTCAGAATCAAATAGGCGGGATTGCCGGTCTCGATTTGCTCCAAAAACCAAAGCCTCTGTTGGGAAAAGGAGAGCGGAAATTCAACCGAGCCGTCCCTGGGCAAACGTTCGATTGCAGTTAACTCAGCCGCGTTAGGCGAACCAGGTTCTGCATTCTGATCACTTCCGAACAAATCACGTAGCGGATCTACACATAATAAGCCCGATCGGGCAAGGGCCTCTGAGAAATCCGTTTCCAGGCGACGGCAGAATTGATCGATAGTTGGCGCCTCAAACAGGACCGCAATATGCACGAACTGTCCGATAATTTGCTGAACCTTGTTGAGCACGCGCGCCGCTTTAATAGAGTCGCCGCCGAGATCGAAGAAATTCTCGTTCAATCCGAATTCTGAGATAGCGAGGACCTCTTCCCATACTTGAGCTATAGCCCGCTCGAGCGCTGTATTAGGCTTGGCACTAGCCCCGCCCGTCAGAGAACCACTGCGTTCAGGCTCGGGAAGGCGTTGCCGGTCAACCTTTCCCGATGGCGACTGCGGAAGCTTATCCAAGACCACGAAGTCCGACGGCAGCATGAACTCGGGGAGTGACTGCCTGATGTGCTCCCTCAGAGCAGCCGTGCTGTTTTCAAAGCCGTCCCTATATACCACGTAAGCTATCAGTCTCGGGTCTTGTCGATTTGCTCCCTTGATTTCGACGACAGTGTCCGCTATCGCTGGGTGAGAGGCCAGCACTGCTTCGATTTCCCCGAGTTCTATTCGGAACCCCCTAAGCTTAATCTGCGAATCGACGCGTCCGAGAAAGTCGAGACAGCCCGTTGGCCGCCACCGAGCTATATCGCCGGACACATAGAGTCGCTCGCCCTCGCGGTCCGAAAACGCGCTAGGAATGAATTTGACGGCCGTGACATCGGGAGCGTTAAGGTAACCGCGGGCCAAGCCGGTGCCCCCTATGTGGATCTGCCCGGGTAAACCGATTGCCCGCGGTTGAAGCTGCGAATCAAGAACGTATACCTGGCTATTGGCTATGGGCGAGCCGATACTCGGTTTCGTCGTCGTATGTCTGCACTCCGAAATTGTGCTGCACACCGTAGCTTCAGTTGGCCCGTAGGCATTCAAGAACATTCGGGCGCCATTCCACTTTGAGGCCACTTCGATAGTGCAGGCCTCACCTGCTGAAACCACCGTCTTCAGGAATAGAGGCTGACGGTTAAGTATCGACAAAACGGTTGGCGGAAATGTGGCAACTGTGACCTCTTCTTCTTCCAATCTGGATTGCAGTCCTCCGCCCGGCATTAATCCACTCGACCTGCCAATTATCAGGCACGCTCCCGCCAATAGAGCTGTGAATATCTCGGATACCGACGCATCAAAACTGGAGGCCGCGAACTGGAGGACCCGGCTTGTTGTGTCTATTTGAAACGACCGAATCTGCTCTAGAGCCAGGTTCTTGAGGGATGAATGGGCGATCATCACCCCTTTCGGCCTGCCGGTAGATCCTGAGGTGTAGATAACGTATGCGAGATTGGCGTCTGTCGCGAGCCGTCGCGGGTTGCTGTGGCCCTGATATCCGAGGACTCCCGCTTCCCCATCGAGAGTCAGCACCTGGCCTGGAAGGGAGGGAAGTCTTTCCAGGAGCCGCTCCGTAGAAACAACCACCGGGGCAGAGGAATCGCGGAGCATAAAGCTAATCCTGTCAATTGGATAGTCCGGATCTAGAGGGAGATAGGCGGCGCCGGCCTTCAGCACGCCAACCATAGAAGAAATCAGTTCAGCAGAGCGTTCCAGGTACAGGCCCACTTGTAACTCGGGAGACACTCCTCTGGACAGTAGCAAGTGAGCGATCTGGTTCGACCGCATATTGAGTTCAGCATATGACAACGAGACATCCTCCGCGACGAGTGCTATGGCGTCAGGGTGCATCAAGACCCGCTGCTCGAACAATTCATGCACCAACCCATTTGCTTCGGGGCCCAATTGCGTATCGTTCCACTGATGCACAACCTGCGCTAACTCGGCTCCGGATAACATGGACAGCCGGGAGACTCTGCAGCCGGAGTTAGTTAACATCGCTTCGGCAAGGTGCGAAAAATGCGCTGACATTCTAGCGACCGTGGAGCCATCAAATAGATCTGCGTTGTATACGAACGCCCCACCGATGCCCCGGTCGCCATCGCCCATCGCTAGCGTCAGATCGAACCGAGAAGTGCCGCCGTCAATCTCAAGAAACGACAGGGTAGTGTCTGGAAGGCTGTAATCGGCTCTTTCGAAATTTTGATAGGCAAACGATACCTGGAATAAAGGATTAATCGTTGTATCACGCTCGGGATTCAAAGCGTCAACCAGCCGGCTAAACGGAAGTTCTTGATGGGCGTAGGCCTGGAGCACAGTTTCAGTGTGATTCGTGACGGCCTGCCGCACCGAAGGATCTTCAGTCATGTTGCTGCGCAGCGGCAGAATATTGGCAAAGTACCCTACCTGTCCTTCGGTTTCGACCCCATTCCTATTGGCAAAATCGGTGCCGATTAAGATGTCCTTCTGGCCCGAGTAGTGATACAGCATCGCGCTGTATATCGTAAACAGCACCGTAAATGCCGTGGCGTTTTGCGCCCTCGCAAGTTGCCTTATACGCGCCGACTGATCGGCGCTGAGCATAAAAGAAACCTTGCCACCCAAACCCGACCACACACTAGGGCGCGGTCTATCGCTATGAAGCCGCAGAACAAAGGGCGCGCCCGCCAGTTGAACTTGCCAATATGCAATCTCTTGCTCGAAGAGTTCGCCTTCGAGTCGCTCCACCTGCCATACGGCAAAATCCGCATACTGAATGCCCAACTCCGGCAGCGGTGACTCGTTACCATCTCGGTATGCTTGATACAGATACGTGAACTCTCGCACCATAATTCCGATGGACCAGCCATCACTGATGATGTGGTGCATTGTTGCAAGCAGGATGTGCTCGCCTTCTCCAAGCCGCAAAAGGCTGGCGCGGACCAGGGGGCCGTCGGCCAAATCAAATGGACGCGCCGCCTCCGCTGAGCCCTGCCCGGCAATATCCATGCCGAGGCCGCCGGACTGAACGCCTTCTATATCAATATGGTTGAGTTGGAAAAGACCGGGGGGCAGTATCTTCTGAGTTGGGCTTCCATAGCTATCTGGGAAGCAGGTCCTAAGGGGTTCGTGCCTCCTGGTTATCTCTGTTAATGCCGCTTGGACACAGACCGAATCAAGTGGGCCGGACAGACGCACAGCAAAGGATATGTTATACGCCGCGGACCCGGGCGCAAGTTTGTCGAGGAACCACAACTGCTGTTGAGCGAAGGACACGGGAAGGCGTCGATCGCGGTTGACGGGGATCAAGCGTGCCGTCTTCTTTCGTTCGCCCCCCCCCCATTCGCGCTCGATCCGCTTGCTCAGCGCGGAAATAGTAGGGGTTTCGAACAGCTCGCGCAGCGGGATGTCAACCTGGAACACATCGCGAATGCGCGAGACTACTCTGGTCGCCAGCAGGGAGTGCCCGCCGATCTCGAAGAAGTTCTCCGTGACACAAACGCGTTCCAGTCCAAGGACGTGTGTCCACACTTGAGTGAGGATTTCTTCAACTGGCGTCAGGTGTCTGGTTTCGAGTATAGGCGTCCGCGGTGGCAGCTTCGGCAAAGACTTCCTGTCAAGCTTGCCATTGGGCGTCAGCGGCAAAGCTTTCAGGCCGACATATGCCGACGGCAACATATAGTTCGGCAATATCAATTTCAGGTGACTGGTTAGCTCGTCGGCACCCGGTGCCGTGTCATCGCCGCTTACTACATATGCCACGATGCGCTTATCCGATCCGCTCTCTTCATTTATTGTTACTATTACATCTTTGACCAGGGGATGTTGGAGCAGCGCAGCCTCTATCTCTTTCAGTTCTACTCGAAAACCGAGAATCTTCACTTGCTCGTCGCACCTGCCAATGATCTCCACGCGCCCATCAGGAAGATAACGCCCAAGATCACCCGTTTTATATATCAGATCTTCGGGCACGTTCCGGAAAGGATTAGGCAGGAATCGCTCCGCAGTCAACCCCGTGTCATCTTTGTATCCAGTGCTCAGATACGGCGTGCGGACATGGATTTCAGCCAGTTCGCCAATCCCGGCAAGCCGCAATCCCCGGTTCAAAAGCAACAGTTGCGCGTCCTTGATCCCCACACCTACAGGGATCTTCCAATCCGCTAAGCTAGCCGGCTCGAATTCATCCAAGTGATCGGGCGCCTGACAGTAGGCGATACCCTGCGGAGTCTCCGTCGCGCCATAAAAATTGAATATCTTTGCGGAAGGGGCCAGACCCTTGAACTGCTTGACAAGACGCGCGCTCAAAACGTCTCCACCGAAGAAAGCGTAGCGGACTGAACTCAGAGTCCGACGCTTGCCTCCGTTCCTAGGCTGCTCCTCTTGCGCCAACATCGCCGCCAGAGCTGGAGTTAGGTGCAGCACGGTTATCTCGTTCTCGCGGAGCCAGTTGAACAGACGATCGGGCGAGGTCACCCAATCACTCTCAGGAATACATAGGACGGCCCCTAACCACAATGGGGTGAAGATGTCGCGTAATACGGGGTCGTGAGACAGCCCCGAAAGGAGCGCGAACCGCTCAGTATTGCTGAGCCCAAAAGTATGCGCGTGCCACTCGAGAAAATGTGGCAACGGTCTGTGAGCGCCGAGGACAGCCTTAGGCTGGCCGGTCGAGCCGGACGTAAAGGCAACATAGGCAAGGTCGTCAGGGTCGATTTCAATTTCCGGAGCGTTCGGAGAATACTCCATCTGGTTGAGGTCGTCGATGTCCGGCATCGTAAAGGTGAAGTCCAGTCCACAAGTCTGCACATAGGTATTGAGCGGCTCAGGAGGCGGGCTCGCGGTCGTCCGGATCCACCCGCGAGGCCCCGCAATCTCCAGGCACCTTGTCAAGCGCGTCGGGGGATATGCAGGATCGAGGATGACGAATGCCATCCCGGCTTTCAGGATAGCCAGGAGGGCGCATACAAGTTCGGCGCTGCGCTCGGCGTACACCGCGATAACGGAACAAGGTGGAAGGCCGCTTGCGAGAATGTAGTGCGCTAGACGGTTGCTATTCCTTTCAAGCTCCTCATAGCTCAAAGAGCGGTTCCGGCTCAAGAGCGCTACGCTTCTTGGGAAACGATGGACTACCTCGGAGAATCTCGCCGGGATTGACTGCGACCACTCATTACTGAGCGGTTTGACCGGATCCGGCAGAACCGAGCGGGCGTAATCGGTCGCGAGTGAGTACTCTTCGATTCCGCCGTCTGGATCAAGTACTATCTGATCGAGCAGGCCTTGATACTGGCGCAATAGCTCGCTCATGCGGGCAGTCGTAAACATGTCCGGGTTGTAGTGCAATATGAGTTCTAGCCGTTCGCCCAGCTCGACGGCATACAACGTGATATCGAACTTGAAGGTATTCTCGGCGACCGGCAAGGCTTCCAGCAGCAGTCCGGGCACCTCCAGGTGATGCCTTTCGAAATTGAGCATATTGAAGAATACTTGGAAGAACGGCTGCCGGTTTAATCGGCGATCGGGATGGATCTCCTCGATAAGTTTTTCGAAGGGCAGGTCCTGATGTCCATATGCGCCGAGCGACACCGCGCGGACCCGATCGAGCAATTGCCTGAAAGTAGAGACGCCAGACAGACCCGTTCGCAAGGCAAGCGTATTTACGAAGAAGCCGATGAGTTTCTCAGTGGCGGTGTGCTCTCTTCCGGCTATCGGAGTCCCGACGCATATGTCGGCCTGGCCCGTGTAGCGATACAACAAGAGCTTGAATGCCGCCAGGAGCGTCATGAATAGGGTAGCGCCTGACCGACGGGTCAATTGCCGGAGGGCGTCGCCTAACTCGGCCGGTAACGTAGCCGTCACCTGACTGCGCGAGCGCGCCGAAGCAAGGGACTCATGACGGTCACGGGGCATTTGTAATGTGGGCGGAGTTCCTTGTAGCTGTTTGCGCCAATAGCTGAGCCGTTCCTCGAGGACCGATCCCTGTAACCACTCTGCCTGCCACAGGGCGTAGTCCGCGTATTGGATAGGCAGCTCTTCGAGCGGGGACGGACCGCCCTCAGAAAACGCCTCGTATAGCATTCCGATTTCGCGAGGGATGATTTCACTGATAGACCATCCGTCCGACACGATGTGATGCATAAGGATCAGCAGAACATGTCTACCGGCCTCCTCCCGCGCCAACAGCGTGCAAATCAGCGGCAGGCTCTGCAGGTCAAAAGGCCTTCTGGATTGTGCATTCACAAGGGAGAGAGCCAGCCGCTCGCGATGATCAATAGGTACTTGGGAAAGGTCGGCTACGGGCACCGGTATTGATAGGTTTGGAATAATCACCTGCTGAGCCTCGCCATCCCCGCTTGTAAAACTAGTTCTCAGTACCTCATGCCGCCTGATGATTTCGTTGATGCAAGCATCGAGCGTATCGATCTTGAGAGACCCGGTCAGCCTGATCACCATCGCGAGGTTGTAGGCATCCGTCCCGGGTTCAAGCTGGTCCAACACCCAAAGTCGCTGCTGCGCAAAGGATGCCGGGATGACAAAAGACTCTGGCATGAGGATAAGTCGGAGCCTGAAAAAAGTGGTCTCGAGCCGAGTTCCAATCAGGCTGAACCGAACGCTGGAGGTTGCTTTTGGTATTTGTCGTCTCTTATTCAGAAACGCGGCCGGGCGAGGCCGATCTCAAGGTCTCTCTACACGAAACCGTTCGCGGGAGAATCGTCTTATCGTTGGCGCCGAAGGCACCTCATTGTGGCCATTGCCAATCAGCTTTTGAATTTGCACAGCCAAATCAGCCGTAGTCGGCGATTCAAAAATCAGGAAAACCGGCACTTGCACGCTGAGCGCGTCCTGAATGCGCGCCGCCGCCTTGGTAGCAAGCAGCGAATGGCCTCCCAAATCGAAGAAGTTGTCCCTAATCCCGATCAGCTCCACACCCAGCACATCGCTCCATATCCCCGCAACTACGTCTTCGACCATACCCCGTGGTTTCTCATACGCCACGCCGCTGTCGTCCCGCGTGGCAGCAGGTCTCGGCAGACGCTTCCGGTCAACTTTGCTATTCGACGTTAGAGGCAGCCTATCCATCTTCACGATTACGGTCGGCACCATGTACTCCGGCAGTTTGCGGCGGAGATATTTCTTTAGGTCCCCGGGCTCCACACCTTCGCTTTCGACCACAACATATGCGACCAGTTCCTTCTCGAGGCCGCGATCCTGCCGTACGATGGCCACTGCCTGCCGGACTCCCGGGTGCTGGAGCAGCAGCGCCTCGATCTCACCCAGTTCGATGCGGTAGCCTCGCACCTTCACCTGGTGATCGATCCTCCCAAGATACCCGATCGTACGGTCGGGGAGGTACCTGGCGAGGTCCCCGGTTCTATACACCCTGCTGCCTGGGACTTCATCCAGACCGTCTGGGAGAAAGCGTTCGGCGGTCAGGTCCCCCCTCCTCAGGTAACCCCGAGCAACGCCGGCGCCTCCAATGTACAATTCGCCGGCCACACCGACCGCTGCCGGTTCGCTTCCCTCGCCGACTACATACATTCTAGTGTTGCTGATCGGCCTTCCTATCCCTGGCTCGCGAACTTCCCCACGCCTCTCGACCTCATAACTGGAATAGACGGTAGTTTCGGTTGGCCCGTAGGCGTTCACTACACGTCTAACGTCACCGGCCCGGTAGGCCTTGTCAACGACGGCGCGCTTAAGCGCCTCGCCCCCCGAATTGACCGTGACCTGGGCCGGAGGTACCCAGCCGCTCCCGACCAGCTCTTCAATTGCAATGGGGACGGTGTTGATGATGCTAGCCCCGTCACATGGGCCGCCGTTCAGAATGTCCAAAGCGTCGCTAACGAGGATGACGTAGCCGCCGCTGATGAGCGGCAGAAAGATTTCATATACTGAGAGATCAAAGCATACCGAGGTTGAGGCAACGACGGCGCGGCATTCCTCTGGCGTGAATGCTTCCCGAGCCCACAGCAGCAGCGCGACGGCGTTGCGGTGCTGAATGGCAACGCCCTTTGGGTTTCCTGTGGAACCGGAAGTATAGATGACGTAGGCGAGGTTGGCGCCCGAGAGCGGGATGAGCGGTACGTCGTGCACGCGGACAGCAGCGGGCTCTAAGTCTGGTTCAAAGAGGAGACGCTGCCGCGCCACCAGGCCGGGCAAAGATTCTGCAACGTCCCGGGAGCTAATGACGAGGGCTGGGCGCGCGTCAGCAAGAATGGTGTCCAGACGGGCGCCTGGATACGCGGGGTCGAGGGGAAGATATGCCGCCCCCGCCTTCATAATCCCGAGCATGGCTACAACGATGCCAGGCTCGCGCCGGAGGCAGAGGCCAACCAATTGCTCGGGACCTATGCCGGCTGCGGCGAGGTGGTTTTGCACTCGCTCAGCCCTTTGCTCCAACTCGGCGAAGCTTATCCACTGGTCCTGGTAAGCCAACGCAATGGCATCAGCGTCTCTTTCCACCTGCTGATGAAACAAGTCGACAACCGTGAGACTCTTGTCATATTCCACCGGGGCTTCATTCCACCCGTTTACCATCTGCTGGCGCTCCTGATCGTTCATCATGCGCATTTCGCGTACTGGCACCGCGCGGCTGCTTGCTCCTTGTCGTATCAGGTTCTTCAGGTGGTCGACCGCCCGTCGCACGGTCTGCTCGTCATACAGATCAACGCTGTACTCCAGTCTTCCTTTGATACCTCCTATTGACTCGCTCAACGCGAGGATCAAGTCATATTTGGCCGCCGTGCTAGGCGGGTCCAAGTACTCGACTTCCAACCCCGAAAGCCTCTCATGCTCCTCAAAAGCCTCTCCTTGAACTATCATTACCTGGAATATAGGAGAATGATCCAGCCTTCTTTCAGGGACAAGTTCCTCAACCAGCTTGTCGAAAGGGAACTCCTGGTACGCATAACCTGAAAGAGTCAGGTGCCTGACCTGATCAAGCACCTCCTCAAAGCTCTGGGCAGTGTCCAGCCGCACTCTCAATGGCAGACTATTTACGAAGAATCCTATCAGCGGTTCCAACTCGGTCCGGCTGCGATTGGCAACAGCGGTACCCGTTACAATGTCCGTTTGGCCGCTGTATTTGTATAGCAGGCAATAGAAGCTGGTTAGCAAGAACATGAACGCAGTCGAATGACTTCTGGTGCAAATCTCCTTGACTGACTGGACCACGTCCTGGTCCAATCGGAAAGTTACGGAGTTTCCTTTAGAGCGGCGCACAGCCGGTCTCGGTCGATCTGTGGGAAGCTGGAGCAGCGAAGGGGCATCCAGCAGCAGTTCCCGCCAGAAGGCGAGATGCTCTTGCAACTCTCCTTCATTTAGAGACATCCGCTGCCACAGTGCAAAGTCGGCGTATTGGATGGTCAGTGGGGCCAACGGCGAGGGTGCGCCCCGCAGAAAGGCTTCATATAGAGCACCGAATTCTCGAACAAAGACCGTGAGCGACCAGCCGTCCGAGACAATATGATGCATCGTCACGATCAGGATGTAATGATGCTCCCCGATCCTTACCAGTTTTGCCCGAATCAGTGGCCCAGTCGCCAAATCGAAGGCGGTTTCTGCGTCGGCAGCAGAAAGCCTCATCGCTTCTGTTTCCGGATCGCCACTGATCTCTTCGATATCCATGACCTCGAAGGCGAGACCGGGTCCTTTATCGATGACTTGAAACGGCTCGCCGTCAACCACTGTGAAAGTCGTTCGCAGCGATTCATGCCGACTCACGATTTCATTGAGGCATTTTCGAAGGATGTCGGTTCGTAAGGGTCCTCTGAGCCTCATCGACGCCGAGATGTTGTAGGACGATGACCCTGGCTCAAAATTTGCTAGGAACCATAGCCTTTGTTGCGCAAAAGAAAGTGGCAAGGGTCCTGAGCGGTCAGCACGTCGAATCGGCTGAATATCGAGGCCGGCCTTCCCCCGCATCAGCCTCTCGATCCGCTTAGCCAAACCGGAAACGGTAGGCAGTTCGAACAGAGTCTTAAGGGCGATGTCCAGCCGAAAGGCCTCGCGCAGCCGCGCCGCGACTTGGGCAGCGAGCAGTGAGTGCCCTCCCAACTCGAAGAAGCTATCGCCGATCCCGATCCGGTCCACCCCCAGAACGTTGGACCATATTCCCGCGACCACCTCTTCGACCATTCCCCTTGGCTTCTCGTTCTCTATACCGTCATCGCTACATTTGACACCGCCGCTCAATTCAATCCTGCGCTGCGATCTACCGGCCAGACTCAGGTCCGGCAATGCCTTTCGATCCACTTTGCCGTTCGATGTCCTCGGCATCTCCTGCAATTCCATGATGAGCCCCGGTACCATGTACTCCGGTAGGACCCTTCTCATCCTTCTCTTCAGATCCTCGCTCCAATTGCCTTTTCCGTTTATGCCTTCCTGCTTCATCACGACATAGGCAACAATTTGCTGGCCTTCCCCGTCTCCCTTCACCGCCACCACCGCTTCTTCGACATCTTCCGCGCTGCTCATAACCGCCGCTTCGATTTCTCCCAGCTCAATCCTATAACCTCTCACTTTCACCTGTTGATCGCCGCGCCCCAAGAACTCTATCCGCCCATCCTCTCTATATTTCCCGATGTCTCCAGTGCGGTACATCCTCCTTCCGCAGGGTGCGCAAAGTCTGTCGGGAAGGAAGCGCTCCGCGGTCAGGTCGCCTCGCCCCATGTAGCCGCGTGCGATCCCCCTTCCAGTTATGTATATCTCTCCAATCACTCCGACCGGCACGTCGTTCATCCATTCATCCAAAACATACACCTGAGTCTCGCCTATAGGGTGCCCTATAGTTACGTCCTTCG
>Ga0210384_10003750_pt1 | contig 17343 bp, 12 predicted proteins | sample IncBWH2MmetaG_FD_160574 | JGI IMG/M metagenome (GOLD analysis project Ga0210384, IMG submission 160574) | Forest soil microbial communities from Barre Woods Harvard Forest LTER site, Petersham, Massachusetts, United States - Inc-BW-H-2-M | ecosystem: Environmental > Terrestrial > Soil >...
GTCGTCAATAATCAGGGCATTCATATTTTAAAATTAATAAAATTTACCCGATTGGGCGATTGATTTTGCCCACCGGACGATTAGTGTTACCCTGGTTTTACCCAATATGTAATTTTACACTATCAATTAAGAATATGATTCATTTACTGACAAAATCAAAAGAACAAAAACGTGAATTGATACTCAAGGTGATTCAACCTGGCCTTGCAGGACTTATGGACGGGTCCGTTTCTTCACTTGCCCCATTATTTGCAGCAGCTCTTTCAACGCATAATAGTCATATCACTTTCATAGTAGGACTCGCTACGGCGGTTGGAGCCGGAATAAGTATGGCTTTTTCTGAAGCACTTTCCGACGATGGAAAACTTAGCGGAAGAGGGAATCCCATAACCAGGGGTATTGTTTGCGGCCTGATGACTTTTATAGGCGCAGCAGGACATACGCTGCCCTTCCTTCTTTCTTCATTTCATGTTGCCCTGACTGTCGCCATCATTGTAGTCCTGGCTGAGCTATTAACTATTGCCTGGATCAGACACAAGTATATGGATGCACCATTAATGAAGGCTGTTTTACAGATTGTGCTGGGTGGAGTTGTTGTTTTTACTGCAGGAGTTTTAATCGGTGGAAGTTAACCAGGGCGAACTGAAATTCTATTTGGCCATGACTTTTAAAAATGAAAACTCTTTTTGCAATATTATTTTTCATCGCCACTGGTTTATTAGTCTGCCTATTTTATCTTTTTTTACAAATGATTGATATGAGCAGCAAACCCGGATTCGTTATACTTGACTTTGTGGGAATATTGGCAAGTATTATTCTGCTTGTTTTTCTTTTGAGGAACTATATAAAACTGCCTTCTGACAATGGACCAAATAAAAGTTAGTAATTACCTTTGAAACAGAAAGGAGCCAAATGGATGAAAATGAAATAAAACCAGTGATATATGCGTAATAAAAGATTTATGCTTTATTTACTGGGTATTTTTATTACTACGATTATCCTGATCGTATTTCTTCAATATAATTCCAATAACAATATCAATAAACTTATAGATGGTAACGAGTCACTTATCCGTGAGTTCCAGATCATAGGTGAAACACAGAAACTGGAGACAAATATGTTGTTTATTGAAAGTCATATATACCGGACTGTTTTCAGTAAAGACTCCAGTTTTTTGGAAGATATTAAAAGTAACGAAAAAAAAGTAAGGAATATCCTGTCGAATTTGCGACCCCTTGTATTAACTGACAGCACCCAAAAACTTGTTCAGGATTTGGATTCATTGGTTGAAGAAAAACTCGCGTATGGGAATATCGTTCTGAATGCCTTGTTCTCGAAAGGTCAATCCGCAGCTATCGAAAAATACAAAACCCTCAGGAAAAAATACATTATGGGGGATATCGTGCATGTCATTGACTTATTAAACAAACCCCGGGAACAATACCTGACGAAGCTGGCTATTGATGCAAATAAAAGCGGAAAAAGGGCCAGGGAATGGGGGTTGATTCTGGCAATTACTGCCGTACTGGCATCCATATTTACTTTTGGATATATCACTAAGCGAATTAAGCGTCAACAGCAACTATATGAACAATTAAATGAATCCGAAAAAAGAGCTAGAGAAGCTGGAATCATTAAGGAGAATTTTATGGCTAACATGAGCCATGAAATCAGAACGCCCATGAACGCAATCCTTGGTTTTACAAATTTATTGCAGAAAGAGAAATTAAATGAGAAATCGAGAGAGTTTGTAAGTTCCATTCAAAATTCAGGAGAAAGTCTGCTGGAAATTATTAACGATATACTTGATTTTTCCAAAATAGAAGCAGGCATGATGCGGATAGAATCAAATCCTTTTAGCCTGCGTGAACTCCTGCATTCTGTTAAAACCATGTTCGCCACAAAAATTCAGCCAAAGGATTTAAGATTTAAAGTGAATATTGAAAATTCAACACCCGATTTATTAATTGGAGATGCAACACGTCTAACTCAGATTTTGGTGAATCTGGTGAATAACGCCATAAAGTTTACTAATAGCGGGGGAATAGAGATAAATGTAACAACGGCTAAAAAAACCGAAGACAGAATTGAAATTTCCTTTTCCGTAAAAGATACAGGTATAGGTGTCGCTTCCAATAAAATGGAAGCAATATTTGAGCGCTTTCAGCAGGCAGATGAAGACACTACCCGTAAATATGGCGGCACAGGTCTTGGCTTGTCCATTGTAAAGCAATTGGTCGAATTGCAGAATGGATCTATTCATATAAACAGTGTATTAAATAAGGGCACTGAATTTATTTTCTCCATTCCTTATGCGATACCAAAAGAAATAACTGTGCATGATGATCTGAAGATATCTTCAAAAAATGAAATTAAATTACCCGATAGCCATTCAAGGATTTTGGTAGCAGAGGATAATGCTATGAATCAAAATCTGATGAGGCATTTACTTACTTATTGGAACCTTGATTTTGATATTGTAAATAACGGGAAAGAAGCCATTGAAGCATTGCAACAAAATGATTACAGACTGCTTCTTATGGATATCCAGATGCCCCTGATGGATGGTTATACAACCACTATGAAAATACGAAATGAATTGGGTATGAATATTCCGGTAATTGCTATGACAGCGCATGCCATGGCGGGAGAAAAAGAGAAATGTTTAAGCTATGGAATGAATGAATATATTTCAAAGCCAATCCGGGAGAATGAATTATTTGAAATTATAAATAATATACTGAGATCTGATGGAAAGACAGAATTAAATACTGAAAATGGCAATATGCCTGTTCGCAATGAAGAGTTGCTAAATCTCGATTATCTCAGAGAGGTTTCGGGAGGAAATACCGGATTCGAAATAAGCATGATTGAGCAATTCCTGCAGCAGGCGCCTGCTGAACTGGAAGACATGAAAGATGCTTTCGATAAAAATAACTATATTGAACTCGCCCATATTGTGCACAATTTTAAAACCTCCATAGCATTTATGGGCCTCACAAATAACCTGAATTATTACTTGGATTATATTGAAAGCAACGCCGGTATTCCCAGTGTGAATGATAACTTATGGGAAAAAATAAAGATTGTAAATAACATTTGCCAAAGGGTTTTTCAGGAAGCAAAAGATTACCTGGAGCGCGATACATCTGGACCAGGTGATAGCGCATTACAGACAGAGAAATAATAGCATCTCCCTTTGAAAATGGGAGAATGAGGGGACAATAAATGCCTTCCTGGGCTCAGAATAATACCAATCAAATACAAGCATTGTCGATAACAGATTAGCTGACAATGAATTACATAAATTTATATTTAATAGCATTAGTCTACTAAATTTGTATAGTAATATAAGTCTTTCGTTGTAATTTCGCCACTACGATCTGCAGGCAAATATTCATTATAATCATAACTAACTTCTATGAGGCAATTGTTCATTGCATCTTTATTTCTTTTTTTCTCCGTTGAATTCGTCAGGGCACAGACTACGGGTGATTTATTAAACCTGCTGGTTCAAAAGGGTACAATAACCCAAAAGGAAGCAGATTCCATCCATTCGGATTTCAGTGCAAAACAAAGAGCGTCTGATATCAAGTCGGATTCGTTCCCGCTGGCTATAGGGAGACTACTGCATCTGAGTGGCTACACACAGATCAGGTATCAGAATTTTCAAGAACCCACAAAAAACAATGGTTTCAACGTACCAAGGGCAAGGCTGGATTTCCAGGGGGATTTTTCAACCAAATGGAACTACCGGCTCCTGATTGATTTTGTTGGGGCATCCGCAGCAAATGGAACCGCCCCGACAGGTGGCGCGCTGGTATCGCCCGAACTATTGGACGCATTTATAGCCTATAAGCCTGTTGATTTTTTAAAAATCACTGCGGGCCAGTTCCTGCTTCCTTTCTCACAGGAAAACCTAACGCCTGACAGGTCACTGGAAACCATTGACCGTTCACAGGTCGTCAGCGCTCTGATGGCAAGGAAAGGAGATGTTTCCAACGGACTGGTAGATTCCATAGGCAATCAGAATGGAAGAGATATTGGTCTCATGATCAATGGAAGTCTTATAAAAACTAACAACCATTACCTGTTGGATTATTACCTGTTTTTAGTGAATGGAGCCGGTATAAATACCCTTGATAATAACCAATATAAAGACATAGGCGGTCGCGTTGTATTACATCCTTACAAAATTATCGATATAGGCGCTTCCTATTATAATGGATTTGACAAGTTCACTTCGTCTCCTACCATAAATCAGGAAAGAATCAGGCTGGGTACCGAATTTGCGGTGAATTATAATCAGTTTTCTGTGAAAGGTGAATGGATACAGGGAAAGGAAGGCGACACCAATCGAATTGTACACCAGGGATGGTACATTCAGGGTAGTTATTTTCTCTGGCCCAAACATTTGCAGGGTGTTTTCAGGTATGACACTTATGATCCAAACACTGCAAAATCAAAGATTCAGGAAACATCTACCTATTATGTTTTCGGATTAAATTATTTCTTTAATGTATGGACCAAAATACAAACGGAATATTCCTACAGGACAGAAAACCCAAGTGTCCATAACAATGTGTTTATGGTGCAACTGCAGTTGGGTTTCTGATAAAAGGGGTATATTATGAAATAAAATGAAAAAGATTAACAAGTACTAAGAAGCTTATTCAATTCGAATATCTTTTCTTTATTGAATCCTGGACGACAGAGGAGCTCTCAGATTCTGAAATCCCATCATATCCGCTGTTACAGATCCCACGACGATCGCGCTTTCAACTCTTAAGGGCAGGTGATTTTCGTCATCGCTTACCCAAACGGTCATTTTTTCTCCTTCTACAAAGAGGGTTCCTTTTATAAGGAGTGCCTTGAATTTGATTGCATGAAATCTGCCATATTTAGTTTTTACAATCTCCTTACCCAAATATCGGATATATGAAGTATAGACCCGGCTATCCAGTATAATTGTAAATGGAATTTTATACCCGGCATTCACATGAGTAAAATTTATATTTCGCAAATAATAAACTGCACTTATCGCGTCATGGATACAAGGGTCCACTTTAATCACACCACTATCCGTAATGGCAGTATGTGAATCATGATTAAAACGGATATCCTCGTACCTTTTTGCACCACCCTCCCTTACATTCCGAATAAAATGAATTGGTCTTAATGTTTCCGTATCTATATAAGATTCGTAATGGTCACGAACTTTATAAAAATGGTCATAAAAAGGAAGAGTCATTCCTGTTGCTACCAAATGATATTCAGGTTTATTATTTAATTGTTCAAGATTACATGAAAAAAGAACTTCTCCGGCTTCCACAAATACACCTGCAAGTCTATAATAGACTTTATAGGTTATCTTTTCACCTTCTTTGAATGAGGTATTCTTCAGATTGCAATAATCCTCATCATAAGTTTGGGGCAGACAAAAAATAAGAAGTACAGCTAAAAGTAATAATCGCATGATAACGAATATTGATTTTTCACCATGAATTTAAGCCAACTTTGGTAGTTGACCATTTCACCTGTTTTCCATGGTATTCCTTTACAATACTTTCATATTATCAGCAGATAACCGGTCAATTAATTTGTTATACGGATCAATGCCTACATAGGCCGGTTTCCCTTTAACAGTAATATGTAAGACATGCTGGCCCGCTGTGAATTTATATTTATGCAGGTATAAGGGATTCGTCTGCGACCTTCCTTCTTTATTCTTTGTTTCTGCTGCAAAAATGCCGATATCCATATAGTCATTCATCGCTTTTGCAACTATATCATTTCCCTTGTCATCTATCCATACTTTTCCAACATCTACTTTAATGGTCACATTGTATTCCTCCTTATTTCCGGCAGGTTCAGCCTTTGCTTCCACAACTTTATTATCGTACAATGTGATCTTCTGCCAGGTATCCGATAAATAATATTGTAAAGAATCCGGCACATGTTTCTTAAGATATTCGTAGAGATTATTTGACCCCGCAAATGGAGGATCCGTTTTAAAAGCATAGGCGTTTCTGAATTCACGCAGCGCTGCATTCAGACTATCCTCACCAATCAGATCCCTCAGTCCATATAAAACAAAACCGGCCTTACCACCCCATTCAAACCACTCATTGGCTTTAATCAGCGGGTGTTCTTTATTTTCCAACCGGGGCCTGACGAGTAAATAAATCCAGATCTGATCCTGCAGTATTGATTTAATATTGTCTTTACCATATCTTTTTTCCGCCATCACAATGGCATCATAAGTCGACAACCCTTCCGGTATTACCAATGAACCTTCCGTGTTATTGGGAGCTACCTGAAAACGCCACCATTGCTGGGCCAGCTGACGTGTTGCATTAAAATACAAATAGTCGTACTGGCTGGGATTTGTAAAATCAGCGTTCCATGAATTAGGCTCCATATAGGTAGCCAGGGTTGTCATGGAAGTTTCCCATGGACCGTAAAGCGGTGTTTCGATTAAATTGATATTATTAAAGGGAAAATTCCCATATACAGAACTATAGTAAGGCAGACCGTCCTTATATGCCTTCATGAACCGGTCAATATTAGCATTATGTTCCGGCTCAAATAATATATTGATGTTAACTTTATGATCCAATTGCACGCTGTCTTTTTTCGCTGCGTACCGTGCTGAAATAATTCCTGTAGGATTATAGAGACCGGGCTGATACCGGGTATAGTGAAAATAATTGCGCCCATCCTTTTCCCATTGTTCCTGCAGATCGCCCTGACTGATGGCTGTCTGATCTCCAGAAGTACTTATGGTGACGTCATAGTTCATGAGATCTGCAGCTTTTCCTGCTTTCAATGTACTCATTCCCACGGGATCATTTTGGGCAATATCCTCATTTTCTTTCGGCGGCAGGCCGTTTTTCTTTCGAACATAAGGACTATTTATTTCATCATCATCATCATATCCAAGACCGGGCAAGCCGCTTCCGAAAAAAGTTCCGTTACGCAGAATATTTGCAGAGAATAACCCGTTACTAAAACCTCTTTGATAAAATGATGAATTGATTTCGAGCATTAATGAATCTCCTGATACAAGGGGTTTTTGAAGTTTGTATAATCTGAAATCCGCCGTATCAAATTTTGGTCTGAACCAATTGAACATTCCGCGCGGATAAAGTAGCGGACAAGTATAAGGAACTAAAATACCTCCCTCTTTAATTGAATAATCAGCGAGGCCGTCGGCATCAAGCAACATCTCTTCAATGGGCTGATTTGTTTTATTCCTAAGAGTAACAAGAGTTTTTATGAATGCCTGTTGTTTGTCAGGATAAAGATCCACAAACATTTTTATTCCGGTAACTTTTGGCAAAGGCAGTTTATCATAATGCTTTAATGTTTTTTCATAAAGAATAGCCCTGTCCTCGTTTTCCGTTTTAAGCAGAAAGTCATTTAAATAGCTTACATTATAATATACAAAAGAGCCGGTCGCTAAAAATAAAATCAGAAATACTGCTGCAAATACTCTGGTCCTGCGATCAAACCTTTCTCTTAACAGCTGCAGTCTTTCTTTAAAAGATGAAGTTATTCCCCTGTAATAAAATAAAGCCGAGATAATTATCAGAAGTCCCCCGCATAAAAGCCAGTATACATTGAACCACATAACCGGAGAAGTCATATGTCCGAGGCCATCCATATCTGAAATTCCATACCAGGGTGTATAGGAATATAAAAGCATATTGTAGTTAAATGTACCAGTAACACGCAGAAAAAACATCAATACCCAAATGGAAACGCCGATACCATGAGCCACAAATTTATTATTGATCACGACATGAATGACATAGGAAAACATCACCATTTCGAGGAAGCGTGGTAAAACAATAATAAAAATATTTACGAAATAGATCGGGAAATTAAAATGATAAAATCCTTTTATTATTTGAATTGGCAGCGCAACCAAAACAGGTGTAAAAGTCAGAAAAACTCCCAGGATGAGCAGCGGTATAAGCTTGGAACCATTGAGTACCCAATTGGGCGGCGGTAGGGAATCATTGATAAAAGAATAACGCGTAACCCGGTCGCGGTGCAGGGTTTCGCCTGTATAGAAAATGATTATGAAAAATATAAAAAATGTAAATACATCATTGAAAATTTCAAACAGCATAACGGTGCGTGGAAAATCAGGTATGCCATATTCCCTGTTGCCCAACCAGAAAACGAATGCCAGAAAAATCATACCGCTGGACAGAATGATCCAGAAATAATTATCCCTTGCAATATTGCTCAGTTCCAGTTTGCTTAATTGCCATAGTGTTCTGCGATTGTAGTCGCCGGTAAAATCAGCTTTTACATTTTTAAAAATTATCCGTCTAACTTTGGAAACATCATCATCAATCGCCGCCTTATCTCTTTTCCCGCTGAAAAACCTTTCGAAGCTAAAGCGGAAATAAGTAAATATGATAACGACGAATCCCACGCCCGACCAGATCAGGCGGTTTAATAAAAAATCGCCGTTTACAGGAAATAATGTATTGTTTTTTTGAAAGGAGTTGGCTGCATTTGATAATAACCGGACAGCATTGAGGCCAAATGGATCCGCCAGTATAATGACTTTTTCATTATTTGTGTTGCTGAGAAAAAAGAAGGATAAAAAATATCCCAGGAACAATAGGATACCGCCGCTGTAAATAACTTTTACATTGCGGGTAACGGCTACCAGTCCAAAAAATAAAGAGGATGTAAAGAACAGGTTAGGCAGTGCAATCGTAAGAAAAGGATGCAGATAATAAATGAAATGATTGGGCCCGTATTCTTTCGGATCCTTCCAGCCCATGGCAGGCCCGAGTTTTGTTCCGATATAAGCACCAATAATAATAGAACTTGCGATGGTCAGCATGCAAAAGAATGATCCGAAGTAACGGCCCCAAAAATAACCGGCCTTTGTAATCGGATAAGTCAGGTAGTAGTCCTTGGTCTGATATTCAATATCACGGTATAAAGCCTGTCCCATAACAGAAGAACTGATCAGCATCATCAGCATGGTAACACCCCCACACCACATGGCGATCAGGTAAGGGGCATTGATATGTTCTTTTTCTCCTATCGGCAGCGACCCGGTCGAAAATGTTCCAACCGTAAAAATAAATGCCGCTAAAAAATACAGGTAAACCGCAGGTCTTCTGAAGCGGTTTTGAATTTCAAATAAAAATATTTTCCAAAACATATATTAAATGGTATTGACATCCACGCGTGTTGCAATATTGCTGAAGTAAACATCTTCCAGATTCGGGGCAGTTTGAGTGAAACCTTCTCCGGGGTCCGTTTCCTGCAGGATCCTGATATGCAGTCTGCCGGTCTTAAGCTGTGTGGAAATAACATGATATTTTTCCTGGTATGCGGGCAGTTCGGACTGGCTGATCTCCTTACTGAAAATTTTTCCCTCCAGTTCATTCACGGCGGTATCCGGGTTTCCTGAATACAAAACTTCGCCCTGGCAAATGATGGCAAAATTTGAACATAGTGTGCTTACATCTTCGACAATATGTGTTGAAAGAATAACGATTGTTTTTTCTCCCAGCTGGCTAAGCAGATTATAAAAACGGTTCCTTTCAGCCGGATCAAGGCCGGCAGTCGGTTCATCAACAATGATCAGTTTTGGATTCCCGATAAGTGCCTGGGCAATACCGAATCGCTGTTTCATACCTCCGGAATAAGTACCGAGATGTTTTTTCCGGTCTTTTGAAAGATTTACATTTTCCAGCAGACTTCCTACCAACTCTTTTCTCTCTCCCGCATTTTCCACTCCTTTCAAACGGGCAATATGATCCAGCATCCGTTCGGCTGAAATCTTTGGATAAACGCCAAATTCCTGCGGCAGATAACCCAGCAATTGTCTCACAAGTGTTTTATTTTTCAGGACATCGAGCTCATCTAAAAATACAGTGCCTTCATCCGCCTCCTGCAGCGTTGCTATCGTGCGCATCAGGGAGGATTTACCCGCCCCATTGGGTCCTAACAAGCCGAACATTCCATTCTCCAGAATCAGTGAAACATCATTTAAAGCATGTACTCCGTTGGAATATGTTTTCGAAAGTGAATTGATTGTTAGTTTCATTTCTGGCCAGGTTTTATATTGTTCAATAAGTTTTTTGCCTTTCCGGTTACTATCAGTTTCGACTTGTCACCGAGCTGGTAGTTCAGGTTTTGAATTTTTGCATTGTCTAAAAATAATTTGCTGTTGTTTTGAATATTAAGGTCAGTATTCCTGAATTCATTATTATCCTGAATGATCAGGTAGGACCCGCTTCCCCGGCTTTTTCCAATCACTGTTTTCAAGTACAATGGTGGATCCATAGTCCTGACTGATGTGCAGAGAATCCTGGCTGAATCCATCAATCAAAACCTGTCGCATATTCCAATCCTCCCTGACGATCGTGTCGGTCACTTCGTAATTATTTGCCCGGTAATTCGCATTCGCATTTACTTCAGAAAGTTTCGGACAGGAAATCATTATAATATACTGACTTGAAGTACTATGATAATTTCCCTCAAAGCCGGCTTTTATCTGAAGTCGTTTACCTACCTGGTTCACCTGCACGAAGTCTGCTGCATATTTATCCATTCGAATGCTGAACGGTCCCTGCACAATTTTTGCGTTTACCGCTGTAGAAGAAGGAAGATCGAGCATATTAAAGTCCTTAAAATTCAGCGTTACATAATCTTTGTAGGGATCAGCATAATCCCCGGATTTGAATTCTGCTCTTAAAAACAGGTCATACACCACCAGGGATAAGAGAGTGAAAACTGCGGCTGCCAGCAAAAATTTATTACTTGTTTTCATCAGTCTATACTCGTTTTTGAAATATTATGAAGGCTGAACTGCTCATAACGTTGCAGGATTTCTTCCTGACTGATTCCGAGCAGATAAACATTTGTAAAAAAAACCGGCAGGTCCTGTTGTATAAATCGTTCCTTACGGTAGGCTTTCGCTTTTTCAAGTCCATCCGATGCAACAAAATTACCCAGGCCTCTTTTTATATATATTACTCCCTGGCTTTCCAGAAATTCGTAAGCGTGCAGCACCGTATTCAGGTTAACCTGTAACTCCATGGCAAGGTCACGTACTGAAGGTATCTTCTGGTCAGCCTGCCATTTGCCCAATAAAATATTCTGACCCACGTAGGCGGCAATCTGCTGATATATCGGTTCGTTGTCTCTGAATTCCATTTTAGAATTTATTCTTTAAATCTGCTTTTCCTTCAGGCGGAAATATGCTGCTACCCAGAAAATAAAGGTTAAAATGATAAACAAATAAAGTATATAAGGCGCGTTTTGTCTTTCAATTTTGATATCCACCATCTGACCGTTCTCTGCAAAACGCATGTTGCTAAAAGGCGGGGACGCATCTACCGATCTGCCGAGAAATATACTGAGCAAAATTTTATTCAACAGGATCAGGACAGCTATTATAATAAAAAAAGTAAAGCCTGTTTTGATGAAATGCAATTTTTCAAAATAAACGGCTCCAAAAAAAGCAATCGAGTGCAAAAAAGCATATACCAGGTACATCAGAAGAATCTGATTTTCGAAAATATTCAGAATGACCATGCGATGTGTATGTACATGCTGAATATTCAACGCAGTAAAAAGTGCCATGTAGAATATCACGGTATATACTATGATGAAAAGGAGAAAAGAATAAATCCATGCCACCAGGTATTTTTCTAAATGGGAGGCAGGCAAAACCAGCCATGCAACAGCTTTTTTCCTTTCACCTAAATCAGTAAAGACAGTACTTGTAAAAATTGTTCCTGACAGCAGCATGATTGTAAAGAAAAAAAATGTCTGAAAATTTTTGTCTAACTGGATATCGGTCATATAAACCAGAAAACTTCCTCCCAGTATCATCACTCCGACCAGTACGGCGACCGACATCAGGTAATTTCTGTAGTGCTCTTTTGTATGTTTTTTAAACAACCTGCCAAACCGATTTATACTAAAGGTTTTATTCATATCAGGAAGCATTTAAGATTTTTAATAAGGATTGGTTGCCACTAATGACGCCATTAAATAGTAATTCAATATCCACTTTGCTGAATTCCTTTGACGTATTCGGCATTATGACATTTTTCCCGCGAATATTTTCTTCCTGATAAAGTGCAGATATTTCAGTCATGTTAGGATAGACTCCGAAACTCAACTTCTCACCCAATTCATCCAACGATTTGTTTATTAAAATCTCGCCGTTGTGCAATACCAGCATGGTATCTATCAGACTTTCCAGATCCCTCACCTGATGCGTAGAAATAACGATGCACCGATTTTCAGTCTGCACGGAGGCAATCAGTTTTCGGAATTGTACTTTAGATGGAATATCCAGACCATTGGTGGGTTCATCCATGATCATCAGCTTTGTATTGGTCGCGAGTCCGAATGCGATCAGTGCTTTTTTTTGTTGTCCGTAGGATTGTCTGCTCATGTTCCCGTGCTGATCGACTTCCAACAATTTCAGGTAATGATAAAAATTATCCTCATCGAATTTTGGATAAAAACCCTTAGTGTTTTTGACAAATTCAACAGGGGTAAGAGAAGGGAGGAATATTTCTTCAGCTATAAAAAATATGTCTTCCAGGACTGTTACGGGACGGACAGAAACATTGATTCCATTGAACAGGCACTGACCTTTTAAAGGGAAGGCCAGGCCAGTCATATTTTTTAACAAGGTTGACTTCCCGGCACCGTTTTTTCCGAACAATCCATATACATGTCCGTCCTCCAGATCCAGGTCAAGTCCCTTGAATAAAAGTGACTTCCGGGAGTATCCAAAATATAAGTTATTGATTTTCAACATATATATAGTGTAATAGTATAGTATTACACTATAAATATAGGCAGGTATTTTTTATTGTCAAATATTTCTTTAACGAGCATTAAACCAGAGGCTATTTGCAGGCCTCCTGAATCAGTATTTGTAGCACCCTCCTTCGGGAATCGTTCTATATTTAGATCTATTTAGTGCGGAGTAAGTGCGGTAAACACCGCACTTACTCCGCACTAACCTCGAATTAAATATGAAAGCGATACGGAAAGGTTACGGATGGGGGATTGTTATTGAGTAAATGTTTTCACCCATGTAATTGATCACATTCACTTCCATCTGATCATCTTTAACGATTACGTCCATAAAGCCATTCACCGATTTTGCAAACTGACCGCCATCTGGATGGACTATCGCAGGTGTGGTTTCGGAGCCTGCACCGGAAATAAAGTAATGCGTAAACCCCTCCGGTTTGATGTATTGCAAACTATGTTCGTGACCGCAGAAATAAACGTTTACGTGATATTTCTCAAATATCGGCCTTAGTAAATTTTTCATTTCCACGGTTTCCGGCGCCTTCATCCGCCCACCTCCTGTCCAAAGCGGATGATGTCCAAATACAAATTTCCATTTTACATAAGATGGAGCATCACTGAGTGTTTTTTCCAGCCAGATTCTTTGCGCGGCGGTATCCTGTCCCCTTACATTATGTTCCGTGGTAGTGTAATATTCAGAAAGAAATGGAGTTGAATCTATAAATACTAGTAGTACGCCCTGTGTACTGTCATTTCCAATAAAAATAATTTTAGAATAATAGCGTGCAGGCATATTCCATCTGCGGTCTATTTCAGAATAATCTATTTCCGCCTGTGGATTTCCCTTATAGTCATGGTTGCCGAGCACGACATACCAGTCGGTCTGCAGGGAATGCGCAGTATAGATATCTTCAAATGAAGCGAGCCAACTATGATCCCTGGTACTGCGAACACCGCTCGGATAAAAATTATCACCGGTGGAAACTATAAACTCAGGTTTGAATGATTTGGCTACAAGTCCCATTCCCTGTGATGTTTCCCGCTGGTTATCTTCTCCATCGCGGCCCCAGTCACCAAATACAATAAATCGCAGGACTTTTTTCTGGGCTTCTTTAACCTTAGCGGATTCGATTTTAGTTTCTTTCTGTGAGTATGCTACTGTTGTAAAAAGTAAAAAACTGAAAATTTGCAGTAATACACAGAATTTCTTCATGATTAGTAATTAAATTTTACGAAACGGGGGTAAACAGAGAATTAAATGAATCACTGAGGATTAATTTTATGAGAACGGTCGTATTGAAATAAAAGACCGTAAATGAATACGGTCTTTTATTAAATTGATTTAAGATTATTATTTAATGCAGGTTGCCCTTCCCATCAGATGTGTAAGCGCCGATGTCATTATTATACGTCGGATTTCCTTTCCCAATAGCCGGTGAACCCGCTTTCAGATGAAAGTCATAGGTAGGGGGCATTATTCTCAATGAAGGATTGGGGGGAGGTGTATAATTTACAAACATAGGATTATTTGCTCCGGTCGTCTGCGAGATGATATCCGAGCTTTGTGGCACACCTTTGGAGCCCGCCGGATAAAACCTTGGAACAAGAGAGTCAACTGTAGCATAAAAATAATTATTCCCATACACTACAGTAGAAAATTCCGACGTGGGGGTGATGTCCAGGCCATCGTAGTTATTTACAATTAAATTATTATAAAACTTCCCTGTTGAAAAAGCATCTACCAGTATACCCCTTCCCGGCTCCGCTGCACCCCTACGGAAACCATTATCTATACAAGTGTTATTATAAACAGTCACATTCGTCTGAGGGTTTTTTATTAGTGCGCTGGTAAACACTTTAATCGCACTACCGGCACCTCCCCACAAAACGTTGTATGCAACCGTTCCGGTTACTCCTGAATGAAAGTCAATACAGTCTCCATCGGTAGTTCCGTTGCCCTGGAAAGTATTACGTAGAATTGTAACATTGGCTGCTGAATAAACTCCAATCGAATTATCCTGTCCGCCTATGAACCAGCTATCTTCAATATCTACAGTAATTGGAGAACTTATTCCTATCGTTTGTCTGGTACCCCCAGTTGAGTCAGGACCGCCCGCCCATAATATCTTAGTCCATTTAACCGTTACCGCTTGTGCGCTATCAGCCTGGAATCCTCCCCACTGGCCGGGTAGAGCGGTAGGTGATTGAAATACTACAGGCTTTTGCTGTGTGCCCAGAGACATAAAAGAGCCCTGAATATAAAAAGCGTGGTTAGCTGGTATATTGATTGTTGCGCCCGGTTGTACGGATAAGGTATCACCTTTTAAAACTGTAATGTCGCCGTTGATTGTATAAGTTGAATCTGTCAACATTACACCTTTTACGTTGCCGCCGTTTAGAGTGGTCCCCCTGATTGCTTCTGCGGGCAACACAGGACCGGTATTAGCCGTTGCGGAGGATTTGGTACAGGATGAAAAAATACCCGAAACTACAAATGCTGCAGCCACAATTTTAGCCGCATTCAATAAATGTTGATTTAGCTTGTTTTCCATTTTTATTTTTTTTAACTGAAAATGAATAATTGTCCTTCTCTAGTGTGCATATCTGATCCCTATACTATAGTTGGCCTTATATATATCCTTAGCTACGAGTAAAGTACCTTGAACGTATTCTGTATCAGGTGTGTTAAGCAGGTTATTAAACTTTCCAAACACTGTAAAATGATTATGAATGTCTTTCTCAAGTGAAACAGCCAGCGTATTCGTGGGATGTTGGTAATAATCGGATTGATAAAAATTTGAAGTATAGACAAGAGTATTCCCCTGAAATTCATAAGCTACCTGGGCAAAAAATCCGTGTTTAACATCTTTATATAACAGCGATACATTTATAATATTATCCGTCTGGCCCTGAAGAGGGCGGGTCTCGTTAAGAGTGTCATTCTGGTAGTTGGGAATTTGAATAGTTACGGCAGAATGTGTGTAAGTATAATTTCCTGTTACCCCGAATTTTCCCCAATATTTGGTAAAAGCGAGTTCTGCTCCGTAATCATGCGCAGTTCCGGAATTCAGGGGCAAAAGATAGAGCAAGCCTTTTTGATATTGATACAGTCGCAATTCAATCGGGTTTTGAATATTTTTGTAAAATACACCCAGGAATAAATTCTCTTCGCCCTTCGGGAATATCTCATACCTGATATCATAATTATCTGCTACAGAGTGTAAAACATATGGATTCCCCGTTAAATAAAAGTCCCCCGCAAATGTTTCTGCAGGAACCAATTCATAATAATTGGGTCTTGATATGGACTTGAAATAGGAGAAATGTAAGTCCTGTTTATTACTAATAAAATATTTGAAGAAGACACTAGGCAAAAAATCCTGGTAAACCTGGCCACCCGAGCTTGGTGCAGTGGGGCTATGAACTTTAATATCCCAATTTGTGTTTGTATTTTCAACGCGCAATCCTCCACCCGCTTCCCATTTATTTGATCTGAAATTTGCCATTATATATTCAGCAAATACAACTTCATTCGCTTTATAATTATTGGGATTATAAACACTTGTTCCTGCTGAATTAAATACACTCCACTGGGCATCGTAAATATTAGTAAAGGCAGGTTTGCCATTTGTGGAGCCTCCTGTATCATTCACTGTTGGAGGTCGAAGTTCATAATCATCCTCTGAATTATATCTTGTTTTAGTCCTGTACAACCCCCCTGCTTTCAGATCCAGATTACCGGAATTCAATTTCTTATGGTAGTCAAGATTAAGAATACCTGAATAATCTTTGTCTTCATTATGTAACCACTGCCTTGTGATTCCATCAAAATAAGTGGCAGTCTGGGTGAAATCAGGATTGATCAGGAAATCGGTTGTTAATGTGGCCAGGTCTGGCACTTTTCTTCCTGCAATTGAATATACCCCGGCCCAATCAAATTGAAAGTTGGGAGACAATTGATGCTGTCCGGACAATTTCAGGTTCTCTATATACTGCTTCTGAGTAAAAGACTGATCATTATTAAAAATCTGTCCTGTTCCCGGTCCAACCCTGCCTGTTCCGACAAGTGTGGTGTCCTGGGCCAGTTTGGACTGTGCCAGGTAACTATAGATATAAAAATTATCTAAGTTTACTCTATTATTTTCGTTAAAAACATAGTCAAGATGAGCAACAAGGCCATTGTTCAACTGCATTGAATACCCTTTATAGTTGCTGACATCAGTAGCATAAAGCGAATCCGAATTGGCTCCTCCGGGTGATACTGTATACCTTGAACTAATATTCCCATAATATTGATTTTGCACATTGTCGGCAATTACGATACCTATCTTGTTGTGTAAAAACCGGTGTGTGTAAGAAAAACCGAGTATGCCTGTCGGTGGAGCCTGCTTAGTCTGAAAATCCAGATTAGACCGTGAAAAATCGCCTGGTTGAGCTGCATATCCATATGGATTACGCTGGATTGGACTTGATGGCTGGATATCAGATGTCTTGAAATAAACATATTTTTCATCAAAA
>Ga0210384_10003751_pt1 | contig 17337 bp, 15 predicted proteins | sample IncBWH2MmetaG_FD_160574 | JGI IMG/M metagenome (GOLD analysis project Ga0210384, IMG submission 160574) | Forest soil microbial communities from Barre Woods Harvard Forest LTER site, Petersham, Massachusetts, United States - Inc-BW-H-2-M | ecosystem: Environmental > Terrestrial > Soil >...
GACGGCGGCGGGCCCCGTGAAGAACGTCATGTGAGCGATCTTGAACGGCGTGTCCGGGATGTTGCCCTTGGGCTGCGCCTGCGCCGGCCTGACCAAGGGGACCGCGGCCAGGGGAACCCCGGCGGCGGCGGCCGCGCCGGCCGCGGCGGTGCCGACCGTCATGCCCAGGCGCGACAGGAAGTCTCGACGGCTGACCTCTTGCGTCATGTGTGGTCCCTCCTCGTTGGGGGATGTCTCGGGTGCTGGTGGGGAACCGCAGACAGCATGCACCGCAATACTGCCCTAGCAACCGGCGGAATCGCAAGAAGTTCCCCGGCGGGCGCGGGCGGCCTCTATAATCGGGTCCGGCGGGCCATGCACGGGCTGATGCGCGTCCTCGCGGGTCTCGGTCAAGCGCTCCGCGCGCGGTGGGGCGTGTTCGGAGGCGTGGCCCTCGCCGTGTTCGCGCTCGACATCCTCGCCCCTCCTCTCGTCCTCTCGTTCGCCCGCAATCGCGTCGACTATTTCACGTTCAACCCGTGGCTGCCGAGCCTGCCCGGCTACCTGGCCTCGGGACCGGGGACCTTGCTGGAGCGCCTCGGACGAGCCTGGGACCTGGCCCTGTTCTGGTTCTCGGCCAACGGCATCTTCGGTATCGACTGGGGCTTCGCGGTGACGACCGGCGACCTGACCCGGTTCGCGCTGATGGCGCTCCTGGTCGGCGCCTACTTCGCGCTCTGGGTGCGCCGTCGCGATCTCACCGGGGCGGCGGGATGGAGCGGGCGCGTGGCGCGCCCGGGCGGCGTGCTGGGCGCCCTCGGCAGCGTGTTCGGCCTGGCCACCGGCGGTTGCACCGTCATGGGCTGCGGCGCGCCGGTCCTTCCGGTCATCGGGCTGGCGTTCGTGGGCCTGTCGAGCACCACGTTGGCCTGGCTCTCACACGTCTCGACCATCGCCACCTCCGCGGTGATCGTGGGGATGGGAGCGGGGGTGCTCTATCTCGCGTGGCGAGTGGGGGCCCGGCGCACGGAGAACGTCTCCGTCTCCTAGACGCCCGGCCTCCTAGCGTCCCTTGAAGTGGGGCTCGCGCTTCTCCACGAAGGCGCGGGCCGCTTCGCGATGGTCCTCGGTCATGCCGGTGCGCGAGTGGTGCCACGCTTCCAGATCGAGCATCTCCTTGAGCGACGCGCTCTCCGCCGCGTTCATGTTCCGCTTCATGTACCGGTAGGCGACGCTCGGGCCGCGCGCCAGCCGGGCCGCGAGCGCCATCGTCTCCTCCTCGAGGCGGGCGTCCGGCACCACGCGGTTGACGAGCCCCAGCGCGAGCGCCTGGGGCGCGTCGAGCAGGTCCGCGGTGAAGTAGAGCTCGCGAGCCTTCGCGGTGCCGACGAGCTGGGTGAGGAAATAGCTGCCGCCGAAGTCGCCCGAGTAGCCCACGCGCGCGAACGCGGTGCCGAAGCGCGCGGTGTCGCTCGCGACGCGCATGTCGCACGCCATCGCCAGCGAGAGGCCGGCGCCCGCCGCGGGGCCGCGGACCATCGCGATGGTGGGCTTGGGCATCTCGTGCAGCCAGCGCGAGGTTTCCATCCGCGCGCGCAGCGCGTGGGCCTTCTCCTCCATGGTCTGACCCCCGAGCTCGTTGCCTTCCGCCATCGCCTTGACGTCGCCGCCCGCGCAGAAGCCGCGGCCCGCACCGGTGAGCACCACCGCGCCCACCGCTCCATCTTCGGCCAGGCGCGGCAGGGCCTCCAGCAGGGCGTCGAGCATCGGCCGGGACATCGCGTTCAGGCGGTCGGGCCGGTTCAGGGTCAGCACGGCCACTCCGTCTTTCACGATCTCGAGCAGGTCGGTGGTCATCGAGGGCCCCTCCTTCGGGAGCAGCGGCGATTGTACCGCTTCGCCGGTTGCGCTAGCCTGGCGAATACGGATGCGACGCCGGTGGCTCGCGTTCCCGCTCGCCGGTCTCGTCGCGGTGTCGGTCGCCGCGGCGGCGGAGCGCCCCACCCCGCCGCGCACTCTCGAGGCGGGCGGCCTCACCCGCACCTATTTCCTGCACGTGCCGCCCGGTCTCGGACCGGACCCCGCCCCGCTGGTCCTGGTCTTCCACGGGGGCGGCGGCAACGGGCCGGGCACCGAGCGGCTCACCGGCTTCAGCGCGCTCGCCGATCGGGAGGGATTCCTGGTCGCCTACCCGGAGGGCGTCGCCCGGAACTGGAACGACGGCCGCGAGTTCACCGGCTCGCAGGCCCATCGCGAGCACATCGACGACGTGGCCTTCGTGGCCGCGATGCTCGACGCCATCGCGCGCATCCACCCGGTCGACCCGCGGCGCGTCTACGCCACCGGCATCTCCAACGGCGCGATCTTCTCCCACTACCTCGCCGCGCGCCTGTCCGCGCGCGTCGCCGCGATCGCCCCGGTGGTGGGCGGCGTCGCCGATCCGCCCGATCCCTGGTTCCGGCCCGAGTGGCCGGTCTCGGTGCTGATGCTCCAGGGCACCACCGATCCGCTGGTGCCGTACCACGGCGGCCCCATCGCGTTCGGGCGCGGCCGGATCATCGACACCGACGAGGCGGCCCGCCGCTGGGCCACCGCCGACGGCGCGGCGCGCGAGCCGGTGACGGAGACCCTTCTCGCCGGCAACGGCAAGGACCGCTGCGGAGGCGCGCGGTCGCGCTACGCGGGTGGACGCGACGGCAGCGAGGTGGTGCTGGTCCGGCTCGAGGGCGGGGGCCACACCTGGCCGGCGGGCGCGCAGTATCTGCCGCGGACGCTGATCGGGCGCGTCTGCCACGACTTCGACGCGACCGTGCTGATCTGGGAGTTCTTCAAGGCCCACCCCCGCCGCGGCGGACCCTGATCCGATCGGCGTTCCCGGCTAGGCGCGGGCCGCCGGCACCCGCTCGGCGGCGCGCGCCTTGTCGGCCTCTCCACCGGAGAACGCGCGGGGCCGGAACGCGGCCGGCGCCAGCCCCAGCTCGAGGATGCCGCGCTCGAGCCACGCGTGGCGGTCGGCCATCACGGAAGCGGCCACTCGGTTCTTGAGCGCGTCGTCGTTGCGCCAGAGATCGGCGAAGAGCCGGCGCACCTTGCGCCGCGCGTTCCGGCAGAAGAGATCGGCGAGCTCCCGGGCGCGGTCGGCCTCCGGGTAGCGCCCGTCGGCGAGCCGCGCCGCGTGGGTGACCGCCGCGGCCATCGCGAACAGCTCCATGACGATGTCGACGCTGCGGAAGAGGAAGGCCTGCTTCCGCTCCATCCCCGCGCGGTAGACCAGCATGCCGTGGAAGCTGGCCCGGGCCAGACGCCGGGCACTCCGCTCCACGAACCGCAGGTGCGGGGCGAGCGACCCGAACTCACCGAAGCGGCCGGGAGTGAGCAGGCCCTTCAGCCAGAGGGGCGGATACCACGCGGCGTAGAAGGCCGCCGCCTTCGGCAGCGCGGCGCGCCGCTCGGCCGCGCTCCGGCGCGGATCCACGAGCGCACCCGCCACCTGCAGGTGCTTGTCCACCGCCTCGCGGGCCATGAAGAGGTGCATGATCTCGCTCGAGCCCTCGAAGATCAGGTTGATGCGCAGGTCGCGCATCATACGCTCGACGCCGATCGGCGCCTCCCCGCGCCCGGCCAGCGACGACTCGGTCTCGTACCCGCGCCCCCCGCGGATCTGCAGGGTCTGGTCGGCCAGCTCCCACGCCCGCACCGTGTTCCACTCCTTGGCCGCGGCCGCTTCCAGGCGGATGTCGTAGCCGCCGCGGTCGGCCATCTCGGCGGTGAGCGTGGCCACCGAGTCCATCGCGAAAGCGGTGGCCGCCATGTCCGCGATGCGGTGGCCGATCGCCTCGTGCTTCCAGATCGGCGCGCCCCACTGCACGCGCGCGCTCGCCCAGCCGCGGCAGATCTCGAGGCAGCGCTTGGCCGCCCCCGCGCACACCGCCGGCAGGGTGAGCCGCCCGGTGTTGAGCGTGACCAGCGCGATCTTCAGCCCCTGCCCTTCGCGACCGATCAGGTTCTCGCGCGGCACCCGCACGTTCCGGAACGTGATGACGCCGTTGGCGAGCGCCTTGAGCCCCATGAAGCGACAGCGGTACTCGACCCGCACGCCCTCCCAGCCGGTCTCCACGATGAACGCGCTGATCCGGCCGCTCTCGGGATCGCGCGCCATCACCACCAGCAGCTCGGCGATGGTGCCGTTGGTACACCAGAGCTTCTCCCCGTTCAGCACGTAGTGGTCGCCGCGGCGCTCCGCGACGGTCGACAGGCTCGCGGGATCGGAGCCCACCCCGGGCTCGGTGAGCGCGAAGGCCGAGATGGCCCCCGCGGCGCAGCGCGGCAGATAGGCCTTCTTCTGCTCGGCGGTGCCGAAGAGCTTGAGCGGCTGCGGCACCCCGATGGATTGATGCGCGGAGAGCACCGCCGCGATGTTGCCGTCGTAGCTGCCCACCACCTCCATGGCCCGGCAATACTCGGAGACGGTGAAGCCGAGCCCCCCGTACTCCTTGGGGATCTTCATGCCGAAGGCGCCCAGGCGCCGCAGCCCGGCCAGCACCGCGGGCGGGTACTCGCCGCTCTGATCGATGGCGACCGGGTCGACCTCTTCGCGAAGAAAGCGGCGGAGATCGTGGACGAAGAGCGCGAACTCGGGGCGCTCCTTCCCGCGCTGCGGGAACGGATGGATCAGATCGAGGGCCAGATGGCCCAGGAAGAGATCGCGCAGGAACCCGCGGCCTTCCCAGACCTCCTGGCGCGCCTGCTCGGCGATTCGCCGGGACTCTTCCTCGCTCGGCATCCGGGTCTCGGGTGTGGGCATGGGGACCTCCCCTGCCTTCGATTCTAGCGGATCGCGGCACCGGGCGGTATGCTCGCCTGGCCGCGGCCAATTCCATCGCCATCGGGAGGTCATCGTCATCGCCACCAACGAGATCGAGCAGCGGGTGCGCCAAGTCCTGGGTGGCTTCGGGCTGCCCCACGAAATGGTCGAGATCGACCCCCAGTACGCCGACACCGCGGCCTTCTGCGCCCAGTATGGCTACCCCATGGAGCAGTCGGCCAACACCATCATCGTGGGATCGAAGAAGGAGCCCAAGCGCTATTGCGCCTGCGTGGTCCGGGCCACCCGGCGGGTGGATGTCAACCACACCGTGCGCAAACTGCTCGGGGTCTCGCGTCTCTCCTTCGCGGATCCCGAGGAGACGCGCGCGCTCACCGGCATGATGCTGGGCGGGGTGACCGTGTTCGCGCTGCCGCCCGACCTGGCGATCTACGTGGACGAGGGACTGATGGCGATGCCCTGGATCATCCTGGGAGGCGGCAGCCGCTCGCTCAAGGTGAAGATCTCCCCCGAGGTCTTTCGCTCGCTGCCGAACGCGGCGGTCACCGCCGATCTGGCGACCCCTTGAGCCCGGCCGCGGACGGCCCAGACGACGCGACGCCGGTCACCCGCGCGCTCAACCGCGCGGTGCTCGACGCGCTGCCGTTCGCGGACACGCAGGACTTCGAGGACGCCCGCCGCGGCTTTCTGGCCACGCTACCCGAGGTCGAGATCCGGAACGCGCAGGGCCGGGTGGTCTGGAGCCTCCGGGACTACGGGTTCCTCGACGACGTGGAGGCGCCGCCCACCGTGAATCCGAGCCTGTGGCGCCAGGCTCGGCTGAACATGCACAACGGCCTCTTCCAGGTCACCGAGCGCATCTACCAGATCCGCGGGTTCGACCTCTCCAACATGACCATCCTCGAGGGCGATCGCGGCGTCATCGTTATCGACCCGTTGATCTCGACCGAGGTCGCGCGGGCGGGCCTCGAGCTGTACCGGGCGCAGCGCGGGCCGCGACCGGTCACCACGGTCATCTACACCCACAGCCACACCGACCACTACGGCGGCGTGCGCGGCGTCGTCGACGAGGCTCAGGTCCGGGCGGGCGATGTTCAGATCGTCGCTCCGGACCAATTCCTCGAGGAGATCGCCACCGAGGCGGTGCTCGCGGGAACCGCGATGGTCCGGCGCGGACAGTTCCAGTTCGGCGCCACCCTGCCCAAGGGGCCGCGCGGCCAGGTCGACGCCGGCCTCGGCAAGGTGACGTCGCGCGGGACCGTGACGCTGATCCCGCCCACCCGGATCATCACGCAACCGATCGAGACCCACCGGATCGACGGCATCGAGGTCGTCTTCCAGCTCGCGCCGGAGACGGAGGCGCCCGCCGAGATGCACATGTTCTATCCGCAGCTGAAGGCCTTGAACCTCGCCGAGAACGCCACCCACAATCTGCACAACATCTATCCGATCCGCGGCGCCCAGGCCCGCGACGCCAACGCGTGGGCGAAATACCTCGACGAGGCGATGGATCGCTTCGGGCGGGACGCCGACGTGGCCTTCGCTCAGCACCACTGGCCGGTGTGGGGCAACGCCCGCCTGCTCGACTACCTCGGCAAGCAGCGCGACCTCTACAAGTACCTGCACGACCAGACGGTGCGCCTCATGAACCACGGCTACAAGCCGGCCGAGATCGCCGAGCGGCTCACTCTACCCAGAGGCCTCTCCTCGACGTGGCACGTCCGCGGCTACTACGGCACGCTCAGTCACAACGCCAAGTCGGTGTATCAGCGGTACATCGGCTGGTACGACGCCAACCCGGCGAACCTCAACCCGCTACCCCCGGTCGAGCGCGGCCGGAAGTATGTCGAGTACATGGGCGGCGCGGAGGCGGCCATCGGGCGGGCCCGCGAGGACTTCACTCGAGGCGAGTACCGCTTCGTCGCCGAGGCCATGAGCCACGTGGTGTTCGCCGATCCTTCGAACACGGAGGCGCGGCGGCTCGGCGCCGCGGCGCTCGAGCAACTCGGCTACGCGGCGGAGTCGGCCACCTGGCGCAACGCCTACCTCCTCGGCGCCCTCGAGCTTCGCCGCGGAGTGGGTGACACCGGCGCCCGGGCCCCCGTGAGTCCCGACGTGGTCCGCGCCATGAGCCCCGGCCTCTTCTTCGACTACCTGGGCGTTCGACTCAACGGGGAGAAGGCGGAAGGCAAGCGCATCGTGCTGAACTGGGTGTTCTCGGACCTCGGCGAGCGGTACCGGCTCAATCTCGAGAACTGCGCCTTGACCTATCTCGCCGAGCCCCGGAGCGTGCCCGCGGATGCCACCGTCACGCTCGAGCGGGCGGTCCTGGATCGTCTCGTCCTGCGCGAGACGACCCTCGCGGACGCGCTCCACCGGGGACTTTTGAGCATCGAAGGCGACGCGGCCAAGGTCGGCGAACTCTTCGGGCTGCTCGACGACTTCACCCTGATGTTCGAGGTGGTCGAGCCGAAGCGCTGATCACCGCCCGCCCCGCGGCCGTCTACTCGCGCAGCGCGCCCGCGAGCAGGCCGCGAACCAGGTAGCGCTGGAAAGCCACCACGATGACGATCGGCGGCAGGCTCGCCAGCAGCGACGCGGCCGCGATGTCGCCCCAGGGCACCTCGAAGACGCCCGGAAAGAGGGCCAGCGCCACCGGCACGGTGCGGCTCGCCTCGGTGGCGGTGAAGCTGTAGGCGAAGAGGAACTCGTTCCAGGAGAAGAGGAAGGCCAGGAGGCCCGCCGACGCCATCCCGGGCGCCACCAGCGGCAGCACCACCCAGCGCAGCGTGGCCAGCCGGCCCGCCCCGTCCACCGACGCCGCCTCCTCGAGGGCGCGCGGAATGTCGCGGATGAAGCCGGCGAGCAGCCAGATCACGAGCGGCAGGGCGAACGAGACGTCGGCCAGGATCAGGGCGAGCCAGGTGTCGCGCAGGCCGAGGGCCCGCATCAACAGGTAGAGAGGGCTCACGGTGGCGATCTGGGGAAACGCGGTGGCCGCGATCATGCCGAGTAGCATGACGCGCCGGCCGGGCACCGGCAGGCGGGCCAGCGCGTAGGCCGCGAGCGCGCCGAGCGCCACCGCGAACACGCTGCTCAGCAGCGAGACACCCAGGCTGTTGCCGAGGGCCCGTGGCATCAGGCTCCGGTGAAAGACCGCGTCGTAGTGCACGAGCGTGAGGTGACTCGGGAGGAGATGTGCGAGCGGCAGCAGCTCCGCGTCCGGCCTCACCGACGTGAGCGCCTGCCAGAAGAACGGGCCCGCGTAGCCGGCGAGGGCGAGCAGCACCAGGCCGTCTCGGAGCCGACCGGCCCTCACGCCGCGGCGTCCTCCGCGCCGATCAGGCGTAGGTAGGCGACCGCCACCAACATCACGAAGACGAAGACCACCACCCCGATCGCGGAGCCGAAGCCGATCTGCAGGGTCTGGAAGAGGGCGCGGTACGCGTAGACGGTGAGCGTCTCGGTGGTGCCCGCCGGTCCCCCGCCGGTCAGCACGAACATGATGTCGAAGGCGCGCAGGGCGTCGAGGGTGCGGAAGAGCAGCGCGATCAGGAGGATGGGCCGGATCAGCGGCCACGTGATGCGGGCGAAGGCCTGGACGCCGGCCGCGCCGTCGACCTGGGCCGCCTCGTAGAGCTCGGGCGGAATCGTGAGCAGACGCGCGTAGCAGAGCAGGGCCACGAACGGGGTCGCGCGCCACACGTCGGCCACGATCAGGGCGGGCAGCGCGAGAGCCGGGTCTCCCAGCCAGTTGATGGTGCGGCCGCCGAGCACGAAGTTCACGAGTCCGCCCGCCGGATGGTAGAGCCACTCGAACATCTTCGCGGTCACCACCGATGGCAGGGCCCACGCCAGCAATAGGAGGGCGAGGGCCACGCGTCGCCCGCGATGCTGGCCGCGGAGGCCGAGCGCGATGGCGAGCCCCAGCGCGCACTCGAGCGCCACCGAGGCCACCGTGAACAGGGCGGTGACCCGCGCCGCGCTCCAGAAGCGCGGGTCCACGGCCAGGAACGCGTACTGCTCGAGGCCGGCCCAGCGCGCGATCGAGAACACCGGGATGCGGTACTGGAACGAGAGCCAGAACACCCAGAGCGCGGGATACACGGTGAGGCCGCCCAGCACGACGAGCGCGGGGGCCAGGAGCATCCAGCCGAGGCGTCGATCGGCGGCCTCGCTCATTGCTGGCCGGTCGCGCGCCGGAGCTGGTCGATCTGGACGGTCGCGTCGCGCATGGCGCGCTCCGGCGACTTGAGGCCGACCAGCACCGCGGAGAACGCGGGCTGACAGGTGGTCGAGAGCATCAGGTAGTAGGGCGTCACCGGCCGCGGATTCCCCTCTCGCATCATCGCGTAGAGCGCGGGCAGGGTCGGGTCACGGGCCACCAGCGCCGGGTCGCGGTAGAGGCTCGGGCGCGACGGTCGGAGCGCGGCGCCCTCGGTCATCGCGCGCTGCGCGGCCTCGCTGGTCATGAAGCGCACCAGCTCCACCGCGAGCGCCGGGTGGCGCGTTCGGGCGCTCACCGCCAGGTGCGCGCCGCCGGTCGACGCGGCGCCCACCCGCCCGTGGGACAGGCGCGGCAGCGGCGCGATGCCCACCCGGCCCCGCACCGGCGACTCCGGCAGCTCGAAGAGATCGAGCGCGTAGGGCCAGCCCCGGAGGAAGATCGCGCGCCCGTCGCCGAAGGGCCGTCGCGTCAGCTCCTCGTCGCCCGCGGTCACCCAGCCCGGGCTCACTCCGCTCTCGATGAGCCCGCGCAGGAAGGCGAGCGCCTCCCGCGCTCGCTCCGGATCCGGGAACGGCCGGCCCGCGTCGTCGAGGAGCCGCGTGCCGTTGGCCCAGAGTGCCTCCAGCACGTTCACCATCCCGCCCTCGTACTGCTTGCCCTGCCAGAGGTAGCCGTCGAGCCGCGGATCGCGCTCGCCGTCGCGGATCCGGCGCACCTGACGGATCAGCTCCTCGAAGGTCTCGGGCGGAGCGAAACCGTACTTGGCGAGCAGGTCGCGACGGTAGTAGAGGAGCCCCACGTTCATGAACCATGGCAGCGCCCAGAGCTTACCGTCCTGCACCGCGGGCTCGATGGCGGTCGGGAAGTGGGCGTCCCGCTCCGCCGGCGACACGAACGGGGTCAGGTCCAGGATCCAACCCGCCCGGGCGAACTCGGGGACCCAGATCACGTCGAGCATCATCACGTCGAAGGGCGGGCTGCCGCCCTCGAGGTTGATCACGTAGAACTGGTGCTGCTCGTCCGAGCTCCAGGTGAGCGCTTCGCTCTGTACCCGGACTCCCGGGTGGGCCGCCTCGAAGCGGCGGAGCAGGTCGGGGACCGGATCGGCGGGCCCGAGGATCTTGGCGTGCTTGAAGACCAGTGTGATCGGCCGGCCGCGGTCCGCCCGCTCGCCGCAGCCCGCCGCGAGCAGGAGCAGGGCAAGGGGCAGGAGCAGGCGGACGGCGGCAGCGCGCGGCGGGCGGCGGGCCACGGACGTGGCGGCCGCGCTAACCCGCGCCCAGCGCGTCGCGCAGCGCCCCGCCCTCGTGCTTGAACCAGTCGAACAGGACGCTCACGTCCCAGCCCATGCAGAAGTGGCGGACGCCCTGGTCGAGATAGGCCTTGGCCTCGCTCGGATGCGAGATCTCGGCGCGCGGGGCGATGCCCATCGAGAGCGCGGTCCGGATCACGTGCCGCTCGGCCTCGACCACCCGGGGATGATTCCACTGCCCGGCGAGCCCGATGCTCATCGAGTAGTCGGCGGGGCCGAACTGCACCATGTCGACACCCTTCACCGAGAGCAGGGCCTCGAGGTTCTCGACCGCGGAGGCCTTCTCGATCATGATCGCGACCACCGCGTCGTCCAGCGCCTGGACGAACGCGGGCGAGCCCACGTCGACCACGTAGCCCACGTCGCGCCGCATGCCCACCCCGTGCAGGCCCCCCGCCTCCGGTGTCTCGGCCCGCACGCTCCGCACGCACTCGCGCACGTCGTCGGGAGTGCGAGGGTCGGCGAAGAGTAGGTTCTGGATCCCCGCCCCGATGGCCCGGACCGCGAGGTAGGTGCGCGGCTGCTGCTCGACCTTGAACATCGCCGACATGTGCTCGAACGTGTTCACCGCGCGCGCGAGGTTCTCGAGCGCGAAGAGATCGTAGGGCGCGTACTCGCCCACGAACTCCACGTAGTCGAACCGACCCGAATGCCCGGCCAGCTCCACCACCGCCGGCCACGCGGAGTGGATGTGGGTGCCCACCGAGGGTCGGCCGGCCCGCAGCAATTCCCGGAGTCGATTGCGTCGCACGGGCCGAGTCTAGGGGGGGCAGGTGCGCCCCGTCAATCACCGCGCTATACTCGGCCGGTGCGCGACGGAAGCGGCCCGCTGTCCGATCTAGTAGTCCTCGATCTCACCCGCGTGCTCGCCGGCCCCTACTGCACGCGCCTGCTCGCCGACCTGGGCGCGCGCGTGATCAAGATCGAGCGGCCCGGCGAGGGCGACGACATGCGGAAGAACCATCTGCAGCTCGAGCCCGGGCGGGCCGACCAGTCCACCTACTTCATTCGCATCAACGCGGGCAAGCAGAGCGTGGCGGTGGACCTGAGCCATCCGCAGGGTCGCGGGGTGATCGAGGATCTGTGCCGCGTCGCGGACGTGTTCGTCGAGAACTTCGCCCCCGGCGTGGTGGACAAGCTCGGCCTCGGCTACCCGGCGATGGCCGCGATCAAGCCCGACCTCGTCTATTGCTCGATCTCGGGCTTCGGCCAGAGCGGCCCGTGGCGGGAGCGGCCCGCCTTCGCGCACATCATCAACGCCGCCTCGGGGATGATGCATCTCGACCAGGGTGAGCAATCGGCTCCGCGCGCCTCGAACCTGCAGGCCGCCGACGTGCTCGCGGGCACCCACGCGTTCGGCGCCATCCTGGCCGGACTGCGGCGGCGCGATCGCACCGGCCGGGGCGCCTTCCTCGACGTCTCGATGCTCGAGGCGCTGATCGCGGCCGACGACGTCTCCTACGCCGCGGTGCTGAACGGCGGCGAGTCCCAGGGCTCCCCGCGCCCGGCGATGGGCGTCTTCGCGGTGGGTGGCCGGCACCTCGCGCTCCAGACCGGCGGCGCCGCCGCGCTGTGGCCGCGGCTTCAAGCCATGCTCGGGCGGCCCGACCTGGCCACCGATCCGCGCTTCGAGACGCCGGACCAGCGCCGCCGCAACTGGGCGGCTCTGCGCGACATCATCGGCGAATGGGTCGCCCGCTTCGCCACCGTGGACCAGGCGCTCGACGCGCTCCTCCGCGCGCGCATCCCCGCCGCTGCGGTGCTCAAACCCGAGGAAGTGGCCGAGCATCCGCACCTGCGGGCGCGCGGCGCCTTCCCCACCGTGACCCACCCGGCCCGCGGTCAGGTACGGGTCACCGCGGCGCCCTTCCAGCTCGACGGACAGGCGGTGACGCCGGCGGGACCCGCGCCCTATCGGGTCGGCGAGCACACCCGGGCGGTGCTCACCGGGCTGCTCGGCTACAAGGAGCGCGACATCGACGATCTCGCCCAGGCCGGCGCCATCGGAGCGCCCTGAGGCGGGACCCAGGAGAGACGAGATCATGGCGGCGACACCGATGACGGGCGGCGAAGCGCTGGTGCGGTCCCTCTACCTCGAAGGCGTCCGGGCGATCTTCGGGTTGCCCGGCGTGCAGCTCTACGGCGTGATGGCCGCGCTGCGCGACGAGCCGCGCATTCGCTTCATCACCACGCGCCACGAACAGGCCACGAGCTTCATGGCCGACGGTTACGCGCGGGCGGGCGGCAGCTTCGGCACCGCGCTGGTGGTACCGGGCCCGGGCCTGCTCAACGCGATGTCGGGGCTCTCGACCGCGTACTCGGCGTCATCGCCGGTCCTGATGATCTCCGGCCAGATCCCCCGCGACAGCATCGGGAAGGACATCGGCCTGCTCCACGAGGTCAACGACCAGCTCGACTGCATCACCCCGGTGACCAAGTGGCGCCGGCGCGTACTGCAGATCGCCGACGTCCCCGCCGCGGTGCGCGAAGCGGTCACCCAGCTCAAGTCGGGCCGGCCGCGCCCGGTCGAGATCGAGATGCCTCCCGAGACGATGGAGGACGAGGGGCTGGTCGAGCTGCTCCCGCCCGCGGATGTCCGGCCGACCGCCGCGTCCGCGCGCGAGATCGATCGCGCCGCCGAGCTGCTGCTGGCCGCGCGTGCCCCGCTCATCTACGCGGGCGGCGGCGTGCACCTCTCGGGCGCACACGATACGCTGGCCGCGGTGGCCGAATACCTGCAGGCCGGGGTCGCCCAGTCCCCCGAGGGCAAGGGCGCGGTGAGCGATCACAACGTGCTGTCGCTCGGGGCCGCCTTCTGGCGCGACTCGCCGCTGCGGGCCCACATCCATGAGGCCGACGTGGTGCTGGCGGTGGGGAGCCGGCTCGCCCTCGTCTCGTTCAAGCCCGGCACCCGCATCATCCAGATCGACGCCGACGAGCGAGAGATCGGGCGGAGCCACCGGGACACGCTCGGCCTGGTCGGCGACGCGCGCGCCACCCTGGAAGCCCTCCTGGAACGGCTCCGCGCCGCGTCGGGACCCCGCCCCTCGCGCAAGGCCGAGCACGAGACCCTGCGGGCGAAGCTCGCGGCGGAGAACACCCAGGAGCCCAACGCCTCGATCCTCAAGGCGCTGCGCGCGGACACGCCCGAGAACACCATCCTGGTGGCGGGCATGACCCAGATCGGCTACTACTCGCGACCCTTCTGGCCGGTGTACGAGCCGCGCACGTACCTGTCGTCGTCCTACTCGGGCAACCTCGGCTACGCCTACCCGGTCGCGCTCGGGGCCAAGGTGGCCCGGCCGGATCGGCCGGTGGTCTCGGTCTCCGGCGACGGCGGCTTCCTGTTCAACGCTCAGGAGCTCTCCACCGCCGCGCGCTTCGGCATCAACGTGGTCGCGGTGGTCTTCAACGACAGCTCGTACGGCAACGTGGCGCGCGATCTCGACGAGTCGTGGGGCGGCCAGTACGGTGCCGAGTTGAAGAACCCCGATTTCATGAAGCTGGCCGACGCCTTCGGGGTGCTCGGCCTGCGGGCCAAGGAGCCGACCGAGGTCGGCCGGCTCGTGCGCGAGGCGATCGAAGGGGATCGCCCCGCGCTGGTGGAAGTCCCGGTGGGCCGGATGGGGCGCCCGGCGTTCTTCGGGGCCCGGCGGACCCCGGCCAAGCACCCGCGCTAGCCACCGCGCGGACGAAGGAGCAGGCCAATGGCGGCGCCGGCGGCGATCGTGCGCAGCCCGACGGAGCGGCTGCAGTTCCTCGACGCGGTACGCGGCTTCGCCCTGTTGCTGATGATCGTGAACCACACCGGCCGCTGGTGGCAGGACGGCACCATGGGCTGGCCTCGCTACAACCTGATCTACACGAGCATGGCGGTGGGGGCACCGCTCTTCCTCTTCCTGGTGGGCTTCTGCCTGCCGCTGTCCTTCGCCCGGCGCCGCGGCACCGGAGGGAGCCCGGAACTTGCCGTCGCCGGCAAGTTCCTCCAGCGGGGCGCCCGGCTGATCCTCGCCAGCTGGCTGCTCAACTTCCTCGTCTTCCGGGACGAACCGTTCTGGGAAGGCGGGGTACTCCAGACGATCGGCTTCGGCATCATCTTCGCGCTACCGCCCATGCTGCTACTCCATCGGCGCGCGGCCCGCTATCTGCTCGTGGCCGTCGCGGTGCTGCTCTACGCGCTCTTCTCCGTCTCCTACGATCGCATCGCGGCGTGGCTGCCCGCCCATCCGGTGGCGGGTAGAATCTGGTTCTTCGAGTTCGCTCCGTGGCCGTGGATCAGCCTGGTGTGGATCGGGCTCGCCTTCGGATGGGGGTGGACGCTGCAGGACACCCCGGCCCGGCGCGCGCGGTACCTGGCCCTCATGAGCGGCGCGGGCGTGCTCTGCCTGGCGCTCTTCGTCCTGTGGGAACGGACCCACGGCACCTCCCTGCACCAGTCGCTGGCCTTCCCGCGCGACTTCATCCTGGACAACCACTGGACCCCGCGCGGGGTCACGAATCTCCTGTGCATGGGCGCGGTGTTCCTCCTGCTCGGGCTCTCCTACTACGCGATCGAGATCCGGCACCTGCCGGTCGGTTGGCTCGTGATCCTCGGACGCACCTCGCTCATGATCTACTTCGTCCACCACCTGCTCGTGCTCACGCTCGCTCACGAGTGGCTCGGGCTGATGTTCAATCGCTGGTGGCAGTACTGGCTCGCGAACGCGGTGCTCGTGGTCGCGCTCTACTACCTGGGCCAGCTCTGGCTCGAGATCAAGAGCATCGCGGGCCGGCGGCTGCTGCCGGCGTAGCGGTGCTGATTTCGGACGGCCCGCACTGACGATTTGTGCGGAGCGGGCGGGAGCCCGTGACCGAACCGGCTGATTTGTCGTTCGCGTTCCGCTGGCCCGCCTCTTGCTGCTGGACGTCCGCATGTCCGACTTCCGGGAGCGCCCGCAAGTGCTCGTCGTCGACGACGAGAGCGTCATCGCGCAGCTCATCGTCGACGTGCTGAGCGGCGAGGGCTACGACGTCGACACCGCTCCGGACGGGCTGGCCGCGCTCGAATGCCTGGAGCGCCGCACCTACGACCTGATCCTGAGCGACCTCCGGATGCCCGAGCTCGACGGGCTCGGGCTCTACCACGAGCTGCAGCAGCGCCGGCCGCATCTGCTGCGGCGCTTCGTGTTCATCACCGGCACCTCCGAGCACGCGGACTACCACGGATTCATCGATGAGCTGAAGGCGCCCGTGCTCACGAAGCCGTTCGACATGGCCGACCTGCAGCGCGTCGCCCGGGAGATGCTGAGCGGCCTCTGATCCCGGAGCCCGTCGGGCTCCTGACGCCGTCCCGGCCCTGACGATCCGCGGCCGGCCAGCGACCCTGAGGAATCGAGGACATTCACCAGGTTAGGCGACGGAGCCGGGTGGCATGGGCCATGCTCAGCTAAGGCCGACGACAACTAGGGGCCACGCCTCCCCGCAGATCTGGCGTGGTCGCCGGAGGGAACCATGCAGAAGGCGTTGGCGATGTGGCTCCTGCTCGCGGCAGGCGGGGGGCAGCCGGAAGCGAGTCCGACCCAGGTGGTGCAATCGGCCACCGAACAGGTCTTGCAGGTCGTTCAGGATTCCGATCTCGCCGCGGTTGCGCCGGAGCGGCGTCGCGGGGAAGTGCAGCGCATCGCGGACCGGCTGTTCGACTTCCCGGAGATGGCGCGCCGGTCGCTGGCCCTACACTGGCGCGAGCGGACCCCTCAGGAGCAGACCGAGTTCGTGACCGTGTTCAAGCAGCTCCTCGCCCGCGCCTACCTGGGCAAGCTCGAGAACTACGCGGGCGAGCAGATCGTCTACCTCGGCGAGACCGTGGACGGAGAGTTCGCGACCGTCCGCTCGAAGATCGTGACCAGCCGCGGCTCGGAGATCCCGGTGGATTATCGGCTCCACCTGGTCGGCGCGCGGTGGGCCGTCTACGACGTGGCGGTCTCGGGCGTCAGCTTCGTCGGGAACTACCGCGGTCAGTTCGACCGGATCATCCGCGGGTCGTCCTACCAGACCCTGATGCAGGATCTCCGGGCGAAGTACGCGGAGGCCACCGCGCGCGCCGCGGCGCCCAGGGCAGTCCCCGCCGCCGCGACTCCGGAGCCCTCACCCAAGAGCCCGTAGGGCCGGCGGCGATCCGCCCTGGGCCGCCAGCTCAGGCGCGCTTGAGCTCCTCCACGCGGATCGGCAGCCTCCGGATCCGCTTCCCGGTGAGCGCGAAGATCGCGTTGCAGAGCGCGGGCGCCACCGGCGGCACTCCCGGCTCCCCGAGCCCCCCCGGTGCCTCCCCCGAATCGAGGATGTGCGTCTCCACCGTCGGCATCTCGTTGATGCGCATCATCGGATAGTTGTCGAAGTTGGACTGCTGCACGCCCCCCTTGTCCACCGTGATCTGACCGTAGAGCGCCGCGGTGAGCGCGTAGACCGCCCCACCCTCCATCTGGGCCTTGACCTGGTCCGGGTTGACCGCGAGCCCGCAGTCGATGGCGCAAACGATCCGGTGCGCCCGCACCCGGCCGTCCGCGGCCACCGATGCCTCCACCACGTGGGCCGCATAGCTGCCGTAGGAGAACGCGACCGCGATGCCCCGCGCGCGACCCGCCGGCGCCGGCGCCCCCCAGTTCGCCCGCGCGGCCGCCAGCTCCAGCACCGCCTTGTGGCGCGGTGACTTGGCCAGCAGCGCGCGCCGATACTCGAAGGGATCCTTGCCCGCGAGGTGCGCCATCTCGTCGATGAAGCACTCGGTGACGAACCCGTTCTGCGAGGCCCCCACCGACCTCCAGAAGCCCACCGGCACGCCGAAGTCCTTGTTGACCCATTCGACCTGGAGGTTCGGGATGTCGTAGGGCAGCTCGCGCGCGATCGTGACCGCCGCGGGATCCACCGAGTTGGCGGGCGCGCGGCCCTTCTGGATCAGAATGCCGGGACCGACGATCCGGTGGAACCAGGCGGCCGGCATCCCGTTCGGATCGAGGG
>Ga0210384_10003754_pt1 | contig 17326 bp, 13 predicted proteins | sample IncBWH2MmetaG_FD_160574 | JGI IMG/M metagenome (GOLD analysis project Ga0210384, IMG submission 160574) | Forest soil microbial communities from Barre Woods Harvard Forest LTER site, Petersham, Massachusetts, United States - Inc-BW-H-2-M | ecosystem: Environmental > Terrestrial > Soil >...
TGGCCCGTCTTATCGCGGACCCAGCAACAGTTTGCAGTTCGGCGGATTTGGCGGCGGCGGCGGGGGCCAGGGCGGACTGATTCCGCGCAGCGTCTGGCATTCCGTGGGCGGAAGCGAAAGCGGATTCGCGACGCCGGATCCCGTAGACAACAACATTATCTGGTCAAGCGGCACAGGCTCCGGCAGTGTCGGCGGTGCGATGGCGCGTTTCGATGAACGAAATCGTCAGGCGCGCGAAGTCGAGGTCTGGCCCGAAGATGTTGTAGGAGCCAGCGCGGCGGAAGTGAGATATCGCTTCAACTGGGAATTCCCGATCACTATCTCGCCGCACGATCACAATAAAGTGTATGTGGGGAGCCAGTTTGTGCACGTCACAACAGATGGCGGTAACAGCTGGCAGATTATCAGTCGGGACCTGACGCGAGACGACAAAAGCCGGCAGGGAATTTCCGGCGGGTTGACTCCGGACGACATCGGCGTGGAATACGCGGGGACGGTATTCGCCATCGCGGAGTCGCCGAAGGAGGCGGACACGATCTGGGCGGGCACGAACGATGGGCTTGTGCACATCACCCGCGACGGCGGAAAGACCTGGACCAATGTCACGAAGAATATTCCGAACCTGCTGGACTGGGGCACAGTAAGCAACATTGAGGCCTCGCGCTACGATGCCGGAACTGCCTACATCACGGTGGATGGCCATCAGGTGAACAATCGAGATCCGTTCGTCTACAAGACGGCGGACTACGGCCGGACATGGACAGCGATCACCAACGGAATTCCGCACGGCATGTTGAGCTATGCGCATTGCGTCCGTGAAGATCCCGTGCGCAAGGGTTTGCTGTATCTGGGCACCGAAAACGCTCTGTACCTTTCTTTCGACGACGGCAAAAATTGGCAGCCGCTCCAAAGTGGCTTGCCGCACGCGCCGGTATACTGGATTGCGGTCCAGGAGCGCTTTCACGATCTGGCCTTGGCCACATATGGTCGCGGATTCTGGATCTTGGATGACCTCACTCCGCTGCAACAGTTGACTTCGGATGAACTGGCTTCGAATGCTCATCTGTTCGCCCCGCGTGATGCTTACCGCTTCCGCCCTGTCGCTCAACCTGTTGCCGTTTTCTCGGATCCGACTGCGGGTCGCAATCCGCTCTATGGCGCTGCGATCAACTTTTATCTGAAGTCGAAACTCGGTGAGAAAGATAAGGCGAGTATCACGATCACCGACGCAAACGGCAAAGTCGTGCGTGAACTAGACTGCCGTGCGCCTCGCACCGAGGGCGCCCGCAGGCCGGGCGGGCCTGGTGGTCCGGGTGGAGGCGGAAGCGAGGAAGCCGCCGGCGGTCCGCCATGCGAAGCGAAGCCTGGCATCAATCGCGTTTGGTGGAACCTGCGGACCGAACCCAGCACGGAGATCAAACTGAGAACCAGCCCTACCTATTCGCCAGACGTACCGCTCGGTGCAGAAGGCTGGCGCCCTGCTCCAGCCGTAGATCGCATTTCACTGCTTGTGCCGCCCGGAACCTACACACTGACGCTGAAGGTCGGTGAAGAGAAGTCCAGTGAGAAGCTCACCCTGCTGAAGGATCCGCATACAACGGGGAACGACGCCGACATCCAAGCTCAGAGTCAATTGGTGTCTGCGCTTCGGAATGAGATGGACGCGCTGGCGGCCAGCGTCAATCAAATCGAATCCGTTCGCGCCCAGATTGCCAGCCTCGAAAAGCAATTGGGAACGGAAGAAACCTCGAAAGCAATTCGCAAGGCGGCTGACGACCTGGCTGAGAAACTAACCGGCGCCGAAGGAAAGGTGTTGCAGCTCAAATTGACGGGGAGAGGCCAGGATGACGTACGGTACCCGTCGATGCTGCTGCAGAAAATCAGTTACCTGGCGGCCGAAGTGAGCGGCTCCTCTGATTTTCCGCCCACCACGCAACAAGCGGCGGTGCAGGCCGAGTTGAAGAGGCAAGGTGATGCGGCGCAACAGGAGATGCAACAGCTTTTGGCGACGGATGTGGCGGCCTTCAACGCCATGCTCCGTGAACGGAATATAGCAAACATCATCGTCAAGCTGCCTTGAATGACGGAGTGAAGTGCCGTGGCGGAAGACCATACCACGCTTCGCGGGGCCCGACCCTCCAGGCCGAAGCTCCGGATACGAACCGATTTGCGGCCAGCTCTGGAACTTGTTGGCAGCAGTTGCGTCTATCTACATCCATGGCTACAAAATCATCTAAAGGGAGACCCCACTTGCAAGTGGCGTATCTGTTGGCACAGAGGAAAAGGCGTCTTCTCGGCGATCGTTCTAGTCGAGGCGCTGTAAGTTCGGATGCTCTCGAAGCAGTTTTTCTCGAGTTGTCGAACGCGCAGGCTTTCCTGCTGTGCTCTTGACGATCCACCCCGGTGGTTTCAGCAGCAGCGAGCGAACCGCGACGCCCATCTGCGAAAAAATGCTACCTCGGATCTCTCGTTCAATTTGCGCTTTATGTTCCAGAAATTCGTGCTGCTCCACCTCGGCGACAACGACCAAGTCCTCTGTTCCGGAGTCAGGATTGAAGAGTCCAATGGCAACCGCACGACCGTCGTGGATCGAAGGATGTCCACAAACGATATCCTCCACGTCTTGGGGGTAGACATTCTCGCCCGAAAGGATAAGGACGTCCTTTTGGCGGCCCACAACGAAGAGTTCCTCTTCGTGAAAGAACCCCAAATCACCAGTGCGATACCAACCATCGACCATGGACAGCGCGGTCAGGTCCGAACGATTATAGTAGCCTTCAAACAAGGAATCGCTTTTGACAAGAATCTCCCCCACCCGCCTCGGAGAAAGCGTCTCTCCAGCCTCGGATACGATTCGCGCATCGTTTTGTGGCATGAGTCGTCCTGAGGACGTGAATGAGATTGACCCCATGGCATCCGCGGCAACTTCCTTAATGAGATGCTGACTACTGAAGTGCTGACGATCTGCAAAAATTTTGAGCGGCCCCTTTCTTCCCGACTGCGTGACGGCAAATACGTTTTCTGCCATCGCATATGAACTCTGCAGTGCCTCGCGCCGGAGTCCCTGAGATGCAAATGCCCGGTAGAATTCGTCCATACTCTTCGACTGGACGGGCTCGGAGCAATTTATGAGGGCGCGCAAGGAAGACAAATCGTAGGTGGACTTGCTTTCCTCGGAGGTTCGTCGCGCAACGAATTGAAAGGCAAAGTTTGGCATCCAAGCCAATGTGCATTTATGATCGTGGATGAGTTTCAGCATTGTTTCAGGACGCTGCACCCACTCAGTAGGGACCTGCATGATTACGGGCAGATGGCACACCATAGGCAACATGAAACACGCGATCAATCCCATATCGTGATAAAGCGGCAACCAACTGTACAAGCAATCGTTCCCACTTATGTTCAGAGCTTCGACAAGATGGCCCAATTGCCTCAGAATCGCCGCATGGGATAGAGCGACCCCTTTTTGAAGACCAGTCGTGCCGGCCGAATGTTGAATACATGCGAGGCTTTCCGGCTGAATCGATCGACCATCCAGATCGGTCTCGCTCAAAGGCTCTATGGAAGTCAAAGAGCGGATGATCGTGGTGGAGCTGGCTACTGTCAGGTCGGCGACCAACGCTGCAGGAAAGTTCTCGTCCACAACAACAAATGGTGCCTTTAGGTTAGCGGTCACGCCGCTGAGCCCGGACCTGTACTTTGCGGGCTCCACCTTCGAATTGGGATATGCCAATATCGCAGGCAAAGCGCCCAAGCTCATCGAACCGATGAACGCCGCCATCAACGCAATGCCTTGCGGCATTACAAAAACAACGCGGTCGCCGCAGCGCACTCCCTGCTGTTTTAAGGAGCAAGCATGTTGGTTAGCGAGGCGGCGAAAATCGCCAAAGGTCAGCGAGTGATGGTCATCCGCGTCATGCCACTCGAGCACAAAGAGGCGGTCAGAGGGTGCGGCCTCCAGCGCGTCAAGTAAGCTACGGTAACCAGCGGCGGTGATATTCATAGCGGCCTATAGAACGATTGTGCATGAAGGAAGAATCAAGAATGAATCGTCAACAGGCACGCAGGCCGTCTATCTGTCACTTACCTCATGTGGAACCCCGGAAGCGAGTATTTATTGTCTTCAGGCGCTGCGCCAAACAGAATGGTCTCAGGCCTGGAGTGCTTCGTCGCTATGGACAATAACTGGAGACACTCCGCCCTGGCCACGAGATAGGCATGCTCTTCAATTCATTCCCATTTCTCTTCTTTTTTCTTCCGGCGGTTTTGATGGGCTTCCATCTCCTGGGCAGGCTGGGAAGAATTGCGGCCGTTGGCTGGCTGACAGCGGCATCGCTCGTGTTTTACGGCCACTGGAACAAGGCGTTTCTGCTGCTGCTGGTCGGGTCGATCGTATTCAATTTCCTTTGCGCGCAGGCTATTGTCCGGGCGGCCGGTCGAGCGGGGTGGCAACGAGGGATCCTATGGGCCGGAATAGCAGGAAATCTAAGCCTTCTTTGCTATTACAAATACTGGTTTCCACTTCTCAACAGTCTGGGGTCTTTGTCATACCCGGAGCATTATTTTGGAAACGTGGTTCTTCCCCTGGGAATCTCTTTTTTCACGCTCACGCAGATTGGGTACCTTGTTGACTTGCAGCAGGGCGAGGCGAGTTTTCTTGGCCTTCTCGATCATCTTTTTTTTGTAAGCTTCTTCCCCCACCTAATCGCCGGACCAATCCTTCATCACAGGGAATTCATGCCGCAGGTCACGGAGCGTCGCGTTTTTCGATTGGAATGGGAGGACCTGGCGGTCGGCTCCACATGGTTTGTGATGGGACTGTTCAAGAAAGTCGTCGTTGCCGATCAAATCGCAGTCCATGCCGATCTGTTGTTTGCCAGCCCGGATGGTCAGCCTTTTTTCAAGGTCTGGTGCGGCGTATTGAGCTATGCCGTTCAGCTCTATTTTGATTTTTCCGGTTACACGGACATGGCCATCGGTTTGGCCAAGATGTTCTCCCTGCGCTTTCCGATGAACTTCAATTCTCCTTACAAGGCCAAGAGCATCATTGAATTCTGGCAGCGCTGGCACATGACGCTAACAAACTATCTGATGCTATACATCTACAATCCGATCGCCTTGAACATCAACCGGAAACGCCTGGCGGCAGGGAAAGCCGTCGGCCGCAAGGCAGTTCTCACTGCGGAAGGCTTCTTGCGCGTCATCTGTCTGCCAACCTTTGTCACTATGGTCATCGCGGGCATCTGGCACGGTGCTGGCAGACAGTTCCTTGCATTTGGACTGCTGCACGGAGTTTTTATTTGCATCAATCACGCCTGGAGAACCTTTGCACCCAAATGGAGCGCTGCTCTAGGCTCCGGTCGGCTCGGAGCAGCGACCTGCGTGCTGATCACCTTCGTCGCCGTGGTGTCTGCGCAACTTTTCTTTCGGGCTGATTCCGTTCAGGATGCATTCTCTGTCTTGCGCGGGGCGATTGGCATTAACGGACTCGGACAGGTCCCCGATACAGGAACCGCTCTTTTGCCTTGGGCGGCTCTCGGACTACTCTTCGGGATAATTTGGTGGTTTCCGAATACCCAAGAGATTCTGGGGCAATACTCTGCCGAACAGAGAGCCGAAACAGCTGGATCTCAGAACCTACGCTGGCTTCGATGGCAGCCGACCTGGAAATGGAGCGCCGCGATTTGCGCGGCGCTCTTCGCGTGCTTTGTCCTGATGAAGCCTGCGTCGCGATTCCTATATTTCCAATTCTGATCGGAACCAAGACGCGAAGGTCTACTCTCGCAGCATGCCGGCGATGTCCTCGCCGATGTTTTTTGAGTTCAGGTCTGCGCCCTCGCGAGTAAAATGATTCTTCTCGTTGAACATGCGGATGCTGAATCTTTTCAGGCGATTGTCAGAAAGACTCGCTAATTTTTCGGAATAATAGTCGTAAGAACTGTCGCATTCGGGATACGGCGCTACGTAGACAAGGACACGCGTTCCCTCCTGCGAGTATTTGTTGCGCAATTGTCGGATCCACACAGGGTCTGGTGCTCTCACTTCGAAGTCCCCCACGCAAGCGTTAAGGGAAGGCCCAGGTGCAGTAAAGAGTCCGTGAGTAGTCCGTATCTGCGTCCAGGCACGGTCGTATGTGCCGTCTGTCCAATCCCGCTCAACTAGCGCGGTCCTGAGTATGAATTCAGAGAATTCAAGGGTCTCGATCGGATGCCGCAAGAAAAGCCGAAGGGTTTGCAGATCCAGTTTATGCCGAGTCAGTTGCAAAGCTCCTTCTTCATACAACCTTCCGTTTGGGTCTCTGGGCGCGAAATCAGGCGCGGTGAATTGAAATATCAGAAATCGAGGGCGAGGATTGTTCTTGAGATAAGTGTCCAAAGCAAAAGTGCCCACAATCGCTAGCGCGGTATTCGGCTGTGCGATATTGCAGGTCCGCAGGGAAGTGGCTGCCTCGATGACCGGAGGAGAAACGCCTGTTAGCGCAGAGGAATCGCCGTAGATGATCACCTCGCAATGGCTGTTTCTTAGAACAAAGGGATAGTCGGAGATGGCGAGATAGGAGTTCCTTTGGTGCCGGATATACCAGGAAGAACGTGCGATGAGAAATGAACTAGTTACGGAGATCATGGGAACTAGCAGGATTGCCAGGCAATAGTACGCATGTGATCTTCGTGCATGACCATCATGCATGGGAAGCGGATCAGGAAACTTTGATTCCTCGATTTCTTGCAAAACGACAGGCATCAAACGGTTCCCCGGACGAAGAACATCAGCTGCGGCCTTGCAACTTGGCGCGGATGATTTCCACGAAATTACCCACACTACGTAGTGACTGGAGTTCCGCCGTACGAAACCTTATCGCGAATTCCTTTTCGATCGCCGCGATCAAACTCGCATTGTTGAAGGAATCCCAGCCGGCGATGTCGGACGCTGAGGTTTCCGCATGCAGAATGATTGAATCGTCTTCCAAAATGGTTCGAAAAATGGACGTCAATCTTTCGTAGATGGCCTCGTCGGTTACCGGACGGTACTCGTTTGATGTTGTCATCTGACCTAAGCTTGTTCCCATGTTCAAGCGATCCGTGATGATCGCCCACTAGGCAATCTAATCCCACTAGAATAATACAGTCATTCCAGGTCGAATCTCTTCGATCGGCCGTCCCTTTTGTTCATTCTTATAATGCAAGTTCTTCGATTCGATTCAATACCCTAGGATAATAAGCGCGGCGCTAATTCTTCACGGATTCTAAACGTACCCAATACAAAATCGTCGGCTTTCTACAGCGCAGGAGCGACGACATCAATTGGCACGTACAAGTAGCGGTCAGGCCGTGCCCACCTGCGCTTGTCGCAAAGGCAGTCGCGCGATACCGCCCTCCGTGCCGACAACTCTGAGACAGGTTGTTACCCCGCCGCGGCAGCGGGGAGGGTTCATCACCCCCGTGGTACAGAGCGTGCAGGTCGCTAAGCGGAACAAGCGACGCATATTATGTCTCCGTGAGCTTAAGGGAATCATTCATAGCGGAGGGCAACCATGGGGTCGACACGTGTGGCACGGCGAGCGGGGATGAAGCAGGCGAGCAGAGCGACAACCGCGAGCAAGCTCGCCACGCCGGCAAAAGTGAGAGGGTCGGTGGCGCTAACACCGAAAAGCAGAGTGCCCAGGAGCCGTGAGAGGGTGAGCGCGGCAACCACGCCGATGGCCACGCCGAGAAGGGTGAGGCGCGTGCCCTGTACAAGCACGAGGCGGAGTACATCGCGGCGCTGGGCGCCGAGAGCGATGCGAATGCCAAGTTCCTGCGTGCGTTGGGTCACGCTGTAGGCGATCAGGCCATAGATGCCGACGGCGGCGAGCATCAGAGCGACCACTGCAAAGATGCCAAGAAGAACCATGGTGAAGCGCGAGCGGGAAACAGAGTCGGCGAGAAGCTGGTCCATTGTTGCGACGGAGGCCATAGGCAGTTCCGGATCCAGCTGTTGCAGTTGATTGAGGATGGTGGAAAGCACGGCCAAAGGATCGTTCGAGGTCCGTACCAGAATGGTCATCCCCGACATGACGAGCTCGGAGTGCGGCCAATAAACCGTGGGTTCAGGGGCCGTGTCGAGCCCGAGTTGATGCACGTCACCAACCACGCCGATGATTTCAGATGGCTGGCTCTCAGCCTCCGCATCGCTCTTCATGTAGATGACGGCTTTCTGGCCGAGGGGATTGACCCCGTGCAGATATTTGTCCGCGAAAGCTCGATTGATGATGGTCACGTGGTTTTCTGCTGCTAGCTCATGCGTGTTGAAAAGACGGCCAGCGCGCAGGGGAACACTCATGGTGGGGAAATAGTCCGGCCCGACAACACGGACGTTGGCCACGGGAAGGTCCGAGAGCGCGAGCGACGGCTGGCTGAGAAGACGCACGCCGGTAGCAGCACCCAGCCCGGTCAGCGGAGGAAAGCTTTCCATGCTGGCCGAGCGGACGCCGGGGACGGCGCTGATTCTGGCGAGAAGCTGCTGGAAGAATGTGATGCACGATTGGTCTCGACCGTATTTGGACCGGGGAAGCGTGATCTTGAAGGTCAAGAGGTGACCGGTATCAAAGCCCGGATCAACGCCAATCAAGCGGACGAAGCTGCGAATGAGCAAGCCGGAGCCGGTGAGCAAGACGAGGGCTAGGCCCAACTGTGCGACCACGAAGGCGTTGCGCGCAAAGGCGCGGCGGCGCGCGGAGGAGGAGCCGCGGCCTCCTTCCTTGAGAGTCTCCGAGATTCGTGAATGTGCCGAGATATAGGAAGGCAGAAAGCCAAAGAGCAAACCCGCGAGAAGCGTTGCGGCGACAGCGAAAACGAGTACACGTAAATCTATGGAGACGGCTAGCAGGTCAAGGAGATTCCGAGGACTAGCGGCGAGAAGAGTATTGGTGCCCCACACGGCGAGCGCGACCCCGATGCCGCCGCCGATCAGCGCGAGAAGCAAACTTTCCATCAGCAACTGGCGCGCGACTCGCCAACGGCTCGCGCCCATGGCGGTGCGAATGGCCATCTCGCGTTCGCGACTCGCGGCACGAGCGAGGAGCAAGCTGGAAACATTGGCGCAGGCAATCAGGAGTACGAAAGCGACGGCGCCGAACAAGATTAACAGCGCGGGACGCAAGTCGCCCGAGATTTGGTCACGCAAGGAAAGCACGTTGACGCCCCAGTGCCCGTCGAAATCGGGATCTTCCTGTTCCAGCCGGGCCGCGATAGCGCTCATCTCGGTCTGCGCCTGCGAATGAGTGACGCCTGGTTTCAGTCGCGCAGCCACGGTCATGAAGCGGCCAATTTCCTTGTGATGGTGAAATGCTTGAGGAAACACAAACGGAGACCACATTTGAGGCTTTGCGCCGGTGAGTGAGCCATCCTTGATGAACCAATCGAAATTCTGAGGCGCAACCCCAACAACGGTTTGGGGATGCCCATTCAGTAGAATGAATTTGCCGATGATGGCGGGATCACCTGCGAAACGTTGTTTCCAAAGACCGTAGCTGAGAATGACGACGTTGTCGTGGCCGGACTGGCCGTTTTCGGGGGTGAATCCAGGGCCAAGGAGGAGATTGACTCCCAGGAGGGAAAAGAAACTCGTGGAGACATCCTGGACAACAACTTCCTCGGGGTCGCCATTTCCGGTGAGATTGGCGTGCTCGTCGAAAATAAAAGACATGCCCGAGAAGACGGTATTCCGGCTCTGCCAATCGAGAAAGTTCGGGGGAGAAACAGTGTTATGAGCATTGACGTGCTGGGAATTGCTTTCCCAAACCATCACCAAGTTGTCCGGATCGTGGTAGGGCAGAGGGCGAAGGAGAACGGAATTGATGACGGAGAAAATAGCGGTATTAGCGCCAATGCCGAGAGCGAGAGTAAGGACGGAGACGGCGGTGAAACCGGGACTGCGCCGCAGCATGCGGAGTGCGTAGTGAAAATCGCGGGCGGTTTCGTCGAGCCAAGCAACAACGTCCGCTTCGCGAGTGTCTTCCTTGAGGAGGGCGGTGTTGCCGAAGCGCCTTTGCGCCTCGTAGTTTGCCTCCTCCGGCGACATTCCGGCGGCGACGTTGTCGGCGACGCGCATCTCGATGTGCGAGCGCAGTTCGTCGTCGAGGTCGTGGTCCAAGCGGTCTCGCTTTAACATGCCTCGCAACCTGGCGATCCAAGACATAGGGCACCTTCCTTTCGGCCTCTCAGACGAACTGGAGAACGTGGGCGACGCCTTCTGTGAACCGCTCCCAATTCTTTTCTTCTGCGGCGAGTTGTTTGCGGCCTTTGGCACTCAAGCGATAGTAGCGGGCGCGGCGATTATTCTCTGAAATGCCCCATTCCGCGCTAACCCACCCATCCTGCTCCATGCGGTGGAGCGCGGGATAAAGAGAGCCTTCCTCCACGCGCAGGATATCCTTTGATATCAGCTGAATATGAAGCGTCATGCCATAGCCGTGCATCGGCCCGCGAGCGAGGGTCTTGAGAACGAGCAGGGCCAGAGTGCCCTGGAGAAGGTCATTTTTTGTTTTGAGCACGGCGTTCCTATAGATAGCTATAGGTACAGACGGCTGTCAGGTCAAAAAGGTAGTTTGCGTGCGGCGAGGATGGTGGCGGAAAACAAACTTGCGTACTTCCGTTCTTCAGTCATGGGACTTCCCGGGGTTTGGGTGTGGCGCGGCGGCAGGCAGTCAACGCCAACCAGGTTTTTTACTGTCGCAAGAAGGATCGCGAAGAACGGCTGGATAAGAGCCAGTCCGGCAAGCTCCTGGGGTCGTTCCTCTAAGGCACTGACCCTGCCCGCGTTGGGTTAAGCTATTTTGAAGAGGTCGCTTATGAGCTTGTTTTGCCTGGTTCACGGCTCGACCCAAAACGCTGCTTGCTGGGACCTGCTAGTTCCCAAACTCGAACGGCGCGGTCACGACGTTGTGCGCATGAATCTGCCGACGAACGAATCGGAAGCCAGCGCCACTCGCTACGCTGAGGTCGTCGCCGCTTCAATACCTCGAGATTGTGACGATGCGATTGTCGTCGCGCACTCTGCAAGCGGTCTCTTTCTCCCGCTTGTTCCGCAAAGGTGTCTTGTACGCCGCCTGGTGTTTTTGGCTGCGGTAATACCTCAGATCGGAAAAAGCCTGCGAGATCAAGTCAACGAGGATAAGAATATGTTCAACCCAGAATGGCTCGGCAAAGATCCCACGAAGGACGATGAACTCGCTCGAACATTTCTTTTCCACGACTGTTCTCCCAAGCTGACCAACTGGGCCTTGAGCACAATGAGTCTCATGTTAGCGCGCCGAGCGATTCTGGAAGTCTGCCCCTTGAGCACATGGCCAGCGGTTCCGTCGTCTTACATCCTCTGCCTCGACGACAAGACGATTCAACCCGAGTGGTCCCGACGAGCTGCGCGCGAACGACTGGGGGTGGATTCAATGGAATTGCCAGGGGGCCACTGTCCATACATCTCACGACCGAGCGACCTGGCCGACGTGCTCTCAGCTCTGGATTAGCCCGCCTGCGATATCGAAGCGGTTCGCTCTGGTTATGCCGCTAGTCCGATCAGGATTCATCGTTACGCAATCAAGGGGAGGGGAACAGCTTGGCAAGGTGATAGAGGAGCGTTTCCTTCGCAATTTCTCTCCTTGTTGCCTGGGAGTGGCGCTGGCCTCCGAAATGCCATTCGAGAATGGAGTTGCAGACGAGTCAGTAGTTTCCGACCTCCGTGACACTCATCGCCCTGCCCTTGGCCGTCGGTCGTCGGGATTTTGCGACGGGAAGGCTGCTTCAAGCAAGAAATCCTTAACCGTTTCGCTCACCGTGCGCGGAAATCGCAGCGCGTAATCTCGAAGCTTGGCCGGCGTTAGAAACTGCAATTGGAGTTCGTCTAAGGGCGTCGGAAGTCCTTCCTGACGGTTTAGGTAGATCCAATCCAGTAGCGCCTTCTCAGGTTCCGCGATGAGATATTTGTTGTAGCGAGTAGCTTTTTCCTCATAGCCCCAATAGAGTTCAGAAGAGATCTTTCTATACACGATGCTGAGAGATTTGCTTCTGAAAGACTGCGGATAGCCAGGTGTTACGCAAGTCAGTATTGAGGGGCTCTGAGTAATGATGCCTCGCTCGACCAAAGCGGACTCAAGCGAAATGTAGGAACGAGGCCGAAGAACACTTACGAGATCACGAGGTGAAAATTGCTGGTTGAAGTGGTTGATGTAGATCTTAGTCGAGACACGTTCGACGAGTCCTTGCGCCTCATATCGGCGCAAAGCATCTCGTACGACACGTTCAGAGAGCTTGTGTTTGCGAGCTAAATGGTCGGTGCGCACGATGCAATTGTTTCGCGCTTCTTCTGTCAGGATAGTTGTCCAATTCATTGCGGCTCCTTCCCGAGCCAATGAGCCAACACGACTCGTAATGAGCGGCGGATGGTCTCAAATTCGTTCTTGGCTAGCTCTTCAAAGATGGCTAGTGGCAAGACCGGACGGAGTTCGACGGTGCAGAGCTTAGCATTGATGTCCTGAATTCGAATTTCGATCGATTCTCGGTCTGTCTCCTTTATTGCGATGAAATCCTCAAGGTGTGCTTGAAGATTCTTGTCGAGCTGCGCTCCTCGGGTAAGAAGGAGATGAATATCGAAGGCATCCCTAGCCTTCACATGACGGCGATTGAGAAAAGTCTCACATTTCTGAAACAGCAGATAGTTCGCACTTGGGTGGCTACGATTTTTTCTGGAGCGTTCGCAATTACCTTCTTGACGATCTGGGTCTCCAAGACATTTCCGCTGATGCTGGTTAGATCGATGCTGAAGAGGGCCCTCTGATTGGCGAGGACCCACTGCTTGACGAAGCCTGGGCTCTCGATATCTTTCCGGAATTCGAGCTGGCTTAGGCCGAGGGTCTCTGCAATTGACTGGATGCTGGAACGAACAACATCCTCGATTTCTTCGGGCCTTGGGATCTGCGTTGGGGAGGCGAGCAGGTCCAAGTCTCGGGACAATCGAGGGCTCTCGTAGAAAAGCACGAGGGCGGCTCCTCCAAATAAGATGAGTTGATCGGGGAACGCGGCGAAGAGTGCCGCCGCACTTTCCTCGATGAGGACGAGGATTTCGGCTTCGACTTGCTGGAAGCCGCGTTCCTTGTACTTGTCGATCCTTGCCTGTAAGTTCATAGTAGCTAAAAGTAGCACATTGTGCGCAACTCGCAATCAAATGTCTATCTATGATTGCTGAAAGACGTATATTTGACACTTTCAGCGACTATGATGTAATCTTGGTAAGTTTGAAGATCGCCAGAATAGGACGCTCGCGGGCATGATTCTCATCGAAACTGCTGATTCTGGGCCTTTGGCGAAATAGCAGTCGTTGAATCCTAGAGAGAAGCTTTTTCTTCTGGAGCGGAGACCAGACGGAGCTATCTAGCTGAGCATTAATATTTGTGAAATTTGAGTGATCTGCTGGCGACACGGGCGCGGACACTGCCACTTATGCCGGAAAAGATTATCCGCGATCCAGGGATAGCGGGAGCAAACACTGCGCCGTCGCGCACCCACAAATTAGCTCGGTGCCCAGATCAATAATCTAGGAATGACCAAGAATCAATTCTTGTCGTCATCTCTCCCGCCGATGACAATCACGTGTGGGTCACAGGTATAGCCTCCATCGACCGATATGACGTATTCAAAGGACTCGGCGTTATTTGCAGGCTTGACTAGAGGCCCGGTTTTATAATTGTTTTTATCGAAATATCTTCGTTTACTCATAGCAGGCGATTTCTTCGTGAAAATGATGTGAAAATCACTAACGCCCGTAGCAGACGAGTCTATATGCCACTCTACAGTATCGGTGGAAGCTGCAGGTTTTTGGTCTATGTCGACGCACGCGGCTGATGCATCCACGTTAATGACCTGTGGTGGGGGAGGGAGCTTTATTGTCAATGGCCTTGATTTGTTGGTTTGAGCCACAATCACGCCAATTAGCAGCAATGCCCCAACGAGTGGAGCAGCCAATAAAGTCCGATGGTAAGTCATTTAGTCTTCTCCTCGTTCGCTAGATGTAGGAAGCGGGAATTGCCGTGAAGGCTATCGAAATTAGGAGAGTCGAGCAAGGAGGATTTTGGCAAACCTGCCGCGATCGCTTTTTGAAGCCAAGTTAGAGTCGCTTCTTCATCACCGAATTGGTTGTAAATCAGCGCGGCGTTAAACAGCAAGTTTGGATCCTGAGGATTCAGACGAAGGCACCGATCGAGGAATGTCATTGCTTCTCTTCGACGTCCGAGCATGGCTTTATACTCGGCGACATAGCCAAGCGCATTCACGTCACGTGGGTCGACTCCGAGGAGAACAAGGGCGAGAGAGCTTGCTTTCTCGTAAGCGGCTGGCGCTTTAGGTCTGAGTCCCGGAGACCAATAGTATGCATCGCCCAAATTTCCCCAGACTTCGTAGTTGCGTTCGTCCAGTTGGACAGCCTCTTCGTAAATTTTGGCGGCATCGGGAAACCGACGAAGTTGGAAGTAGGCGGTACCCAAATTCGATAGCGTCTCTGCGGTTTTTCGAATTGTTATCGACCGTTCAAGCATCGGAACAGCTTCCGAATAGCGAGTTTGGAGCAAGTATGCGTTTCCCAAATTGCTGTAACCGGCGAAATTGTCTGGCGCCAAAGCGATCACCTGCTTAAACATTTCAGCCGCATCTTGATACTGACCTTGCGCCATCTGAAACTCACCCAGGCGGTTGTATGCGAGGGGATAGCTAGGCCGTAGCTGAATTGCACGCTTGTAAGTTGCCTCCGCCTCCTGTGTCATCCCCAGCTTCTTGTACGCCGTGGCCAGTCCGATGTATGGGTATTCGTCGCTGGGATCTAGCTGGATGGCTTCTTGAAACTGTTCCAATGCTTGTTCATACTCACCCGTATCAGTCAGAACCAGGCCGAGGCAGATGTGCCCCTCTGGAGCATTGCCATTTAGTTCCTTTGCCCGCTGGCATGCGTAGTTTGCCCGTACAATCCATTTTTCATCTTTCGTTAGTCCATACTCTTTCAAGTACGCTTGACCAAGCCCAGCAAAGGCGGGACCATATTTCTGGTCCAGGTCCAAAGCATGATTGAACACGGCGATTGCACTTTCGAAACTTTCCGGGCGATTGAAGGACTGAAGGTATCCGCGACCTTGAACATAGTAGTCGTATGCACTGGGTTGCGAGGTTTTGTTGGTCAACAAGGCTCGCCTTTCAGCAGGCTGAAGTTGAATTTCTAAGACGTTTGCAACACCCTCGCAAACCTTGTCTTCGACGTTGAATGCATCCGTAGTCTTGCCGGTCACAGTCCCTGCTCCAAGTTGCAGCATCGAATTGGCATCAATAAGATTGAAATTGATGCGAATCTGATCTCCTGAACGCTGCAAATTGAGTTCAAGACCCAGGCCTGCTCCAAATTCTTTATGTGCTTGCTCCACCGTGGCGATATTCTTTGCTTGAATAGCCGACATCGGAATAACCTGAATTGCGTGTTTTTCCGTGAGCTGCGTCAGCCGCGCCGTGAGTGTTTCCACTAAACCCCTTCCAAACGCTGCCATGGCGGGATCTGTTCCGCTCATATTCATGGGCAAAACCGCCAATTGGCCTTGCCTGGACTGCGTCGTGGTCCGGAAAAGAACGATGCGGAAAACAAACACGGTGACAGCAATAATCACAATACCGCCGACAGTGATCATTAATTTCTTGTTCCCGGGGATATGACCTTTGTGATCGGTTCTCTCATCTTGCGTTCCTGGGTCCAAATTGGGTACCGCAACCTCAAGCGCCGCCTGGACTTCCCCGGCTTGCTGGAATCGTTCGTTCGGCACTTTGCGTAGACACCGATGAATGACCGCCTTAACGCCACGAGGAGCACTCGAAGGAATTGGTTCAGGCTCGGTATGAAGAATAGCCGAGGTAATTTCATACGGCGTGCGGCCTTTAAAAGGTAGAGCCCCCGTGAGCATTTCGAACATGAGCACGCCGAGGGACCACACGTCGCTGCGGGAGTCTGGGGATTTACCCTGCAGGATCTCGGGAGCCGCATAGGGGAGTGTCCCAATGAACCCCCCGGGTTTATCTACAGTTATATTGGACCTGGTCATATCGAGATCGGATTCGTGCAAATGCTTCGCCAGTCCAAAATCGACAACCTTTGCACGGCCATCCGATGAAATCATTACATTGGAAGTCTTGATGTCACGATGAAGAATCCCAAGGCTATGCGCGTTGGCAAGTGCCTCCGAGATTTGCGTGGCGTATTTAAACCAAATGTCTATGGGCAACCCGTCGGAAGCTATAACTCGTAGTGTGCGCCCCCTTACAAACTCCATGGCGATGTACAGAACTCCGTCGGCCTCCGCAACCTCATAGACAGCGCAAACGTTAGGATGATTTAAGGCAGCGGCAGTTTGGGCTTCACGGCGGAGTCGAGCTCGGGCGGTTTGGTCCCTAAGTAAGTCGACGGGCAGAACCTTGAGTGCAACATCCCGATGGAGCTGCTCGTCGTAGGCGCGGTAAACGACGCCCATGCCGCCTTCGCCGAGCCTCTCCAAGATACGATAATGAGAGAGGTTCTGGCCAACGAGCGATTCTGAATCCGCCATTTGACGCACATCTTAGGTTTAGTCAAAAAACAAGTCAACGAAGGTAAAATTCTGATAGGCTGAAACCAGCGGTGCATTTGATATCTGAAGATCGGTGTATCCGCCACCGTTGGTAAATAATTCCCTCTCAACCGATGGAGCTAGTCCCGGATTGACGTGCCGTTGCAGATAAACCAATTGTTGCGAACTGGATAGCAGACGTTCTCGACTGGTGCGGCCATCAAGTGTTGCCACTCTACTCCTCAGGAGAAGCCCTTGGGCACCTCTTCGAGATTCAATTTAACTTGGCCATCATCTTTGTCATGTTGCTAACTATTCCCGGTGATGAGCCAGGGGGTTGCTGCCGAGAGTCTGGGCATAGTTCAGGCATAGTCGAGCAAATAGACCCACAAACGACGCGGATTGGCGTTACCGCGCTGCAAAAGCCCATAAGGCAATAAGTGCACTCAGCTCAGAGAGTTCGAAAAGAAGAGACTGGTGCCCGGGGTGGGAGTCGAACCCACATGAGGAAAAATCCCCGGAGGATTTTAAGTCCTCAGCGTCTGCCATTCCGCCACCCGGGCCTGGGCAGATTAAGTCACGATTGTACAACAGGTTGCTGCTCCTTTCCGGGTTCCCCGTTTTGGGTCCACTGTGCATGAACTGTGAATTACGTTTTCGGGTAAAGCGGCCGATTGCATGGCCGCGAGCAGTGCGGCCCCCTTCCGCTGTTGCGCCGCAAGC
>Ga0210384_10003759_pt1 | contig 17309 bp, 17 predicted proteins | sample IncBWH2MmetaG_FD_160574 | JGI IMG/M metagenome (GOLD analysis project Ga0210384, IMG submission 160574) | Forest soil microbial communities from Barre Woods Harvard Forest LTER site, Petersham, Massachusetts, United States - Inc-BW-H-2-M | ecosystem: Environmental > Terrestrial > Soil >...
TTTCTCTATGGAGCCGGGGTGGACTACAAGGTCTTCTCGATTCTGCCAATAATCTCGAAATCTTCGTTGTCTTCAAAGGTCGCTCTGCGCCTGCAATACCGTGGGCTGGTTTATAAGGCGCCTAGCTTCGACGTGCAGAACTTGTTCACCGGCGCCGAGGGCCACATGGCCGAGCCGTCGGTCGGGTTGGTAGTGAAATTTTAAACGGTTGTCGAAAACTCAAGGATTGAGCGCTTCTCTTCGCAGCTTGCGACTCTCCGCCAACAGTGCCATGGAATGCATCAGGTTCTGCAAAGTCACAATTCCAACCAGACGCTGATCTTCGACCACGGGAATGATGCTGAGGTTGCGGGCGGTGAGCTTGCGGAAGGCTGAGGCCAGCGATTCCTTTTTCTGGGCCACTTCAAAGATCCGGTTCATCACCGCTTGCACGTAACCGTTGCCCTCCTTGCGAAGGACTTCGAGTATCTTCTGCTTGGAAATCACTCCCACCATATCGCTGCCGCGAATTACTGGGAAGTCGTCCTGCAGCGAGTGCACTGCCTTATCCAAGGCGTCCTCCAATGTGTCGGCGGGGGAAAGCGTGGCGAAGTCAGTGAGCATGATGTCTTCCAGGTGGACCGCCTCAAGCACTGATTGAAAGACCGCTGAGCGCTCTTCCAGTTGGGCCGCAAGCAGCAGGAAGAAGCCGATCATCGCCAGCCAAGCGCTGGGAGGACCGGCGCCCTGCATATATTGCAGCATGCCTGCGAATATAAATACGGTGGCAAGAGTTTGGCCGATCGAAACGGCGCGGCGGGTGGCGCGAACCGGGTCCATGCGGCGGCTGAACACAGCACGCAGCACGCGGCCGCCATCCATCGGATATGCAGGCAGCAGATTGAACCCGGCGAGCCAGAGATTGGCCCAGACCAGGCTTCGCGGCAAATTGCTGGAATCAAGGTAAGGCCTGGCCCACAGCTGGAACCGTGGGGCCACTAGAAGAATCATGCCAGCGGATACCACTGCAATCACCAGATTCACCAGGGGGCCAGCCAAGGCGATGCGAATATCCCGTTTCCACGTCAGAGTTCCAGGTTCCAGGGGCTGCTGCGTTTCATCCAGCAGCGTAACTCCGCCAATCGGCAATAGGATGATCGCTTTAGCGCGGATACCGGCATGTCGGCCCACCAACGCGTGGCCCAACTCATGCAAAATCACGCAACCGAAGATAATCGCGACCAGCGCCAGGCCACGGGCTGCGCTCGCGTTCCCATGCGCTGCCGATTCCGTGAGCCACACAAAGAACAAGAGGAAGACAAAGCTCAAGTGGATGCGGAGTTCTACTCCGAAGATACGGCCCGCCAAGATCGACCAGCTTTTCATACCCAAAGCCCGCGGCAGCTTTTCGTTACTACCATTCTATATAGTTTAGACGCCAGTATGTGATCCCGGGATTCGGTTTGGATAGTCGAAGGTGCTAGGACGGAGATTTCAGCGGCAGCCGTCCACGAGCGGGCCCAACTATGCGAGTGATCGCCGGAAAATACCGGAGTCGTCCGCTGCGCTCGCTGCGTGGAATGGATCTGCGCCCCACCGCCGACCGCCTGCGCGAGACTCTGTTCAACGTTCTTACTGCCGGGAATCCGGCCGCACTTGAGGGGACAGTCTGGCTGGACCTCTTTGCCGGAACCGGCGCGGTCGGCATCGAAGCACTGAGCCGCGGCGCTAGTTCTGTTTATTTCGTGGAATCTTCCGTGCCCGCGGCAGAGCTGGCAAGAAAGAATCTGCAGTCTTTGGGAGTGGAATCTGGTTTTCAGGTTCTCAAGCAGGATGTCATACGCACTTTGCAAAAGCTGGAAGCGGAGCCCGTTACGGCGGACTTTGTTTTCCTTGACCCGCCCTATCATATGGAACAGTGCTACCAGCAGACTCTGGAATTCTTGGGAGACTCTGGTTTGCTGAGGTCGAATGCGGTGGTTATCGCTGAGCACCAACGAAAATTTGATCCGGGAGAAATATTCGGGTCATTGCAGCGGTACCGGAAGCTGGAGCAGGGAGATGCGACGTTGAGTTTTTATCGACAAAATGTAGGTAAGTGAGTCGAACCAGCTCGTCGCCGACTTACATCAGAATCTCATCTGCGCGTCGCATGATGGGGTGCTGCATTTCCTCCAAATCATTTTTCACCAGGTTGAGGCCGTACACGCACTGCTCGAAGTGCTGTGACAGGTTGGCGAACAGTGGAGCCACCTTGGTGTACTCGAAGTGCTCGAACTTGGAGACGATGTAATAGCTCTCTTTGCCCGCCTTCATCCATTCGATGAAATTTTCCAGACGATGGCGTCGTAGCCGGAAGTGGTTGATGCTCTCGGGAAACATTCCGGCGAAGAAAAGCGTGTAATCGCCGATGTGCTTGCGCACCTGGCGCTCACGGTCAAACGAAGGCGCAGGGCCGAATACCGGATCGGATTCCAGCAGCATCTCGCCAACATCGCTCAACGGCTGTCCCGTGGCATTGCGAATTTTAAACAACTGTTCCACGTCGCAGAATTCCGCCATCAAGCTGGCCACATAACTCACGATCTGCGGATCGCGGATACCGATCTCTTCGGCATAATGCCGTCCTACCAGTTCAACGAACAACTGCTGCAGCGGGTGCGTTTCCGGAATCATTCGGGGCTCACCTCCTGGAAAACCCATACCTGCAACGGGATTCCAACCGCGCTGTGCGCATGTTTACCTTAGGTTTGATGCCAAGGCAAGTGACTTTTGTAAGTCGCACCCATCAGTTATTTCGATGATGCAAATCATTGCGCGGTTTCCCGCTTTCCTGTTGGCAAACGGTGAAGTCGGCTGCTAATTCGATGGCGAGCTACAGCGGTTTCAGTACAATCATCGGCAAGGAGGAGGTCATGCAACGGCAAAACATTTCCAGCGGAGCACCGTGGGAACCGATAGTGGGTTACTCCCGTGCTGTCAAGGTCGGCTCATCGGTTCATGTTGCGGGCACGACGGCCACTGGTTCCGATGGCAAGATCGTAGGAGTAGGCGACGCCTACGCCCAAGCGGTGCAGGCGCTGAAGAATATCGAGTCAGCCCTCCAGAAAGCGGGCGCCACCCTCAAAGATGTAGTTCGCACCCGCATATTCCTCACTCGCATCGCGGATTGGGAGAAAGTCGGCAAAGCCCACGGGGATTGTTTTCGAGATATTCGTCCCGCGTCCACCATGGTGGCAGTGAGTGCTCTAGTTTCGCCGGATATGCTGTTGGAGATTGAAGCAGACGCCATTATCACCGGCCAGGGAGCGTAGAATATCGCGCATTCAAAAGGAGGCACATGAAGATCTCGCGCTCTGTGCTTTTGCTTTGTCTAACGCTTGGATTCGCGTTTGCGCAAGAGCCGACTCCTCAACCCGTCGCGGTGATTCGCGCTGGCATACTGATTGACGGCAAATCTGACACGCCGCGTCGAGACCAGGTCATCATCGTGCGCGGCAACAGAATTGAAAGTGTCTCCGATGCTGCCTCGGCAAAGATTCCTTCCGGCGCGACTGTCATCGATCTCTCTCATGTCACGGTTCTGCCCGGACTGATCGATTCTCACACCCACATCTTCCTGCAAGGTGAGGATCCGGCCAAGGGAGGCTACGATGTAAATATCCTGAAATATCCGCTGGCTTTTCGCGCCGCTCGGGCCACGGTGGCGGCTCGTCGGGCACTGGAACAAGGGTTCACCACACTGCGCGATGTAGAGACTGAAGGCGCAGGCTACGGCGACGTCGGCATCAAGCAGGCAATTGAAGGCGGCTACATCCCTGGGCCGCGGATGTTTGTTGCCACTCGGGCGATTTCCACGACCGGCGGTTACAACCTCGAAGACTATGCGCCCGAGTTAGACATGCCCAAGGGCGCACAACTGATTGATGGTCCAGTCGAGGCGCGAAAAGCCGCGCGTGAGCAACTCTCTCACGGAGCAGACTGGATCAAGGTTTACATGACCCACCGTTCCTGGGTGGGCAAGAACGGGGAACTGGTTTCGCAGCCCACACTCACGGTCGAAGAACTGAAAGCTATCGTGGACGAAACCCACGGCTGGGGCAGGAAAGTTGCCTGTCATGCCTACAACGGCATCGGATTGCAGCGTGCGCTCGACGGTGGTTGCGATTCGATCGAGCACGGTCTTGAAATCACCGACGCGCAGATCGCGCAGATGGTCAGGCAAGGCACCTGGTATTGTCCTACGCTCAGCCCTTACTACATCGATTGGGCTCCAGCCGACACGCCGGCTGGCCAGCGCGACCGCAAGCGCGCCGCCGTGCATGGCCCATCCTTCCAGAAAGCGCTGAAAGCAGGGGTCAAGATCGTCTATGGCACGGACATGGGTGGGATACCGTGGACTGAACCCATGGCTCAGGAATTCTCGCGGATGGTCGAATTCGGGATGTCTCCCATTGACGCCATCAAGAGCGCCACCTCCCGAGCGGCCCTGATGCTCGATATGGAAGGCCAGATTGGCGTGGTAGCCCCCGGTGCGTACGCGGACATCATTGCCGTGGATGGCGATCCGCTGCGCGACATCAAGGTTCTCAGGACAGTGGCGTTCGTGATGAAAGATGGGAAGGTTTTCAAAAATGAGGCCAAGTAGTGGAGGTCACTGTTATTCGGGGTAGAGCGAGCAATCTTTATTCCCGGCAAAGTTATCCGAGTAGGGATGCTTCGGCTGCTCTGGCCTCCCGCCAGCGGAAGGCCAGATTCGCTCAGCATGACAAAGCGCTCAGCATGACAAATTTGCGATTTGGAGCGGCAATCGCGCCCATCCAAAAATCTTATGGCCAAATGCCCTTGACAGCGGCCGCACGCACGTCATAATGCCCCAATCTCCTTTTGATCGGTTTGGTCCCGGCTGGCAGTTCGATGCTTCCGGTTGGGACCTGCAGGAGGTCATCATGAGTGTTCTAGAACTCTGTGATTCGGAAGTGGCGAAGGTACCGGTTGAGGCCAGCGTCGCAGAGGCCATCAATCTCATGCTGGACCATCGTGTAGGTGCCGTGGGCGTGGTGGACGGCGAGGGACGAGTGGCGGGAATTTTCACCGAACGTGACGTGTTACGCAAACTGTCGCTGAGCGGGCGCGACCCGAAGAAAACCCCGGTGAGAGAGTTGATGACCACACCCGTGGAGCTTGCCACGTTGGCAACTACTCCTGGCGAAGCTTTAGCCACAATGGTAGAACGTCATTTCCGCCATCTTCCTGTCGTGGATGGCGAGGGCAAGCTTCTCGGCATGCTTTCGATCCGCAATGTCCTCGAATGGCGGATAGGTGACCTCAGCCAGGAACTGGACTCGCTGGAGCAGTACGTTGCCAACGACGGTCCTGGCGGTTAGAACCCAGATGCACATTCTTAACTGAAATCTGCTGCTTCGACGATCTCTGCCGGCTATTCTTCTTCGCTTCGTTGTGACCTCCGCCTGCATTCAATACAATTTGTTTCGCTTACTAGGACGCCTGTCCCGCCGTCAAATCTGAGTTCCGAGGAAAAATAATGGTCAGAACTGCAAGACGTTTTCTAGTTGGTGTATGGCTCATGACGCTCACGTTTGTCGGCCTAATGCCCGCACAACAGCTACCCAGCCGCGTGGTTGTCCGAGCCGGAAAACTTCTGGACGTAAAAACGGGCAAGACACTTGCCGATCAGGCCATTGTCATTGAGGGAGACAAGATCGTCAGTGTGGGCGCGATGGCTGCGGTGAAGTCCTCCGCCGGTGATCGAGTGATCGATCTTTCTCACGCCACGGTCCTTCCGGGGCTGACCGACGCGCATACCCATCTGACTATGGATCCCAAGAATATTGGATACGCGAGTCTTGCCGTATCTGTACCGCGTGAGGCACTGACCGGGGCGCGCAACGCCCGTGTAACTTTGGAGGCTGGGTTCACCAGCGTCCGCAACGTTGGGGCCAGCGCCTTTACCGATGTGGCCTTGCGCGACGCCATCAACGCCGGTGAAATTCCAGGTCCGCACATGCTGGTGAGTGGCCCTGCGCTGAGCATCACCGGAGGACACTGCGACAATAATCTGCTGCCCTTCGAGTATCACGCCACAGAAGAAGGCGTAGCTGACGGCATCGCGCAGGTGCAGCACAAAGTCCGCGAAAATATTAAGTACGGCGCAGACTTGATCAAGGTCTGCGCCACTGGCGGTGTGCTTTCCAAAGGCGACGATCCCCAGGCGTCGCAATATACGTTGGAAGAGATGAAAGCGATCGTGGCCGATGCTCACCGCTTGGGACGCAAGGTCGCGGCTCACGCTCACGGCGCCCAAGGTATTCTCTGGGCTTCAGAGGCGGGTGTGGATTCTATCGAGCACGGTTCTTATATCGACGATGCGGGCATCGCCGAAATGAAAAAGAACGGCACTTATCTGGTCCCTACGCTCTATTTGGGCGACTGGTTTCTGGAGAATGCTGAAAAGAACCGTGTTCCTGATTTCCTGTTGTTCAAGGCCAAGGCCGTAGTGCCAGCGGCGCGCAAGAATATCGCTCACGCTTTTGCCAGTGGCGTGAAAGTTGCGTTCGGTACCGATGCCGCCGTCTATCCGCACGGTTTGAACGCGCACGAGTTCGCGGTCATGGTGAAACTCGGATTGACTCCGCTGCAATCCATCCAGGCAGCCACCATCAATGCAGCAGATCTGCTGGGTTGGTCGGACAAGATCGGCACCGTCGAACCCGGAAGGTGGGCAGACATTATCGCGGTGGATGGTGATCCGTTGCAGGACGTCACCACACTGGAGCGAGTAGAGTTCGTGATGAAGGGCGGAGAAGTGGTGAAGAACCAGTACGAGAAATAGGCGCGACTATTTCTTCAATCGAAAAGGCCCGCTCGAGAGCTGGCCTTCGCGCGGCGACGTCAGCCAGGAACTGGACTCTCTGGAGCAGTATGTCGCCAACGATGATCCCGGGGGGCTAGAAACCAGATACTCCTACCTAACTTCGTGACACGAGGTTCGTCCATTTGTGTGGCGTGACCCCCGCGGAAGATTTTGCCGCGCGGTTTCGTTTTGCCCGGCAAGATATTCCCGCCGTTTCCTGAACATCAAGGCCTTCCATCCAAATCACAGCAAGAGTGCCGGTTCGTGGCTCACATCCGAGGCGATTTCTGCCTTTCGCGAATTGGTTCGCTGCGTGCTTATGCCTAAACGAGGAACAAATCTTGGACAGCGGATACTATGCGGCGTGTGCTGGTCTGAAGACACAGACACAAGCTCTCGACGTGGTCGCCAACAACCTGGCAAATATAAATACCAACGGTTATTCCACCTCACAAGTGGATAAGCGGAAAGTGGGGAAGCTGGCTCTGGCCATCCAGGTTGCCTTTCAGGAACTCGGAGCCTTTCCTACATCCAGCACTCAGGTTCCCGTTGACTCACAGGAACCAATGCCATTCAGTGATGTCCAGGCCATTGAGAATGTGGATCACACTGCCGCTTTGGGGCGCCTCGTGGCTCCCCCGCACGGCGATCTCTCGAGCGCTGCGGAGGACGGAGATCTAGGCGATTTGCGCTACGAATTGGAGCAGGCTCTGGCGCCAGAAATTTCCCGAAGAGAACTAGCATTACGTAGTGTGCCGGATGGCCTAGTGATAAGCCTACTGGAAATCGGATTTTTCGAAAGCGGCTCGGCTCAAATCAAGAATAGTTCGATGCCTGCCTTCACCCGGATGGCAGGGTTGCTGGCGCAGCGGAAATATCGCATCCGGATCGAGGGCCATACTGACAATGTACCCATTCACAATTCCAGATTCCATTCCAACTGGGAATTGTCAACCGAACGCGCCACGGAACTCATCCGCATACTTGTGATCCGATATGACTTTGCGCCCGAAAGGCTATCGGCGGCTGGCTACAGCCAATATCACCCCGTCGCCACAAACGATAGCCGAGAAGGACGTGGCCTTAACCGCCGGGTCGACGTGGTCGTGCTGGGACGAGAGTCCGCGCCCCACAACGCAGCGCGAACCCAATCTTCTGCCCCCAGAAAATTGCCCGATGACGATCGCGGCCCTGCAATGTCTGCTTCTGAGCTTTCGATTGGCTTGCTTCACTTTTGAGCGGCAGATGTATATGCATCGGCTAGTGAGATTGCTGTATCCCGCGCCGTAATGAACGGGCATCACAGCTCGCGGTTAGTTCGGGTGCTGGTGGCGGGTGATAGTGCTTTCATGCGAAATACCCTCACCCGCATGATTGAATCTGATCCTGCGCTGCGCGTGAGTGGGACAGCTCAAACCGGCCCGGAGACCTTAGAGAAGATTTGCTTGCTGCAGCCTGATGTCGTCACCCTCGATGTGGAAATGCCGGGCCTCGACGGCCTCGAAATCCTAAGACGCATTATGCGGGATTTTCCCCGTCCCGTGATTGTGGTTAGCTCGCTGACCCAGGAAGGCGCAAGGATCACTTCGGAAGCGCTGGCCTGCGGGGCTTTCGACTATGTCCCTAGACAGCTATCGGCGGTGTCACTTGACATCGAGAGTAATTGCGAGGACTTGATTATTAAAATTAAGGCGGCGGCCGAAACTTGCTGGCCTCGGCCCATGGCCCGGGTTGCCCACTCGGCAGTCAAATTCCGCCCGCGTACGGTGAATGTTTCTCCCAGCATCATTGCAATCGGGGTTTCCACGGGCGGACCACAGGCCCTTGAGGAAATCCTGCCTCTTTTGCCTGCCGACTTGGCGGTCGGCGTTCTGATTGTCCAGCACATGCCTGCTGGCTTCACCGGACCTCTCGCCCGGCGGCTCGACGGATTCTGCAAGGTAACCGTTCGGGAGGCCAACAACCACGATGCAGTCGAGGGCGGAATCGTGTATATAGCTCCAGCGGGGCAACACATGACGGTTTATCGCCATACTTTCTCGCAGGTTCTAATTCGCCTGTCACAGTCGCCCGAAAATTGCGCCCACATACCTTCGGTTGACGTGATGATGTTGTCGGTGGCAGAAGTCTTTCGAGCTTACTCTATGGGTATCATCATGACTGGGATGGGCGTCGATGGCTTGCGCGGTATGCAGGCTATCGCTAACAACGGAGGCACGACACTGGGGCAAGATGAGTCGAGCTGCACGGTCTACGGTATGCCTCGGGCCTGCGCGCGCAGTGGCGTTCTGCAGCGAGTAGTCCCTTTGGCACGAATTCCTGAAGAAATTCTACAAGCTACTCGCTACCGGCAGCGCCTAGCGTCCTCTCCTTAGACATTCTCGCATCTGGCTCTAATCCGGCTTCCAACCGGCCTTTCGTGCTGGCGCAAATTGGGTAAGAAGTTCTTGCGCAATCCCTATTTTGTTCCTCTTCGAGGGCGACGAGGTATAATGACGTAACCCTTAACCACGAAGACACATCGCTAAAATCACTCTGCGCCTTCGCGATTGAGAAACCGGCTTCCAGGAAGGCGCCTTACACTACAAAAAATAAGGTTTTGTGGGGCTGCAGCTTAGCACCACGCAGGCTAGGAGCTGTTGGTCGACACAGAATCTGATGCGGCGCGACCTGCGGGCACAGGAGGATTGGCGATGTCACAGCGAAATGGCGACAAATCCAGATTCCATCGGGAACGAAAGCAGAACATTCTTCGCCGCAGGCGAACTCGCGAATTGCTTAAGGCTGAGGCCGGCCTCGTGGTGCAGCCGGGCGCGAGGAAAAAGGTGGAAGCTTCCACGGCGAGCGGCCAGGGACGAGTATGAACAAGATGGCGTCTTCGTTGGGTGTCCCGCTGACTGCAAAGAAACGAGTGTTATTAGTGAACACTCACGCCACGCGGCGTGACTTGCGCGCCCAGATCATGCGCAAGCTGGGCGCGGAGGTCGACTGCGCGGCTGATATCAGCGAGGCGCGTTCGCTATGGCAGGCCGATGCTTATAGCCTGATCCTCGTGGACGTGCGCAACGATTCTACCAACGTGCAGGAATTTTGCGATGAGGTGAGAAGAGCCAAACCTCCGCAGACCGTCGCCTTCTTGGTGGGCAAGCCCGAGTATGTGGCCGGCTCTCCGGTGGCAGATGACGGTACCACGGATCTGCCGCTGCACAACATCCATGGCGCCTGGGGAGAGATGGTAGTCGCAATGTACGCGCATGCATGCGAAGCATTGCCCCGAAGGTACGGCTTTCAGGAAGCATCCTGGCGGATTGCCGCGATTCGGTCCCTGAAAGACCCACGGCCGGAACGAGCCGCGGCCGCCGACGAAAAACCTCCACGCTGGTCCTGGGCGGACGCCGTGCATCGACAGTCTGACAAGCTCGCGTGATAAAACTTAGTTTTAGTTTGGTTAGCGACACGAGGAAATACAATGAAGAAGCTTTTTGTTGGCAACATTCCGCATAGCACAACGGAGGCAGAACTGCGAGCATTGTTCGAGCCCCATGGGGCCATCGAGCAAGTCAGCATCGTAACCGATCGCGATACCGGTCGTTCGCGGGGATTCGCGTTCGTCGAAATGACCGATTCCGGCGAAGCCGAGAAAGCCATTGCGGCGCTGAATGGCAAGGAACTAGGCGGGCGCGCGCTGAATATTAATGAAGCCCGGCCTAAGACTGATCGCGGTGGCCCGCCCCGTGGCGGACGGTCGTCCGGCGGTGGCGGTGGACGCGATGACTATCGCGGCCACGCCCGCCAGCCTCGCGAGCCCCGCTGGTAGGAGTCGGCGCTCGAAGGATGCATCATGGCCGTAATATTAGTAAGTACTTGGCCAAAAATTCCCCATGGAGGTTTCTATGTCTGGTCGAGGCCGATCGAGCTTTACCAAGCGTCAGAAGGAGCGCTCGCGTCAGGAAAAGCAGCGCGAAAAGGCGGAACGCAAAATCCAACGTAAGTTGGAGAAGCAGACAGGAAGTAGCGAAGAATCAACCGATTCATTAGAGGATTTCTCCGCCGTAGCTGACCAACTGGCGCTTCCCGGCTCAAATGTAGAAGAGTAGAAGCGGAAGGCCGTCAGTCTTCTCAGGCGGCATTTCTATTGCCAACGCGTCACGCGGGAATTGCTTCCTCCAGGCGAACCGATTTGAGGTATTCCGCCGCCCGTTCGGGCGAGACAGAATTCATCAACACTCTGCCCGCTTTTCTGATTCCAAATGCTGGCGGCAGATAGGGAACAATGCTGAGATGCCAATGGTAGTACTGTATGCCAGTGTTGGCCGCGGGAGCGGTGCGCAGCCTGTAAGTCAAGTCAGGATCGTCGAGGCCAAAATGGATTTTGCCTAGCGTAAAGTGCAAGATTCGAGCTAGGTCATTGATTTCGTCAGCATTGGTCTCGCCAAAATTTGCCATGTGCCGCCGTGGGTATACGTGAGTGCAAAAGGGAGTCGGAGAGGCAAATGGTTCCAACGCGACAAAGTGTTCCGTTGTGGTCACGATTCGCGTCTGGGCATCCAACTCGTCCTGCACCATTCTGCAGAAGATACACTCCTGGCACTTTCGGTAATGATCCTGGCCCTGCTGCAACCAGCTTGATACGTGCGACGGAATGATCTGAGTGGCGATGACTTGGCTGTGCGAATGCTCAAGCGACGCCCCGGACATCACGCCATGGTTTTTTACAATGGTGGCATGCCCGATCCGCGAGTCCAGACTCAGTTCATCGAAGCGGCCCTTCGACGCCCGCCATACCCGAGCTAATTGCGCTTCAGGCAGATTGCCCGTGCTGAGGGAGTGGTCAGGAGTCTCGACCACCGTCTCGCGGATAACGAATCCCCCGGCTTCGTGCGGGGCGCAGTTCGTCGCTACTAAGCCTTTGTCGACACTCGCAACGTCGCACTGACTTGGCACCACGCGCACCGTCCAACCGCATTTACCCGGAGCTGGCACCCGCAAGACTTCTGGTGCCGTCCGGTGCTCGTTGCCCGGACAGATCGGGCAGTTAGGATCGAATGCCGCAAGAGATTTATGTACCCGGTTGGCGGCGAAGGCTGGCGGACCCTCGGCCGATTCCGTGGCTACGAAAACCCATTCCTTTGTGAATCGATCCTGACGCAGTTGCGGCATGAATGCACACTCCAAGTCGTGGCTAGGCAGGAAGCACTTCGCCTGCCAACATCTATCTGTACTCAATTCAGCAACCTGGGAAAAAACGACCCGAATGATGTTCTGTTCCGGAACGAAAATGTAAAGTGGTCTCCCGATTTGGAGTACATCGTCGCGATTGAGCGTGTGGCGAACACTGGAGTTAGGCAATGCCGCAGACTGTTGACTGTGATCGGCGTTGGCGGCGAGGCTTATGTGGGCGGCGCCTGCAACGCGGAATTTGACGAACTTACGATTGACAAAGAGAACGCGCATTTGACATATTGTCAAAGCGGTTAGCAAAACCAGCCGCAAATATTGCAAACGTTGCCCGGAGATGCATTACGCGTGGTGAAGAATGACATGAGCGATGGCGAATTCATCGTCCACTCGCAGAATTTGCCCGCGCAACACTCCGGGGAACTTCTTGATTTGCCTCGCCAGAAAGCGAAGTGGGAGTGGATGAGCTTTTTCGTGCGACGCTTGGGTCCGGGAGATGTTTATCAGGCTCGGACTAAAAAGGAGGAAGCGGCATTTGTACTGTTAGGCGGGATCTGTCTGTCAGATTGGGGGCTGGATAAGCAGCGAATCGGGAAGAGAAAGAACGTTTTTGACGGATTTCCGTACACGCTTTACCTGCCTTGCGAGAACCAGGTTACATTTACAGCAGAAACGGTTTGCGAGATTGCGGAATGCCGAGCGCCTTCGGAAGCGCGGCTGGAGCCCAGGCTAATCACCCCTGATGAAGTAGTCAGCACTCTGCGCGGAGGCGGAAACGCATCGCGCCAGATTGTCGATGTCATTCCACCAGCCTTTCCGGCGGACAAGCTCATCGTGGTGGAGGTCTACACACCTGGCGGAAACTGGTCCAGCTATCCACCTCACAAACATGACGTCCACAACCCTCCCACGGAAGTCGACTTGGACGAGATCTATTACTATCGGATCAATCCATCGGAGGGGTTCGCGTTCCAGCATCTCTATTCAGGTGAAAACGCAGCCGGGCGAATGCTTAAAACCAAAGACGGGGATGTGGTTCTGGTCCGCAGCGGGTACCACCCCGTTGTGGCTGGACCGGGGTATGACGTGTACTATCTGAATTTTCTCGCGGGCTCGTCCCGTACTATGGCGGTCACAGAAGATCCGCAGCACGTGTGGATTCGTTCTACGTGGAAGCAGCCAGATCCCCGCCTACCGCTTGTGAGATGATGACCGATCCGCCGGATCTTGAAGTCATGAAGGCGTTTCCGGAGAGCGTGGCCACATGACCAGACGCCTGACCATGGCGCAAGCCCTCATTACGTTTCTGAAGAACCAATACAGCCAGCGCGATGGTAAGGAATATCGCTTCTTTGAGGGATGCCTGGGAATTTTCGGCCATGGCAACGTTGCCGGCATCGGACAGGCGCTGGAGCAAGATCCAGAGTTACCCTATTACCTTTTCCGCAACGAACAAGCGATGGTTCATACCGCGGCGGGCTTTGCCAGAACCAGCAACCGGTTGCGAACCTTGGTCTGCACCACTTCGATCGGTCCTGGCGCTACCAACATGGTGACGGGAGCCGCCGGGGCGACGATCAACCACTTGCCCGTGCTCCTCCTTCCAGGTGACATCTTCGCGCGACGCAATGTGGCGCCGGTGCTGCAGCAGCTAGAGTCTTCGACGACTCAGGATATTTCGGTCAATGATTGCTTCAAGCCCGTGTCCCGTTACTGGGATCGCATTAATCGGCCGGAGCAGATCCTGACCTCGCTGCCTGCTGCCATACGAACATTAACTTCGCCGTCGGAAACCGGTGCGGTCGTGCTTGCCTTACCGCAAGACGTACAAGCCGAGGCTTTTGATTATCCAGAACAGTTTTTCGAGAAACGAGTGTGGACCATCACCCGCCCGAGATGCGACCGCCAGCTTCTGACCAAATCAATAGAATGGATACGCTCTGCCCGTCAGCCGTTGATTGTCGCCGGCGGGGGCGTGATCTATTCGGAAGCAAGCCAGACACTGAATGAATTAGCCTCACAAACAGGAATTCCGGTGGTGGAGACTCAGGCAGGAAAGGGTTCGCTGCCCTACGATCATCCTCGGGCGCTTGGTGCGATCGGTGTGACCGGCACACCTGGCGCCAACGTTCTTGCTCGCGAGGCTGATCTAATTATTGGTATTGGTACCCGGTACAGCGATTTCACGACGGCTTCTCAGACCGCATTTCAAAATCCCTCGGTACGATTTGTGAATGTGAATGTGAGTGAGTTCGATGCCGGCAAGCAGGCGGCGTTGCCACTCGTCGGCGATGCGCGAGTGACTCTGGAGGAGCTGAAAGAATCACTTAGAGGATTTCAGGTCGATGATGCTTACAGTGCTCGACTGAAATCACTCCGAGAGGCTTGGGAGAAAGAAGTAGACCGAATTTACCATCTCCAAGTCGGTCCTCCGATCAGCCAAGGAGAAGTGATCGGAGTTCTAAATGAGGTTTCCGCCGCTCGCGATGTTGTCGTGTGCGCTGCCGGCAGTCTCCCAGGGGACCTGCACAAACTGTGGCGGACGCGCGATCCCAAGGGATATCACGTTGAATATGGCTACTCGTGCATGGGCTATGAGATCGCTGGCGGCTTGGGGGTAAAAATGGCCGCGCCCGATCGAGATGTATACGTGCTAGTGGGAGACGGGTCGTACCTGATGATGGCGCAGGAGATCGTCACCTCTTTACAAGAGAATTACAAGCTCAACATCATTTTGCTCGATAACCATGGATTTTCGAGCATCGGCGGTCTCAGCCGGGCCTGCGGAAATCGGGGGATGGGCACGGAATACCGCTACCGCCGGAACGGAAAGCTGGAAGGGGACCCGATTAGAGTCGATTTTGTCGCCAACGCAAAGAGCTTGGGAGCACATGCGGTTCGAGCACAGACGCGTGAAGAGCTTCGCCGAGCGTTGGTCGAAGCCCGTGATCGCGCACAGACCTCGGTGATTGTGGTCGAGACGGCATACGATCAGCGAGTTCCCGGCTACGAATCCTGGTGGGATGTTCCGATTGCCGAGGTTTCCGAGAGCGAGTCCGTACGAGCAGTTCGGGCGAAGTATGTCCAAACCCGGGAAAAGCAACGAACCTTCTAACCACCTTTTCATGAGCGGGTCATAGACGGACTGTCATCGCGCGAAGACGTGCAGCGACGACGCTGAGTCGTAGAGCAAGGGTGGAGGAAAGGGCGGTATCCCGCGACCTCCCATCGAGGATGGGAACGATCGGCAAGGAGAATCAAATTGCAATCGACCAGCGATGGGGTGGCAGCAGCGGCGGCAACGCCGCATCTGAAACGAGTTCTTGGTCTTTGGGACCTTATCTACTACGGAATCATTTTGACCTCGCCGATCGCGGTCGTGCCTATGTTTGGCGAGGCCCAGGTCCTCTCTCGAGGTCATGCGGTAGTTACTCTCCTCGCCGCGATGGTGGCGATGACCGCCACGGCTGTCAGTTTTGGCCGCATGGCGACGGTTTATCCGTCTGCTGGATCTGTTTACACCTATGTAAGTCGCGGGTTTAATTCTCAGATTGGCTTTGTGATTGGGTGGGCGATGTTTTTGGAGTATCTCTTCCAACCTTTGCAAAACAGCCTCTACGCGGCGCTGACCATCCAGAGACTGGTTCCGCATGTTCCTTTCGCATTGCTCTCGGCGGCCGCGGTTGGCTTTATGACCTGCCTATGCTGGTTCGGAATCCGCACCACGGCACGAGCCAACCAAATCCTGCTGGCCTTTATGTCTGTAGTAATGCTGGCGTTTATTGGGGAGGCGCTGTGGTACATCGTGGGGCACCATCATTTGCTAGGGCTAGTTTCCATGCAGCCGATGTACGATCCCAAGACGTTCAGTGTCCGCGCCATCGCAGCCGGTACGGCGCTGGCCGCGACCACCTACATCGGGTTTGACGGGGTCAGTATCCTCGCGGAAGAAGTCGAGAACCCGCGGCGAAACATCTTGCTGGCATCCGTTCTAGTTTGTGTTTTCACCGGACTTTTCGCAGCATTTCAAGTTTATTTGGCCCAGCGCGTGTGGCCGGACTACCGCACTCTGGTCAATCCGGAAACCGCTTTTATGGATGTTGCGAAAGTTGTCGGTGGTTATGGTCTGTTTGCTGCGTTTGGCGTTGTGCTCCTGGTATCAAGTCTAGCCTGCGGACTGGCCGGTTTGTTGGGGGCAGTACGCTTGCTTTACGGCATGGGACGCGACAACCTGCTGCCGCGAAAGATATTCGGGCACCTGAACGCCGAGCGCGGCAATCCCTCCTACAATGTGGCAATCGCTGGTACCTTGGCCTATCTCGGCACCCTCACTATGCAGTGGGAAAGGTCGGTTGAGATCCTCAATTTTGGAGCATTAATGGCTTTCATGGCCGTTAACCTGGCCGCCGTCCGCTATTTTGGCTTCTCCGCAGAGTTTACGGGGAAAAGAAATATATTCCTGGATGTGATTGTTCCGAGTCTGGGTTTTCTCTTCTGCTTAGTGATCTTCTTGGGTTTGCAAGCATCTACCCTTGCCGTCGGAGCAGCCTGGGTAGTTTGTGGTGGCCTCTACGTAGTCTTGAAAACGAGGGGCGTGAGCACTCCCGTGGTCATTGACTTTAACGCATCCTGATTCAGGAGTTCTCGCCGACCGCTACTGGTTCTCTCCTCGAGTGCAGCATGAAGCCACAAGACTCACGCACACGGAGTTGGGGCAACAAGGTTACTGTCACCGGATGAGTGCGCTTACCTTGGATGCGCTCCAGAAGCAGCCGTACGGCAGTGTCGCCCAGTTCATATTTTGGCAATTCGATGGTAGTCAGGCGCGGCCGAAAGCACCCCAACCAGGGATAATCGTCAAAGCTCACCAGCCCAAAATCTTCGGGACAGCGCATGCCGATTTCGTCGGCCGCGCTCATGAATCCTACCGTCATCAGATAATTGGTCACTAACACCGCATCCGGACGATGTGGCAATAAAGCGAGACCGGCCCGATGACCCGACTCGATGCGATAGTCACCCTCGAAAGTCAGTTCAGGATCGTATTCGAGCCCAAATGCTTCGAGCGCCTTGCGGTACCCTTGACGGCGAGCGCGGGCGTTACTCACGTTCAGAGGGCCGCTGACGAAGGCGATTCTCTTATGGCCAACGCGCGCCAGATGGGCAATGGCATCGATCGCACCCTGGCGGTCGTCAGTCTGCACCACGTCGGTCTTCAGCCCAGGGCAGGTCCGCATTAGCAAGACGATCGGAGCTTTCGCTTCATCCAGCATTCTGC
>Ga0210384_10003760_pt1 | contig 17308 bp, 15 predicted proteins | sample IncBWH2MmetaG_FD_160574 | JGI IMG/M metagenome (GOLD analysis project Ga0210384, IMG submission 160574) | Forest soil microbial communities from Barre Woods Harvard Forest LTER site, Petersham, Massachusetts, United States - Inc-BW-H-2-M | ecosystem: Environmental > Terrestrial > Soil >...
GCCGTGGCGGTCGTACCGGAATAACGAAGAGGAGGAGGATGCAGGGTTGACCTCGTATCGGTAGAATGAAGTCTGTGCGTGGGCGCAGATTTGCAGAGGCGCGGATGGGGGCGAACCGATGGCTGCCGAGTGGAGGGGAAAGTGGGCGCTGGTAACCGGCGCCAGCGCGGGAATTGGCAAAACTCTGGCGGAGGAGCTCGCCGCAGACGGGACGCACCTGATATTGACGGCGCGCCGGAAAGAACGACTGGAAGAACTTGCTCGACGTCTGTCCGAAGCGCACAAGATCAAGGTTGAAGTGTTCGTGGCGGACCTGGCCGAGCCCGGTGCGCCCGAGAAGATTTTTGCGTTTTCAAAAGCGAAGGGGATCGAAGTCGAGCTGCTGATCAACAACGCGGGATTCGGCGTGTATGGTGAATTCGCGGGGGCGGAACTACACCGGCTTCTGGAGATGGTTCAGGTGAATTGCAGCGCGGTGGTGCACCTTACGAGGTTGTATCTGCCAGAAATGATGGCGCGGCGGCGAGGAGATATCTTGATATTGGCGTCGACGGCCGCCTTCCAGAGTGTCCCGTATATTTCGACCTACGCGGCGACCAAGGCGTTCGACCTGCTATTTGCCGAGGGCTTGGCAGAGGAGATGAAGCCATACGGCATACGAGTTTGCGCGCTGTGTCCCGGCTCGACGGAATCGGAATTTCACGAGGTTGCAGGTCAAGCGCATCTCGCTCCCGCCGCGAGAAACAAGGAAACGGCAGAAAAAGTAGCCCGGGTGGGGTTGCGCGCGCTGGCTGCGGGAAAGAGCTACGTCATTTCAGGGGCCGGCAATTATTGGGGCGCGCACATGCAGCGGCTGGTGCCGCGGCGTTTCGTTACCCGCACGGCCGCTCGGATGTTTCGGCCAAAGACGGAACGCTAGGGCTCGCTTGGCAAATGCGTCGCGGATAAATCTCGCGCGGATCCCCTGAGCAAGGACTGTCCCTCCCTACCGACACCCATAACCCATCTTCTACGTCCTATCTATCGTGAAACTCAAGCGCGAATTGGAGGCGGTAGCTTCCCCTGATCCTGCCGGGAACTTTTTCGGCAAACGGCGGGAAATAGTAAATGAAGCCACGCGGAACGTCGCGCCGGGAGAGATGAGGATCCAAGGGCAAGAGAAAGACGACGTGTTGTTGCGGCGGGCGGCGCGGGGCGACGAAGAAGCGTTCACGTTCCTGTACCGGCGGCACCAGGCGGCGCTCTATCGATTTGTATTGCGGATGACGGGGAGCGCTTGGGCAGGCGAGGAGATCGTGCAGGATATTTTCATGATTCTCCTGCGCGATCCGCGAAAATTTGACCCGGCCCGCGGGACGCTGGGGGCCTATTTATTCGGGATTGCGCGAAATCGGGTGATGAAGCATGCGGAGCGTAGCCCGCGCGAAGTTTCGTTGGAAGAGAAACGCGAAGATGGATCCGGCCCGGGCGTCATCCTGGAAGACAAGTTCACGCCGGCGATTTGGGCGGAACAGAAAGAGCGGATGGAGCAAGTGAGGGCGGCTGTCCTGGAGCTGCCCGCGGAGTTTAGGGAAGCTGTGGTGCTGTGCGAGCTGGAAGAATTGAGTTACGAAGAAGCCGCCAAACTGATGGAATGCCCCGTGGGCACGATCCGTTCGAGGTTACACCGCGGAAGGGCATTGTTGCTGGCGAAACTGGAAATGTTGCGAGAGGTTCCGCGTCGCGCAGGTGCGGCGCACTGAGTGGGAGAAGTACGGAATGAACTGCGAAGAATTTGAGCTCATCGGATTAGACAGCGGACGCAACCTCGCGACGAGCGGGGCGGAACGTGCGGCCGCGCAGGATCATGCGAACGGCTGTTCGCGTTGCGGAGCGCTGCTGGAATCCTGGCTGGTGGCTAAGGCGGAGTTGAGCGCCATGGGTGAATTGACCCGTGCTGCAGAAACTCCTTCGCGTGTCGAAATGCGGCTGCGCCAAGAATTTCGCATGCGGCACCGCGCCGTGCCCGCAAAACGCTCCGCCACGATCGCCGCATGGGCGCTCGCGACTGCGGCAGCCATCATTGCCGGGATTAGCTGGCAGAACTGGGCAAAGACGCGGCGCGATGAGAGCGCGAATCAAGAAAACGGTGCGCCAACCGTGGTCACGAATGATTCTTTTCGGGAGGCTCAAGCCCCTACCGCGACTAATAGCTCGTCTCCGGTTCTCTCAGCAGCTGCTCTTTCCGCCGAGGCCAGCGCAGGCGAATTTACTCTGTTGCCTGATGGATTTCCTGCGGCTACCGACGATGCCGCAGTTGTCCGTGTACGGATGCAGCGGGGCGCTCTGGGAGCTTTTGGCTTGCCGGTAAATGAAGAGCGCGCCGGGGATGTGATCCTGGTGGATTTGCTGGTCGGAGATGATGGGTTGCCGCAAGCTGTGAAACTTGTCGAATAAGCGGCTAAAGGAAATTTGTCGCGGTAAGGAATTTGCCGCGGCTCGGGAGAGAAGAGGAGAAAGAAAGATGAATCGCAAACTATGCATGGGCTTGGTCCTCGGCGGGATGCTGATTTTGAACGCTGGAAGGTTGCGGGCGCAAGAACCGCCGCCTCTACCTCCTCCTCCACCCGACGCAATGATGATGGAAGCTAGTCCCGACGGGAATGTGGCGTTTGGACCTGCTGCCATGCGCGTTGAATTGCTGGGATTTGCTGGGATGCATGGCGGAAAGGTCGTAACCGGCGCTCCGTTCAGCGCGGTAGCAGTTTCCGAGACAAAACAGACGCTTGCGGACGGGAGCCACATCACGCGGAAAACCCAGACGAATCTCTTTCGAGACAGTCAGGGCCGCTTCCGAAGGGAAGCTTCACTCCCGGCGATTGGGCCACTCGCAACTTCTGGGCAACCAAAATCCTTTGTCATGATCAATGATTCCGTGACAAATCAAACTTTCGTTCTCCACCCGGACACGAAAATCGCGGAGAAGATGGTGAAACCGTCTGGGACGGGGAACGGCCCATCGAAGAACATGATGGGGTATTGGAAAGGGCGCTCGACGGAGGACGCGGATGTCAAGACTGAGGATTTGGGCACGCAGATGATCGCCGGTGTAAGCGCGCAAGGAACACGGCGCACACGCACGATTCCTGAGGGGCAAATCGGGAACGAAAAGCCAATCACGATTGTGTCCGAACACTGGTACTCCAACGATCTGCAAATGGTGGTGATGAGCAAGCGAAGCGACCCGCGATTCGGCGACACGACCTACATGCTGACGAATGTTCAGCGGCAAGAGCCGGCTGCATCTCTCTTCATCGTGCCGGCGGACTACACCGTACAACAGGGAGGAATGGGCCGGCACGGCATGAGGAAGTTCAAGCGGCCGCCAGCTCCAGCGCCAAATGATTGATTGCGGCTGAGTTCAACGATCTTCTCTCCTGAAGACGGCACGCCCTTCTCGCGGTAAACCCCATCTCCGCGGGAGGGGCGTAGCCGTTTTTAGGTGTTAGAATCTGGCGGGCCGAGGAGCCCGGAGTAAAATCGGGACATGACCGAGAGAGAACTCGTGAAGCAACTCGAGAGAGAAGGATTCGACCAGACTTATATTTGGGAGGATGGACCGAACGTCTACTATCCCGGGCACACCCATGCAACCGAGACCGCGCACGTCATACTGCAGGGCGAGATGACCCTGATGATCGATGGCAAAACTCGAACCTATCAGGCAAGAGAGCGCTGTGACGTGCCGGCTAGAACGTTGCACGCCGCGCGGATGGGGCCGGAGGGCTGCCGCTATTTGATCGCCGAACGTTGATCGCCTGGCTTTTTCTTTCTTGCCCCTTCGCCCGGCGCAAGCTGTGCGACCCTGCAACGATTGTGAAGACCTGTGTTAGTGTACTTTCCCCACTGTTGAGAAGGGACGAAGGATGCCGAAGCCCAAAGTGCTGGCGACGCGGCCGTTATTTCCCGCGGCGCAGCAGATTCTGAACGAAAGTTGCGAGACGGAATATTGGACTCAGCCCGAACGAATTTCAAAGGAGGAATTATTTCGCCGCATCAAAGACAAGGAAGGCTTGGTTTGTTTGCTCACCGAGCACGTTGACGCCGAGTTGCTCCGAGCTGCTCCCAAGCTGCGCATTGCTGCGAATGTCGCGGTGGGATTTGACAACATCGACGTGCCGGAGTGCTCCAAGCGCGGCGTGGTGGCCACGAACACTCCCGGCGTGCTGGATGAAACGACCGCCGATTTTGCCTGGACATTACTGATGGCGGTGGCGCGCCGCCTGGTGGAGGGTGAGACCCTTGCGCGGTCCGGCAACTGGAAGGGCTGGGACCTGGATCAGCTCGTTGGTACGGATGTCTACGGGAAGACTCTTGGCATCGTGGGATTCGGACGAATTGGCCGTGCCATGGCTCGCCGCGCTGCAGGGTTTCAAATGAAAATCATCTACAGCGATGCGGTGCGTGCGCCGGAGAACGTGGAGAAAGAACTGAAAGCCGAGCACCGCGACTTCAATGCCCTGCTGGCCGAGGCGGATTTTGTCAGCGTACATGTGCCCCTGCTGCCGGAAACTCGCGCACTCCTGGATAGTTCGAAGTTGTACCGTATGAAACCCACGGCTTTTCTGATCAATACTTCGCGGGGATCGGTGGTGGATGAAGCGGCGTTGGTGCATGCTTTGGAAAGCGGAAAAATTGCAGGCGCAGCTCTGGACGTTTACGAAAACGAACCCTTCATTCATCCCGGCTTGAAGCGGCCAAACGTGGTGCTGGCCCCGCACATCGCGTCCGCTTCGCTCGAAACCCGTACCAAGATGGCATGCATGGCCGCCGAGAATGTTACTGCGCTCTTCAAGGGCCAGCGACCTTTGAATATGTTGAATCCTGAAGTGTTGAAAGCCGGCTGAGACACGGGACTCGATTCGTCCATGGCGAATCTCAAGCAACTTGCCCGCCGCATTTTTCAGGAAGCCCTTTCCGCTATCGATATTCGCGCGGCGATGCAGCGAAAGCTGTATCGCGAAGGCCCGCTTTTGCATGGCGAGGGCTTTAAACTCGATCTGCGCACTTTCGATAAAGTGCGCGTTGTGTCCATCGGCAAGGCAGCTCACGCCATGGTCCGGGGATTGTCCCTCCTGCTCCCGCAGGGGCTCCCCTTCGAGGGCTTGGTCTCCTCATCAACGGCACCGGAAAATCCTCTTCCTGGGATTCGTTACTTCCTTGCTGGACATCCTGTGCCAAACGAAGAAAGTTGGAGAGCGGCGCAATCCATTCTTTCGCTCTTGAAAAATTGCGACGAACGCACCCTCGTGATTTTCCTCGTGTCCGGAGGCGGCTCGGCGCTGGTCGAATTGCCGCTCGATCCCGCGCAAACGCTTGCTGATGTTCAGCAATTGCATCACGTGCTGGTGACTTGCGGCGCGCCGATTGACGCCATGAATACGGTGCGGAAACATTTGTCGGCCGTTAAGGGCGGACGCCTGGCCGCAGCGGCGGGCCGCGCGACGAAGTTGACATTGGCCGTGAGCGATGTTCCCGCCGGCCATGAATCAGCGCTGGCCAGTGGGCCCACGCTGCCCGACCCGACGACGGTTTCCGACGCTGAGAAGATTATCCGGGATTTTTCCTTGCGCGAGAAGTTTCCGGCGCGGTTGCGCCAATGGCTGGACGATCGAAAGATGCCCGAAACGCCGAAGCCAGGTGAGCCAGTTTTTGCAAATGCACAATTTCAGCTTCTCTTGGGAATGGATGATCTCTTTCATCCTGCGCATCGCGCGGCGGAGGCGGAAGGTTGCGTCACGATCTGCGACAACGCCACGGACGATTGGGAAGTCGCGAAAGCAGCGGAGTATCTGCTGGCGCAGCTCGATGACTTGCGCCAAATCCATCCGAGAAGGCGCGTGGCGCTTATCGCAGATGGAGAGGTAAGTTCGCCCGTGACGGGAAAGGGGATTGGGGGGAGGAACGCTGCTTTCGTGCTCGCTTGCGTCGAAAAAATTGCAGACAGGCAAGTAGCCGTCTTAAGCGCGGGGACGGATGGAATTGACGGAAACAGCATTGCCGCCGGCGCCGTGGCGGATGGCGAAACGCTCATGAGAGCGCGAGCGCTGGGAATGAACCCTCGGGAATTTTTTCAGCGCAGCGATTCGTACACGTTTTTCGCGAAGCTGGACGACGCACTCCTGACAGGTCCCACGGAGAATAATCTCCGCGATTTGCGAGTCTTAATCGCGGAACCCTGAGGTTCGAGAGCGCGAGTTCCGCAGCGAAGCGTTCGAATGGCCGCGGTTGAGCGCGGATGACTTAACACCAAATAAGGCTTCCGCGAATTCACTTTTTGGGCGGCAGCAAACGAGTCTCGATCGTCTTCAGCCGCTCGTTCATTTCCCGAATCAATTGTTCGAGCTTGTCCAGGCGCTGCGTGACGCGGTCACCTTCCCCGGCACTCTCTTTTTCGCCAGCTTCTTCCTCATCGTCGGCGCTTTCGCTGGATTTGCCGCTTTTGGGTTTCTTCAAGCGCTCGATCTGTTCCTTAATCAGCGGGGCAAACGTGATGCTTAACTCGTCGCTCTTCAGGAGCGCTTCGAGCGCCGGAACGGCCGATGCGTCTCCGCGTGACCCGAGCGCGAGAACGGCCGACAGCCGAACCGGAAAATGCGCTTCCGTCAAGTAGCTGGCAATTTGCTTCGTAATTTCCGTGTTGTCCTTCTGCAACCTCGCTAGGCTCGCTATCGCAGCCTGGCGGGATTCAATGGGCTTCCCCGCCGCGGACCATTCAAGAAGCAGAGGCACGGCCTTGTTGTCGCCAAGAGAGCCCATCGCACGCAGCGCAGCGTCCCGCAGGAAGCCGTCAGGAGAGTCACCGCTGGCCGCCTCCTCCAGCGTGGTTAGCGCGTCGGGCGCCTTCAGCTTGGCGAGCGCTTGCAGCGCCGCGGCGCGGGCGCGGTAGGAGCTGTCTTCACGCGCGACGGCATTGAGCTTTGTGGCAACCCCCGCATCGTCCTTAAAATTTCCTAGCGCGGTAACAACTCGGTTGCGCACCCACGGCTCCTTCGCCGTCTCCAGCGCTTCCAGCAATTTCTTCGACGCTAAGGCTCCTCCGATCCGGCCCAGCGCTTCGCTAGCCTCTGCCCGAATGCCCCACGCCTTGTCATCCCGGAGCGCGCCCGCCAGCGCCGCCACGACGTCTTCGTCGTTTTTGATTTTGCCAAGCGCCAAAATCGCATCCGCGCGATCGGAAATTTCCGTCGCGTTTTTCACTTGGTAGAGCCATTCCTTCTTGTCCTTGTGAAATTCCGAGGACTTCAGAACGTTTCCGCCCTTGTCGAACAAAACCATCAGCGGCGCTCCATCGGCGGGAAGAGGGAACGTCTCCGATTCTTTCGTGACTTTGACCGGATAGAGCCGCGCGCCGGTCGCAGTCGTAATTTCGACTTCCGTTGGAATATGAAAAAGCCCTACATGCCCTTCGCGCTTCTGTGTTTGTTTTACCGTCAAGCCAACCTGGTGTTTCGAGTCATCGTAGGTATAGCTCAGGTCGAGCTTGGGGGCTCCCGCTCCGTAAATCCACTGGTTGAAGAATTCATCCACATCGGTATGCGTGGCTTCTTCAATTGCCTTGATCAAATCCGCTGTAACAACGTTTTTGGCTCGATTTGCTTCGAGATAGTGTTTGAGCCCACGGTAAAAAGATTCTTCTCCGAGCTGGTGGCGCAGCATGTACAGCACCCAGCCGCCTTTGCCATAAGCGTTGCCATCGAACTCGCTCGAGTCGTCGAAATCATGACGCACGATCGGTTTCGCAAAGAGACTGGTCTCGCTAAACCAGTCCCGCGCGTTGGTCCAGCGCTCGTATTCGCTCTGTTCTTTCGGAAAATGCGCCTCAGTCCAGACCGTTTCCATGAAGGTCGCGAATCCTTCATTCAACCAAATGTGGCCCCAGTCCTTGCAGGTAACCAGATCGCCGAACCATTGATGGCCAAGTTCGTGGGAAATGAGATCGTCCTCACCGGTCGCGAATTCCGGTGCCAACTTTGGATGGTGCAGCGAACTGCTGGTATTCGTGGTGGCGCTCGAGTTTTCCATGCCACCGGCGACAAAGTCGTCGACCATCGATTGCGCGTATTTTTCCCAGGGATAGTCGACACCCAATTTTCTGCTGAACAGTTCGATCATCGCTGGTGTGCGGCCGTAGTTGATGGGGAGGCGGTCACCGCGTCCCTTCGGCGCGTAATATGTGACGGGAACGGCGCGCCACGACTCCTTCGCTTCATCGAATTCTCCCGCCACGACTGTGATGAGGTAGGTCGAGCTGGGCACGGATTCCTTCCACGTCCAGGTTTTTAGGCCATTTCCCGCATCGTTCACACTGACGAGCTTTCCGTTGCCGACCGTAATCCACGAAGCCGGCACCGTAAGGATTGTCTCGGTGGTCAGTCGGTCGTTCGGATAGTCGTATGTCGGCAGGTAGTACCGCGTATCTTCCGATTCACCCTGCGTCCAAATTTGCTTCGGCCGGTCGGGATACTCCTTATCTGGCAGGATAAAATAGAGGCCTTTTGTGGGCTTCCCTTCATAGCGAATTTGTACGTCAAATTTTTCTCCCACTTTTGCCGGTGCAGGCAATGGAACGATCAGTTTGTCTGCTGTGGACTCGAATTTGGCGCCCGCCTTGTTGACGACAACGCTTTGTATCGTGAGTCCAACCGAATCGAAAGCCAGCTTGGCCGTTCCGTCTTTAAGGATGGAGACCGAGTGAACCACATCTCCAAACACTCTCTTGTGCTCCAGATCGAAGCGCAGGGCGATCTTCGAATGCTGCAAATCGTAGTCGCGGCTGCGAGCGTAGGGCTCGTCAGCTCCGCTGCGAGACGCAGAAAGGGAAATCACAAGCAGGACCGCGAACGCAAGAATTATGGGGCGGGACCTCGCACTCCCGGGAACATTGAATCCTCGAATAGTCATTGGCTATGGCTCCTGTGAATCGCGTGTCCGGCATGCTCCAGTGCGGCGATAGCGGCGGCAAGCTTTTTCCCGGACACTAGCAAGTAGTCTGTATCAAACGTGGAAATCACAAAAAGACTGATTTCCTTCGCGGCGAGCGGCCCCGTGAGCGAGGCGAGCACGCCGACTTCAGAAAATGCAAACGGCCCTCGCGCCTGGAAACCGCGCCAGTTCGGTTGGGAGGTAACGCCGTCGGGGACGCGAGATTCTTCCACCAGTATAGAAAGTTCTTCTGCCGTGCGCGTGATCGAGCAGAAACTCCCGCCGGTGGCCCATGAAGGAATCGCCGCATCGGGAGCAAGTCGGCAAACGGCAAAGCGTTCTTGAAGCAACGTCAGTTCGAGGCGGCGGGAAGCAACGGTCATTGATTTAGAGGAGGCTCCGCAACCGCGTGGCCTAGTCCTTTACTGGACGCAGCAACAATCGCGACGCGCCCGCTAGTCCTAGATCCATTTCTGCACTCCACGCAAACTCGTAATCGTCTCGCGGAACGCCCTGCGGCGTCAAACGCGACGCAAGGTCTTCTAGAGAATCAACCGCGCGACGCGCTGAATCGCGAGGCGGCCGCAGCGCATCCTAAAAGTTTGGCGAAATTTGAGTCGGCGGTAGAATAGAGACGAAACCAAAGGAGACGCACATGACTGAGATGGCCACCTTTGCCGCAGGTTGCTTCTGGGGCGTGGAAGCAAAATTTCGAATGATTCCCGGCGTTGTAGACGCCGTCGTTGGCTATTCGAACGGCCATACCAAGAACCCCACCTACAAAGACGTTTGCACCGACGAGACCGGACACGCCGAAGTTGTCCAGGTTACTTTCGATCCCGCACAGGTTAGCTATGAAAAATTGCTGGAGGCTTTTTGGATGCTCCATGATCCCACACAGCTGAATCGGCAGGGGCCGGACTCTGGAACGCAGTATCGTTCCGCTATTTTCATTCATTCGCCCGAGCAAGATGCCGCCGCAAAAAAATCCAAGGCGGCGCTCGAAGCGAGCGGCAAGTTCCGGCGTCCCATCGCGACGGAGATTACGCCGGCGGGCACGTTTTATCGCGCCGAGGAATACCACCAGCGTTATTTGGAAAAGCGCGGCGCCGCTTCCTGCCATATCTGAGCGCGCGCATAACGATGCGTGGGGCGCTGACGCCGTTTAGCATCGTTTAGACATTCCAAACTGGATATCGATTGCTCGTCCCGATCTGATGGTGCAGGCTAGCCGTCTCGGAAAGACTGTCTCTGATAAGTTGGAACGGTATTGGCCTTAGGAACAAGTGGCGGAGAGGGTGGGATTCGAACCCACGGTACGGTTCCCCGTACGCTCGCTTTCGAGGCGAGTACTTTCAACCGCTCAGTCACCTCTCCGTCGGGGTTTCTCTCTCCATCCTAGCAGAGCCGCCGAATGATGGGAATTCCAATACGTTGGTTTTGCATATGCAGTTTACTAGCGCCGTTCCGCGAAAAAGGTTTGCATGACGGTAGCGCACTCTGCCGCGAGCACGCCCGCCGTCACTTCGACCCGGTGATTCAAGCGTTTATCCGATAGGATTTCGAAGCACGAGCGCACTGCGCCCCCCTTGAGATCATCGGCGCCATAAACCAAGCGAGACACGCGAGCTTGAATCATGGCCCCAGCGCACATGCTGCACGGCTCGATGGTCACATAAAGTGTCATCCCGGCCAGTCGATAATTTCCCAGCACGCGGCTCGCCTCGCGCAGGACGATAATTTCCGCATGAGCGGTGGCATCGCAATCCCGGATCGTCCGATTCCCCGCGCGCGCCAGTATCTTCCCCTCGTATACGACGATGGCGCCAATCGGCACCTCGCCCCCCGCGGCTGCTGCCCGCGCTTCCTCGAGAGCTATTTCCATGAATTCCAGGTCATTGTGCATGTTGATTTTGAAAGAATAACACGCAGGTGGGACAGTCAAGCGCGCGTTACGGACGCAAACCACAACCGTCAAACTTCAGCGATCAAAACGCCTTTGCAAACAAAGCATCCACCTCGGCCCGCGAGGGCATGGAAGGAGCGGTGCCAGGTCGCGTCACCGAAATGCCTGCGACTACGCATCCGAATCGCGTCGCCGTGACAATGTCCAGACCTTCTGCAAGCGCTATGGCCAACCCTCCGTTGAACGCATCGCCTGCGCCCGTCGTCTCGACAACTCGGCCGGCATCAACCGCCGGCACATGTTTCGCGAGTCGCGCGTTCTTCACGAAGGCTCCTTGCGCGCCAAGGGTCACGACCACATTGCGCGCTCCTTGCGCCATCAGCGCATCCGCGGCTCGTTCGGCGTCCGCGAGACTCGCCACCGAAATTCCAGTCAGGGTTGCAGCCTCGCTCTCGTTCGGCGTCACATAGTCGCAGTACGCCAGGATATGCTTCGGCAGCGGCAGCCCCGGCGCGGGATTGAGAATCGTCGTTACTCCGAGCTCCTGAGCGGTTTTCAAACCGTGTTCGACCGCCGGAATCTGCAATTCGAGCTGCGTGAGGAACACCGACGATTCCGCGATGCGTGCACGTGCTCCGTCAATTTCCGCGGGCGTCACGTGAAAGCACGCGCCGGGGAACACCACGATGGCGTTTTCGCCCTTCACTTCGTCCACGATGACGGCGGCGCCGCCAGTCGCATGCTCCGAAGTAGCAAACACGAAGCGCGTGTCGATTCCTTCTTGCGCGTAGGTCTTCCGCGCTAAGTCGCCAAACGCATCGTGGCCTAATTTGCTGATGAAACCGACTTTCCCACCCAACCGTGCCGCGGCAACTGCCTGATTCGATCCCTTTCCGCCGGGTCCCAGTTTGAAATCAGACCCGAGCACGGTTTCGCCCCACGCCGGCACTTTATGCGCGCGGAAAGCCAGGTCGGCGACGAAACTTCCGAGCACCGTGATCCATTTATCCGGCATACGAGGATCTCCCTGCAACTCTGCCGTGCGGCTACGAAACCTGATACGCGCGTGCAATCAAAATCAGCGCGAGTACATAGCACACGAACATGCCTACAAGATATATTTTCGCCCGCCCGCTGGCTCCGCGGAATTCGTGCCAGACAAAAACTCCCCACAACGCGGCGATCATCGGCGACGCCTGCCCGATGGCGTACGAGATGGGTACGCCAACCAAACTCGCGGCGACAAAATTAAACACTGTGCCGAGGCCCCAGATGGCTCCTCCCAACAATCCAAGCGCGTGGTACGAACCCGGCGCGCTCCAGTAGCCGGAAAAGCCCACGGGGTCGCCCACCAGCGGCTTCTTCATCAGAAACACATTGAAAAAGAAGCAGCAGATAAGCGCTCCCGATGTAAACAGCACCGCAACCGTATACGGCGTCAGGGGATGCGCTGCCGTCATCGACTTTGTGACGAAGGGAGCGAACGTGCCCATCAGCAGCCCCGAGACAAGGCACACCAGGATTCCTTTTCGCGGCACTTTTTTGTTTCCGCTCTGCAGCGCGCCATAAGCCTTGCCGATCAGAATGACCGCAAGCACCGCCATGGCGACGCCCAGGCCCAAAAGCAAAGCGCTGCCCTTGGGTTGAATGATGTAACTCAGGATCACGCCTTCCACGAGCGCGATGCCAATGGAAATCGGGAACGCGATCGCCAGCCCGACAATTTCAATCCCCGCGATAAGCAGCACATTCGCAATGTTAAAGAGGAAGCCGCCGATTCCCGCGTCCACCATATTCATCGCCGCTGCCGAGTGCAGATTCACTAGGAAGCTTTGCCCTCCTCCCGACATCGAGCCCAGAGTGAAAGCGAGCACAATCGAAACCAGTAAGATTCCTACCGCGTAGTCCCAGTAGTAAAGCTCGAAGCGATAATTCTTCGTCAGTTTGTAAGTGTTGGCGAACGAGCCCCAGCAGATCGTGCTGAGAATCGTCATGATCAGCGCGGTGACGAACGTTGCGGGTACAAACATAACCGTTTAACTCCCCATCGCCAATTTGCAGGGCTTCTTTTACTACTTCCTGGCGATTTCGTCGAGGTCGCAGAGACGAAGGGAGTCATCCGCCGCTGCCACGGTCGACCACTAATGGTAAAGTGATTTCCGACCGCGTGGGTAACATGGTCATCGTCGATCTTGCAGCATCGGTCCGTTGAAGTTCATCGCTTAATGAAACGAGGAGGAAGTTCAATGAGAGCAGCCCGCGTCTTGTTTTTCTTGCTTCTTGCGATACCCAGCCTGGCGGCTAAGGACGACACCGGCCAAAAGAAGGATGAAGCATGCTATGTAAACTACCCCAATATTCCCGGCCAGCTTCTGCTCGAAAACGATCGCATTGTCGTGCAGAAGTTTGTTATACAGCCGGGCCAGTGGGAAGGGATTCATTCCCATCCCGGAAACCAGCTTTACGTGCACATCAAAGGCGGCAAATGGGCCGTTCATTACGGTGACAAGGAGACGGTTTCAGAAGACCCGGACGGCTCAGTCGGCTGGTTCCCCAAGGTCGACCTGAGCGAAAAGCACCAATCCGGGAATATCGGAGACAAGCCCATCGAGCTATTGTGGATCACGCTGAAGCCCTGTGGTTCGGCAGCCAAGCCTTAGCTTCGCCGATGCTTCCGGTCAAACCATGAAAAACAAAAGCCCATTTGCTTTCTGTCTCTTGTTCATCTTCATGACTTGCCGTATCACCTCTGCCTCCCCGCAATCATTGACCCAGGAGGGAGTGCAGCAATTTGCCGGCTTTGGCGACTTTAAATTGCAGAGCGGCAATGTCATTCATGATTTCCGTCTCGGCTATCGCACGCTGGGCAAACTTAACGCTGACAAGTCGAACACTGTTCTTTGGCCCACTTGGCTGGGCGGCAAGTCGGCGGACTTACTGGAGTTCATCGGCCCGTGTAAAGTGGTTGACAGCGACGATTATTTCGTCGTTCTCGTGGACGCAATCGGCAACGGCGTATCGGCTTCGCCGTCGAACAGCAAGAGCCAACCGCTTCTGAAATTTCCAAAATTCACCATCCGCGACATGGTGGAATCCGAGCATCGGCTCGCTACCGAAGTGCTCCACCTCTCGCATCTCCGCGCCGTGACGGGAATTTCCATGGGAGGCATGCAAACCTTCGAATGGGCCGCGGCCTATCCCGATTTCATGGACATCGCCATCCCGATGGCCGGATCGCCTCAGTCCACTTCTTTCGACAAGCTGCTGTGGACCGCCGAAATAGACGCCATGGAGCTCGACCCCGCATGGAATCAAGGGAATCCAACCGGGCAACTCAGCCGCGGCTTTGCTCTTTCCGAGGAAATCGATTCCATGAATCTCACCTCCCCCTCCGATCGTGTGGCTCACACAACTCCCAAAGACTTCGATGCGTTTCTTGCGGAGCTTAGAAAAAATGCCAAAGGTGATGGCGGAACGGCAATCGACCACATTCGCCAGCGGCAAGCCATTATTGCCCTGGACATCCCCGGCGAATTTGGCATGACCCTCGCTCAGCTTGCGAAACGCGTGCGCGCAAAATTTCTCGTCATTGTCTCCCCGCAGGACCACATGGTGAACTCCACGCCTGCGCTTGAGTTCGCCGCCGCGAACGGTGCACCTGTCCTGGCCTTAGACTCACCGTGCGGACATCTAAGTCTCACTTGCATCTCGCTTGGACCAACCGTCGCCCGTTTTCTTTCCGATCCCGCCTCCGTCCACAGCGAGACCTTGCGTGAATCCGCTAACCACTAATCACTCTCATTGCCAGCCCTGCGCTCCGCGCTCATTGAACTCTCTGATGCGTCATAAAAGCGCTTGCTGAATAAGTAGTTTTCATTTGCTCGGTAACACAAATTATCACCGCTTGGTATCCATTAGGGGAGTGAGCAAGCCTAGAACGTCAGCTTCATCGAGGCATTTGCTTGGAACTACCAGATGAACTTCACTGCCAACTGAATCTGTCGAGAGGTCGCTTGCGTCGAGGTGATCAGCCCCGCGCTTGAAATGGGGCTTCCCAGCTGATCGAACACCGTAGAGTGATCGGTTGGCGAAGCGAAGTTCGCACGATTGAGAATATTGAAAAACTCTACCCGAAGCTGAGCGTTGAAATTTTCCGAGATGTGTTTCACGGGGTTGTTCTTGAATACGGAAAAGTCCAGCTTCGATAACCCCGGTCCAATCAGCGTGTTGCGTCCAAGATTTCCCCAATTATTCAGACCCGGGAACGCCAGACATTGCGTCTTGATGTAATGATTGGGGTCCCCCGAGTTGGTCAACGTGCGGCAAGCCGAGCCACCGAGTCTGTCCGGCGGCTCGCTGACCTCATCCAATTTCATTCCCGCTGGATCGCCGCCGAGAATCGGAGTAAAAGGCTGCCCGCTGCTTGCCTTGTATAGACCACCCAACTGCCATCCGCTTGCCGCCCACTTCGGAACGGACGAACTCCACGCCGGAATGGGCAGCTCCCACGTAAAGCTCAGCACGAAAGTTTGCGCCACGTTGAAGTCGGAGAGGCCGCGCGAAGTCCGTTGGTCGAAGAAAAGCTGGTTAAACAGGCCATTCGGGAAAGCGTCGTCGGCTTCGGTCGCTGAAAGCGTGTCAATGCTCTTTCCCCAAGTATAAGCAGCGTGGAATTCGACTCCACGGCTTATGCGTTTCGCGACGTCGGCCTGCAGTGCATCGTAAAACGAACTGGCCTGCCACAAGGTGGAGTTGATACGGCCAAAGTTAGGGTTCAGCGTCTGGCTGGTTGCGACTGGCGGGAAAACATAACCTGCGGGAGTCAGGGTGGGAAGAACCATGTCGATGTTGTCCACCCGGTAAGGAAGGTGAACTCCCCGCGAGCCGACATAGCCGATCGTAACGGCAAGCGTCGATGTCAACTCGCGTGCCACGCTCAGATTCCATTGCATGACGTAATTGCGTTTGGGCTTGAATTCCACGTACGTCGCGATATTGGATGTCGACTGCGTGCTGAATTGTTGAAAAGCGCCCGTCGGAAATGATCCGGGCTGCAGAGCATCTGCGACGATGGCTTGCACAAACGGCACCGCACGCTGAAAAGAGAGGTTAAATTCGTAGGGCAGCGGCAGCACATCAAAAATTCCGAATCCGCCGCGAATGAGAGTCTTGCCGCCGCGCGGATTCCACGCGAAGCCCAGGCGCGGCTCAAAATTCCGGAGCGTGGGGTTCAGGAAAAAAGGCGCGCCCACGTGAGGCTGGGCATCGGTGAGATTCCGGAGGTTCGAGATCCGGTTTTGCACTTCAGTGGGAACTGTCACCATTTCGTAACGCAAGCCGAGATTGATGGTCACGTTTTTTTTCAGCCGCACGTCATCCTGCGCATACAGGCCGAGCAAAGTCTGCCGCAATCCAATATCCGGCACAGACGTCGTGGCAACCCCTTGAAAAACATGTGGCTGGTTGGTCAGAAAATTCTCCAGAGAATCGAAGCGGAAGGCGCCGTTTACGTTGGCGAAGACTAGCTCATTGTCTTGCATGCGTTCGACGATAGCACCGAATTTCAAGGCATGAATCCCGCGCGTGAGAAAAACGTCGTCGCCACCTTGAAACGAGTTCCAGAACACAAATCTGCTCGAGGGGAGAGTCCCCTGGGCGGTCGGACCTCCGAGAAAACTCGTCAAACCTGGCACGGACTGCACAGCGCCGGCAAATTCCCCCGGTGCAAATGCGAGGCCGGCATTGTGCATTTCAGGGTTCAGTACTTGCGACACTCCGCCAGAAATCCCCACGGCGCGGCTGAAGCCGAACTGGGCCGCATTCAGCAAAGTCGCGCTCAGTTCCTGCTGTTCATGCAGCGTAAACACTTGCCGCCGCGAGACAATGTTCGAAAGCAATTCGTCGAAGGCGTCCGGCAATACAGTTTTCGAATTGTCGCGCATGTAGGTGCCGGTCAGGTTGCCCTTGCTGGAAAGTTTGCGGTCGACTCGAACGGTGAAATAGTTTTCGTTCGTCACCTGTTGCCCCGCGAAACTGAAAATTCCCGTGTCGCCGTTCCCAAGCAACGGCCCGTTCGGCAGTGGATAGAAAGCGCGCAGAAATGGCAAGACCCCTCGGTCTACGTGCGTCGTCGGGTCCGGGCTGACGGCGGAACCTAGGCCGCTGAGGGGGATCTGTGTTGTGGTGCAACCGTTCGGCGGCGGTTGTGGGATGGAGCACAGCGTGGCAGGTCCCGGGCCTCCATTTGGACCGGTATTAATTCCCAGGGCGGCGGGTGACGGCACCGTGTCTACCGTCGTAATTCCCAGCGACTGGCGCAGTCCTTCGTAATCTCCAAAAATGAACATCCGGTCCTTCTGGATTGGCGCCCCAGCCGAGCCTCCAAATTGATTCCGCTTGAAAGGAGGAATCTTGCCGTCAAAGAAGTTTCGTGCATCC
>Ga0210384_10003761_pt1 | contig 17307 bp, 16 predicted proteins | sample IncBWH2MmetaG_FD_160574 | JGI IMG/M metagenome (GOLD analysis project Ga0210384, IMG submission 160574) | Forest soil microbial communities from Barre Woods Harvard Forest LTER site, Petersham, Massachusetts, United States - Inc-BW-H-2-M | ecosystem: Environmental > Terrestrial > Soil >...
ATCAGATAATAGAGTTACTACTTCCATTTGGTAATAAGATATGTTCCCAAGAACAAACAACAGAAAGGCAATCAGCGTAGTAATGACAACCATGATCATCTTGGTTGCTTCCGTCGTTTTGGGAACTGGTGTTGTAATATATGGTACAAGCCTTTTCCAGACAGGTGGACAGCAACAGTCAATTGCAAGTCAGGGCATCAAGATGTGGATAAATTCTACTGCTCAAACTTCAGGACAATATGCAGCATGGGGTGCAGCTGCCATCAGAAATAATGGAGATGTACTTGCTTCCGTAAATACAATACAATTACGTGGAGTCTCAATACCATTTTCTAATTGGTATGTTGATGCAAATCAATCTCGTACTGCTCAGGGTTCAAACTTTCAATCTCAGTTCAACTTGACAAGAACTGATCAGAACTTCAATCCAATAGGTAGTCTTGCAAACGGTGGAATCTTAACTGCGGGTACCGTAGGAGGTTCATGTCCTGCGCAAGCCACAGTAAATGCTCGTGGTACAACGCCGTTCACGGAGTTCATAATTGACCAAGACGGTGCTGGGCAAAACCTTCCATTATGTCTGAAACAGGCATCAGGCCCAACAGCATTGAACCCAGGTGGACAAATGATAGTTTACTTCAAGATACCACAGGGTGTCATAGGTCCAGTGGATTCGGGTTCAACCGCAACTCTTAGCATCTTTGCAGGTAACGTAGGCGGTCCGACAACAGTAACAGTTGGCAACCCCTAGGGGCGTACAAGATGCCCAACCCAACTTTTTTCATATCTTTGGTGAATAGAAATTGAAGGACAAGAAGCTAAAAAAAACAGAGGAGATAACAAGTTTCTTATCACATGAACTAATAGATGAAAATCAAAGTCAAATTCCAAGTGGTTATGAAGTAATTGAAAGATACGAATTAAATCCTCCTTTTAGCTACGCGCTTATTCTTTATAACAATGAAAAATCTGATTATCTGTATTTTGTCGATGAGCTAAAACTTAATCCAGAGGAAGAAGAGATTTTTCAAAGCTTATATCATCTTATAGAGGAAAGCTTAGAGTCTACAGACGAGTCAAAAGGCGCCCCTAACTTTGAGGAACAGCTAAACATGGTAATGAAAGAAAATGCAAAAATGTTCCTTAATAGATCTAGCGCGAGCCTGGAGAAAGTAAAATATTATTTAAGAAGGGACATTAGCGGATTTAGCTTTATTGAACCAATAATGCGTGATGTAAACATTGAGGATGTTAGTTGCAGTGGAAGTAACAACCCAATTTACATCTGGCACAGAAAATATGACAGCATCCCCTCTAATATTCAATTCACTTCTGAAGAAAAATTAAATTCATTTATTTCAAGAATAGTTTTTAGAGCAGGTAAACATGTCAGCGCTGCTTTTCCAATTACTGATCTTGCGTTACAGGGAAACCATAGAATTTCTGTCTTGTATCAAAAAGAAGTTACCCCAAAAGGAACAAGTTTTACAATACGAAAGTTTAGAGATGATCCATATACCATAATAGACCTTGTCAAATATGGAACAATAAATCTGCCAATAGCAGCTTACCTTTGGATGTTGATACAAGAGAAGATGTCATTTATCATAATAGGACCAACAGGAAGTGGTAAAACAACAATTCTTAATGCCATACTAGGTCTAGTTGATCCAGAGTACAAAATTTTCTCAGTTGAGGACGTATCTGAAATAAACATCCACCATGAAAATTGGTTTACACTAGTATCAAGATCAGGTTTTGGTCTTGGAGGAGAAGGTGAAATTGGATTGTATGATTTAATTAAAGCAGGAGTAAGACACAGACCTGATTATATTGTAGTTGGAGAAATTAGAGGTTCTGAAGCATATGTTATGTTTCAAGCTATGGCTACAGGACACGGTGGTCTATGTACTATGCATGCAGATAGCTTGGAATCTGCAATAAAAAGACTCCAGCAAAAACCGATGGACATTCCACCCGCTTATATTTCATTGATGAATTGTGCCGTAGTTATAAAACGAATCAAAGAAAATGCTACGGGACAAAGTAGTAGGAGAACAACCATGATATCTGAAATTATTAACAGTGCACCGCCATTTACTGCATTTGCTTGGAATCCAAAATCAGATTACTTTGAAGATAACCTTCAGTCTAGCACGTTATTTCAGAAAATGGCAGAAGCCACGGGAAGAGATTTACAACAAATTTTGGAAGAACATCAGAAAAGGATTACAATTTTAAAATGGATGGTTGAAAATGATATTAGGAATTATAAAGATGTCTCAGAACTAGTTGGAAAATATTACCGAGATCCTGAATCTATAATGAAAAAAATAGAAGAGAGTAACTAGTAATATGCTGTCATTAAAAAAACTGGAGCTAGCAGAACGTGATAAAAAACAAGCAAAGAAGATAGAAAGGGAGCTGCCATATTTTATTACCATAGTAACATTGCTTGCAACAAGTGGATTGGGACCATATTCAATTTTCCAAAAGATAAAAGATCTTAATCTTTTGCCTGCTATCCGTCAGGAATCAATAAAAATTATTAAACGAATCGATATGCTTGGACTAGATCCTCTTACAGTATTGAGTCAAGCAAAAGAAAAGTCTTCATCCAGATTACTTGGAGATTTTCTTGCAGGATATGTATCTGCGATTCAAAGCGGTGGAAATGTAATAAATTATTTGAAAAGCAGGATGTCAAGCTCCTTTGAAATGCTAGAGGCCAAAGAAAAGGGATCAATAGATAGGATTAGTGGACTGGTACATGCCTACCTGACCATGCAGATAGTGATATTAGCTGTATTCATTCTTGTTGCAGCTATAGGTTCAAATCCTTTATCAGTAAACCTTGGCCAAAGTACAACTGATAATTTCACTCCACCTTATCAGATATTGGTATTTCCGCCAATAATGTCACTAGTATTTATCAAGGTAGCACAGAAGTTCAATTATTCTAACATTAGTGAATTGCAAGTAAAAAAGATACTTCGATTTGGCTTGCCAAGCATATTAATTCCTACAATTCTGATTCTCAGTAACGCTCTGTCTAGTTTTCATGTGAGTTCCTATATGGTTGGAATTGGATTGGTGGCTGCATCAATATGGCCTACTTTACACTTTAGAAACATATATACAAAAAATCTTGATGCTGAGACTGCCACACCACAAATTTTGCGTGACATTACAGAAGCAAGGAAGGCTGGACTAGGCCCAGAAAAATGCATCATACGAGCGTGTAAGAGAAAAGACTACCGATCATTTAACATAATTGCAAACACAATATCAAATAAATTAGAATGGGGTATACCCATGAATAATATTTTTGACGCACTCTACAGTGAGGTGAAGAATTTTCAAGTGCTTGTCAGTTTTAGAATATTGTTTGAGATAATTACTTCTGGTGGAGGAAATGTATCTACCCTTGATTCATTAGCAGACACCAGTGAAAAAATCTATGGCATTGAAAAGAACAAACGCGAAATGCTAAAACCATACATTATGGTAGGTTTTATGTTAATAACCATAACTGGGTTTACTACTCTACTAACTATAGACTCGTTTGCAGGAATTAATGAGCAATCACGACTAGGCAAACAAAAGGTAAGTGATACTTATGTGGAGCAAACAAAATCTTTCTTTGATCTTATTTCTATGGCAGTTATAGTACAAGCTTGGCTTGCAGGACTGTTTATTGGCAAAATTACAAAAGGTGCATTTTCAGGAGGGTTTGTATTTTCTTTGGTTCTTGTTATAATTACAATGATATCAATAAACATTGTACAATTGCATCTTTTCAATGTCGGCTCACTCCTTAAAACAACAACTCCGACCTAGGTATGTTATTCAAAGAGTCATACAGCCGCTTATATCGCATTTTTAGATACAAATTATTGACTTGAAATTAGCATTGACCCTGATTTTAATGGGAGTTATCGTATTTTCTACAGGAGCCTATGCACAAACTCCAAGTGAATTGGCTTTCAGATTTCTCCCAAACAAGATAATGGAGAATACCGATGTAGTTCTACAGGTCTATGCCAAAGGAGACAGTCTGCCACATAACATTGACAAATTAATAGCTACATCTTCAGACTCCACCATAATTCAAATAACTGGAGTGGAAGAGGATCCAAATAATTTTGTAACTTCTGTAAAGATCCACACATTAAATCCTGGTACTACAACTATTTCCCTTGCCGCTCCGGGATTTGCATCTCAAGAAGTACCAATAACGGTTTTTAGCGACAACAAAGCCCCAACAAAACTTTTGATAAAAACAACCCCAAATACCTTCTCAACTCTTGGAGATGAAAAAGGGTATGTCGCAGTTGAACTGGCAAATGATGCAGGTATTCCAATAAAAGCACGACAAGACACTATTATCACATTAACAACTGACAGCAATATCGTGAATTTACAGAATCCACAACTTACTATAAAAACGGGAGATTATTTTGCAATTGAGGAATTTGATGTAAAAAAGGATGGTTCAGCACAAATATCAGCATCTGCATCATCTATGGCGACTGTAAGTAGCAAAGTAACTATTACTACTGCTGAAACTCAAAAAACAATTCAATTATACGTTTTTCCAAAAATTCTGAATAGCTATCAAAGCTCTTTTGGATACGTAATAGCTCAGCTTCAACAGGGAAGCGTTCCAGTACAAGCAACCGAAGATATTACTCTACCAGTTCAAATTACCAATTCAAGTGGCATTGCGATGATAAATACGAGTGGGGAAAATCCAACAGTAACTGCCAACGTTCCTATTGTAATTAAGAAGGGCTCATACTGGGGGTACACGCAAATTTCTGTAGCTGCAGGCATGGAAGGTTTATGGAATGTTGGGGTATCAACAAAAGATTATCTTATCTCTCCAGTTGTACAGATGCAAACAACTCCTGGTTCGCTGCTTGCTGATCATACTGCTGTTTTAGATGTGTTACCAATCTTGGCTACGGGGCAAGATGAATTGATAGGAGTGGTACATTTAGAAAATGATAGTGTTGGTTATCCAGGTCCTCCTGTTATTGCTAATAAAGACCTTCGAGTCGAAATAGATTCTTCAGACACTAACACACTTTCAATTGATCCAGTAATAATAAGCAGGGGAACAGGATCTGCACTAGTATTTGGCAAAGTAGCAAGTACTGTACCAGTTCAACCATCATTACATGTGATAACAACACAGCCTCAGACAGTGCCACAAACATATTCTCCTGTGATATCTCCAGCATCGACGAATTCATTCGCGCTTGTTGCATATCCAATATTGCCGGCCATACTGACAGATAATGATTTTCCACTTGCGTTGTACGTGACAAAAGATGGAGTGCCAAATTATTTCCCTAAAGATATGATGCCTTTTATTTCTCCCAAAGATATTTTACAAACAGAATCTAAAACACTTCATCAAGGGGATTCAATTGTATTAATAAATTCAAAATCATCAAAAATAGGCGCTTCAACCATTTCTGTTTCTGCAGGAGATTTTGCTACTGGTCTTTCCATTCAAAGTCTTTCTTCTAAACCTACATCTATTACTATTGACTATGCAGACAAGATATTAACTAATTTCAAAAATGCTTTCTCTATACAGCTTCTTGATATTCAGGGAAATCCAGTTGTTCTAGAAGATGATACGCAATTCAAGCTTGTTTCAAGTGATCCAGGAGTTTTGAATGTTCCAGAAAGCATTATAATTAAAAAGGGAGATTATTACTCTTTATTTAACGTAGAATCTAACCAAAGTGGTACAGCTGAACTTGCTGTGTTAACAAGTGATCTCCCACTAGCAAAATTTAATGTTGTTTCTACAAGTCTAACTCCTGAAGCAACCATTACTTCAAACGACTATGTAGACTCGAATACTGTTTTTGCTGCCACATTAAATGCAATGTATAAAGGAGTTCCATTGAATGGTATGAAAGTAGATTGGAGTGTGACGGGCGCTGCAATTCAGAGCAAGGATTCTTTAACAGATAAAGATGGCAACGCAAAGATTTCATTACTTACCCAAGACCCTAAAACGATAAACGTTCAGGCTTCAGTATCAGGAGCGGCATATGGTACTATATCTGTGAGTAAAACGATAAATGTAAATGCGCCTTTGGCACCTCCCACAGGATCCAATACAGTGTCAAATACGTCCCCAACGTCCACTCCATTTAGTCTGTTTGGCCTCAACCCAATGTTTCTTGTGATTCCAGTAGCAGCTGCTGCAGCTGGGGGTATTATTGTTCTTAAAAAGAAAAACATGCTTGATGGCATCACAGAAAAAATCAGCATCTTGGAAAAAGTTTCCGGAATAAAGGATAGAATAACCCAGTTACGAGAAAAATAGACTATTTTCTTTGAAATAATCCCAAGTAATTCAAGTTTTGTAAAAAGGTCTGTCCTATATTATGACGGCTAATCATATACAAAGAAAAAAACCCCTCAAAATAGGTGCTGAAGTGTTCTCCTACAGTGAGATGAACCAAATTGACGGCTTCCATGATCAAAATTGCAGATATGCTTGCTAAAACTACAGAATAATATATCCCGTATTTGCGACTTTTAGGATTGTGTAATGATGCAAATAATTTCATATTTTTAATGTCTTCAATTTAGAATATAAGATTGGTCTCCCATTTTTGGAAATATGAAATTTAATTAAAATTAAAAAAGATCGTTTGGAAACCAAAGAAAATTTTTCCCGAACTAACTATTATTAAATACTCTAGTCTTAACAAGATGTTACATACTATGTAATTCAACTAAGCTTCAAATATTTCAGGTAGTACGGTAATTATTTTTGAGATCTTATAATTTATCTAAGAAACATAAAGCAATAGCATGGCTGAATTAGTTTTTGATATCCATAATCTACAGATCTTTTCAGCGCTTATCATGCTTGTTATTGCCTCCATATGGGATATCTGGAAGCGAGAAATTCGCGACATTTTATGGATTGCCTTTGGATCTGTTGCCATTTTATTAATCATATTTTCACAAAGTCCTCTTGATTCTCTAAAATCTAGCGGCTTTTCCTTAATTATTGCCCCAGTCGCCATAGTCATATGGAGAACGGGTCTTTTTGGGGGTGCAGATGCATTAGGATTGATAGTCTTGGCAGCATTAGCCCCTCAGGCAAGCTTCTCTCATGGTATGATTACTCCTTTTACCACTTTGACTAATGCTGCCATATTTTCAATTACTCCGATATTTGTAAATGTGATTCGTAATGTTGTAGCAATTTCTTTGCACAAAAATATTTTTGAGGGGTTTGAAGAAACTAGACTAAAAAAGACACTTGCAATGTTTCTTGGATATCGTGCTAAAAATCCAAAGTATAGTTTTCCAATTGAAAAAAAAGAAGGTAATATAAAAAAGCTTGATTTTTCATTCCGTCATGCAGAAAATGCACAATTTAGTATCACTTCAGACACTTGGGTGACTCCTGGTATACCGTACATGGTATACATAACAGCTGGGTTTGTATCTCAACTATTATTTGGTGATATTATTTTTAACATAATACACAATGTCAAAGTGGGCTAATTACCGAGTCATAAAGAAGATGTGTCCTACTGAGGATCAAACTCTACAGCGAATGTAATGTCGCCACTAGCTGTACCAGGAAAAGAAAGCTTTACTCCCATTGCTATTTGGTCAGCTGCTACAACACTAACCTGATCTGTAGTATCAGAACATGTTGATGACGATGTTTGACAAGTTAGTGATTGTGGATTTCCATTTTTGTACAAGGTGAAGGTAGTAGTTACCGCTCCAGTTCCCTTATACACATATAGATTTTTGAATGTCCCAGCCATTGGCATGCTCATACTTTTGATATTAAAAGTTGTACTTGGTCGACCATCCCCAAAAAATCTCAAATAGTTTTGTGATTGACCGGTTATTGTGCCATTTAATCCTCCGCCCATAACGGTTTTTACAGTTGGGATACCTTGAATCTGAGTAATGGTTGCGTTTCTTGAGACGGAATTTCCAAGATAACCGTTTTGAAGCGACGCGGTAAAGTTTATTCCCTGTCCACTGTTTCCGGAAATATTGTAAACCCATTTGAAATATGCCGTGTCTCCTTTTTGTAATATTGGATATGCTGATGGTTCTGGACCTGAAACCAATGTTACAGAAGCACCAAGCGGAGCTCGAACAGTAGTAGAATTTGGTACGAGATTTGTTAATATTCCATTATTTGACATGTTATTTGTAACGGCAAGAAGTAATGTTGTATCAAATCCTGTCGGAATCTTATCAGGTAAAACAAAAAGCTGAAGATAAAGAGGTTTTTGACTAGCAGAATTTACCAGAAACTCCTTGGTGTTTCCTCTTTCTGTCACTAGTGAGATATCGTATGCTTGAGAAGGTTTTGCTGTAAGTTGAAGACTTTCACCTATCTTGGTAAGAGTCTGTCCTGGGGCTACAATTTGGTTTATACTAAATTTTGTAATAGGCCAAGTAGGATCTGTTTTATTTTGAATCCATAATCTAGTAATATTTACAGGGAGTTGGCCTGTATTTTGTATTGTAACATTGAATTTATTATTGTCTTCAGTGACGCCAGTGATTTCAAACGCTTCGCTATTTCTGTTTATATTGTCTTGACCTTTACCGATAACAGCTACTCCAAATTGATCTATCTGATTCATGCTATAAAGAACATAGGATGCAACTGATGTGAAAATTATAATAAAAAATACACTTCCGACTATAGTGCTTATTCCTTTTCTATCTTTCAAATGTTTACCAAATATTGTGTTATGATTTTTCATTTTCTAATCAACTCCTTATTTTGTATTCGTAAAAGTGCAAGTAGTAACTCCTTTTGGTACTGTAATCGTAATCGCAGTGGAGGTTGGAAGAGTATATCCATTATCACATTGCCTGCCAATTAGAGTCCATGGACTCGGAACCAATTCATTGATGGTGTATTTTCCTGGGTCCACAAAGAAGGCACTTGTGGTTCCAACCCCATTTTGACCAAGTTGGATAGAAGTAGTTATCGCTATATCAGAACTTGTTGTATGGCGTTCTGCATAAAAAAAGTCAAAATCATAGGTGCCGCCAAGTGTAATCCCAAGTTGGGCTTTCTGTTGATCCAAGCTTAATATTTTATTTTCTGCAGCGTGTACTCCACCTAAATCAATAGCAAGTTTATGATTAATGAAAACAAATACATCATCATCTCCAGTGAAGTTGAAAATTTCTCCACCTTGATACGTGAATGTAGAATGAACCATAAAAGTGAAACCAAAATTATGAGGTACGCTGCCGACTTTTCCGCTACAAGTTAACCCAATACCTTGGCAAAATAATTGGTTGTCTATGGGAAAGAAACTATAGTTAGTATATTTCCAAGTAGTTGGTATTGTTGGTTGTTTGATAAGTGTGATGTTCAAATTTTTCCATTTGTTTACTCCAGGGGTATCATGATACCATTGGTTAAATCGAGTCATTCCATAGTTGAAGGGAGACCTGGTATGATTGTTATACACAGGTGTATGATCGGCACCAAGATCTGGTAGTACTATGCCATTAAAAGTTCCGTTTGGCCAGTTGTAGCCAGTATAATTTCCAAAAGGGCAGTTTGGAGGTTTACTACAATCCATTTCAAAATCTGGATCTCTTCCGACTAGACTGTCTCCAATATCAGCTGATCCGTTAAAATCATGAATTACACCCTGCATGACAAGATTCCCATTTTTATCTAGATTTGCCCCAGTGTTCCAACCTGTCGTATTTACATTAAAATCTCCCAAGTCACCATTGAAACTAAAGTTGCCGTTGCCTAACTTTGAAACCTTCTTGATGATTAAGGTTCCATCTGTAGGGGATACCAAATGAAAATGAAATATTGAACCTCTATCTGTTGTCACATAAACCTCAAGTGGGTTTCCTAGCCAGTAATAGTGAACTACTCCTGTGTAAATTCCGTCTGGAACAATTCCGCCATTAATAATATGTGTGATCTGACGAGTAGTACCATCAACTTCGATTTGAATAACATGAAGGCCGTCCTCACCAGTATTCTTCAATACGATGTTAAGATTTTGACTAGGGGTGTTGTACCAAAAATGTTCCAGCACAAGGGATTCTTTAACTTTATTTATGATATTTGAATAAAGTGTCCCTGTGGCCTGTTCTCGAGCATGTAGATTGCTTTGCGACCAGTAAACTGCTGTTGTGCCCATTGCAGATACAGCTGAAAGCATAATTACTGCAGCAAGAACGCTTGAAAGTCCTGTTCTGTAACTATGGTATACCCGATCTTTCAGATATGGTGCAGGTTTTTTAAAAAACGCTCTTACAATCTGTACCACATTTCCATTATTCATGGTGGTAATGCCTGTGTTGAAATTGTTGTACCTCTTGCAGTAGTGACCTGAATGGTGGTAAGTACATTGCTGCTATACGCAAATGGAATTAGTATTGATCCTGTTCTTTGTGACAGAATTGTCTGATTGCCATAATGAAATTGAATAGTTTTAGTTGAAGTGATAAATTGTATTTGTGTGACATTTAGACCTATGTTGCCTTGATTGTTCAAAGTTATGTTAACTGCTGGAACTGGTTTACCTGGACAGTTACTTTGAATTTTACAAAACCAAATTTTTTCTATTATCGGATTTTCATTAATTTGATTTACGTTATTAGAAAAAGATGTTGCGATAGTACCTTCACTCTGAAAGATGTTTGAATGCCCCCATACAACAACTCCGCTACCCATGATTGCAACAGTTGTAAGCATTATTGCAGTAGTAACTATCGTAGCGACTCCTGGTCTGGATCCTTTTTGACCTCTTCTCATATGGTAAAGAGTTGCATCAATTCTTTATTGTACGATTGCGTGTATCTAATTATGACATGCTGATTTCCATGTTTGGGAATATCTGTTTACAATCCATCATTTTCTGATAATCACTAATTTTGCATTAAAGATCAAATTCATTTACTGACTTGAGCTGGTAACATGAATGTTGAGGTAGATTTTATACAACTTCTGCATTAAGTGATTCAAATCTAACTTTGACCAATCTATCTTGATGTTTCAAAGCCAAGTTTTGTCTAGTGTCGTCTATTTCTTCAAACTTTGCCAGGCGCTCTTGCGTTTTGTCAATCATCAACTTTGTTATCTTGGCTATTTGTTCATCATTATTTTGCTCAAACTTTGTAATAACTTCTTGTGCTTTGTTGACCATTGATTCTGTTATGATTGCTATTTTAGAACTATTAATGGGTTCATTTTTGGTAATAGATTCCTCACTTTTAGATTGTAGGGAATTACTTTCTATGGACGGGGCCTCAAGAAAATCTGAATTTTCATCTATAAAACTAGTAGATAGATTTTGAGTGCTCAGATGTTGTTGGTACCAAGATTCGAATGGTCCTGTCTCTTCCTTTAAGACTTGCATGGGATGTGTTAGAACTCGGTTTTATTGTATACTTGCGTGTCATTTTTGTAGACATGCTGATTCCCATTTCTGGTAATACGGTAGATATCGCTATTTTTATGGTCTTGATTCGGTCAGATAATAATGTAATTCAGTATAACATTCCACACAGTATTCTTGTTCGTTTGTGTGTTCACAATTGTAGGTCCTTTTTGACTCTTGACCGCATTTTGTGCATGTAGGCATGCTCATTAAGCGGTTGCAACTTTGGTGGATTTTTTAATTTTTAGGCCTCCCAAAATTGCAATGATTATTCCTATTCCAAGCACAGCTCCAAATTCTCGTACTGCTCTACTTGGCAGTTGTCCTCCCTGGATACCAAGAATTACCACAGTTCCAATGATGATTAATGCACCACCAATTATAATTAAGATTCCAAGCTTTTTTGACGGTTCTTTTCTTGTAATAAAAAACGATATGATTAGCATGGCAGATGGAACTATGCCAAAAATTGATCCTCGGATAGACGAATCCATCTGAAGAAAGCCTGTTTTTTGGTTGTCATTACTGTTTCCAGTTTGTGGACCGGCAGCCATGACATCAGCTCCATATACTGCAAGCATGGCAATTGAGATCGCTGACATTACTATTGCCACCTTTAACGCCATAGTTTTGTTGTTCTGTTTACAATTAATAAACTTATGAAATCTATGCCTTTAACTGGTTGAATTGATTTAACAAAAATTTGTTTTCCAAATGTTTTAATTGTAAAAAACTTAGCAACTATCTATGAAGGCCATTATTTTATCAGGTGGTGCAGGTACTAGGCTAAAACCAATTACAGATTATGTGCCAAAATCACTTGTTCCAATAAACAACATTCCAATAATAGAATGGCAGATAAGATATTTCAAAAAATTTGGCATAAATGAATTTGTTATTTGTGCAGGATACAAAAGTGATCAGATAATAAATTATCTCAAGCCAAAAAGAAATTGGATAAAAATTGATTATTCCATAGAAAAAACATTGCTTGGCACTGGCGGTGCAATAAGAAAAGCTAGTAATCTTATAGATGATGAAGGCTTTTTTGTAATAAATGGTGATGTAATTACAAATCTTGATCCAAGACAACTAAAAGCAAATCCAAACTCTATTGCAATAATTCCTCTTAGAACATCATTTGGTGTGGTACATTTGACCAAAAACAGTGTAAAAAGATTTGAAGAAAAACCTGAAATTTCAGATTATTGGATGAATGCTGGAGTGTACTACTTGACAAAAGAGATACTAAGGTACATTCCAAAAAAAGGAAATATAGAAAAAACCACGTTTCCATTACTTGCAAAAAAAGGATCTCTTTTTGCAGTTAGATATATGAAGGCTTTTTGGCACTCAATAGACTCTCACAAAGACATTGAACAGTGTGCAAATGAAATGAATTCATACGGTTATGAGAATTTTATATTTAAAAAATGAGAGTCTATGAGAATTGCTTATAGCTTAGGTTCACTGTTATCCATAAATGAATTACTAGATTGTACTAAAATTTTATCCAGATACAATCCCGATTCTATTTGGATACCTGAGACTTGGGGAATGGAAGGATTATCAATGCTTGGGGCAGTATCACAAATTGTAAAAAATTCAAAAATCGGTTCATCCATAATCAACATCTATTCGAGGACACCGTCAGTTATCGCAATGGGGGCTGCGACCCTTGATACACTATCAAACGGGAGATTATTACTAGGATTGGGAACAAGTAGTGAGTCTATTGTACATGATTGGCATGGTCTTGAGTTTGATAAACCAGTCCAACGAATGCGTGAATATGTAGAAATAATTCATCTGATATTATCTGGAAAGAAAGTATGTTATGATGGAAAGTTATTTCATCTAAAAAATTTTTCTTTATTGATCAAGCCACCAAGAAAAAAAATCCCAATTTACATAGCTGCAATAAACCAGAAAATGGTTGAGCTAACATGGGAAATTGCTGATGGAGTTATATTCTACTTGAGACCAATTTCAGAACTTCAAAAGACAATACAAAAAATGCAAACAAAGAAAAAAATTGACGTATCTAGTCAATTCATTACTTGTATATCTGAAGATGAAGACAAGGCAATACATAAAGCAAAAATGACACTAGCATTTTATGTGTCAGTTGGAAAAATTTATAGAGAATTTTTAGCAAAAAATGGGTTTGCAAAAGAAGTTGTGGACATATATGATGAATACAAAAAATCTGGACTTGACACAAATTACAAACTAGTCACTGATAATATGCTCGATTCTCTTACTATATGCGGTACTCCAGAAGATTGTAAGAAAAAGCTAGAAAAGTTCGTAAAAGCTGGCGTTTCATTGCCAATCATACAATTTAATCCAATAGGCAAAGTTACGAAATCCTTTAAACTGCTTGTATCTACGCTATCAGGTAGTAAAAATTGAGAAGAGTAGCCATTGGAGGATTTGGCCTCACAAAATTCAACAAACAGGATGTATCCATAGAATCTCTAATGCTGTCTTCGATAAAAGCGCTTTTTGATAACTCTCCAAACCTGACTCAAAAGGATGTAAGTGTTGTTCTTACTTCAACTAATGACAATAACAAATACTTGGCAAACATAGTGTCTGAGATTGCAGGAATTTCACCAAAAATATCACACTCTGTTGAGAGTTTGTGCAGTTCTGGTGCAAATAGTGTGATTTCAGCATTTTCATATGTTGCCTCCGGATTGGCAGAAGTTGCAGTGGTAGTTGGGGCAGAAAAATTTGATAACCCCGGTCTAGTTTTAGAATGGGACAAATCACGAGGTCAATACAAACATCCAGTATACTGGTCTTCAATGTTTACTAGATCACATATGAGAAAATATGGCACTACGATGGAAGACCTTGCAACTGTCTCTGCTAAAAATCATAAAAATGCAGTAGCAAATCCATTTGCCTATTTTGACAGAGAGTATTCTGTTGATGAAATCATGCATTCAAAAAATATTACTCAAGATGTACGCGTTTTAGATTGTTCTTTTCCATGCAATGGTTCTGCTGCAGTGCTGCTTGCATCAGAAGATATCATAAAAAAATTTACTGATTGTCCAGTTTGGATAACAGGCGTAGGTCAAAAAACAATCTCTGCCGGGTTTACCAAAAACGAGGATCTCACAACCATGAAATCAATCAAACATGCAGCTAATGATGCATATACCATGTCAAAAAAGGAACCAGCTGATATCGATGTTGCCGAAGTCCATGATGCGTTTAGCATATGCGAAATTATGGAGGTAGAAGACCTAGGATTTGCCCAAAAAGGTAGGGGAAATCAATTTGTTAAAAATTTGTATGAAACTCAGGATAGAAAAATTAACCCTAGGGGTGGATTGATAGGTTCTGGACATCCATTAGGAGCTACTGGAATAGCTCAGATAGTAGAGATTGCACAACAGATTCAAAGTAAAGCTGGCAAGCGTCAAATTAATGGGGCCAGAGTTGGCCTAGTTCAAAATATGTCTGCGGCCGCTACCTCATCAACAGTCCTTATTTTTGAGTCATGAATCAATTTGAAAATGAATTAAAAAATGGCAAATTCGTGTGTAGTGAATGCCCAAAATGCAACAAGCTTGTTTGGCCCCCATATGATTTCTGTAATACCTGCTTTGGCAACGTAATCTGGAGACAAGTGTCTAGGAGCGGAAAGCTAATTGAATTCTCAAAGAAAGACGATACGCTTTTTTGTATAGCTGAGTTTGAAAATTCGATTAGAATAATGGGAGAGTTAGAAATAGGATTAATGAGACCTATGCTAGGAGAAGAACTTGAGCTTGTAAGATGTGATTACGACGGTAAAGAAAAATTCTTTTTCCAATTGAAACAAAATAGTTCTAAAATGTGATCAAAAATTTAGAATCAGGAAATATTTTAATTAATTTGACTCAGATTTTCATACAAATTTATTGGATTCTTTGATTTTGGTTTCCTTTTTGAATATTTTAATATGACTATAAACGCCAAACGAAAACATGATGTATGACCATATGAATAAAATGTCTACTGGATGACCAGTATAATATGAATTATTTAGTGTGAAATATTGAAAACCCGTATCTGCTATTACTTCAAATAAAATTCCAATCAACAATAATGTCCACAAAAAGTTTACTTCGCCCCTAAAAAATAAAACAATACCAATTATTGCAGGAACAAGAACTATGGAATCTTCAATCGGATAAATTGCGCCTAAAATAATTGCAAATTTACTTTCATTTGAATTGTTTTCAATTGTCATATATAAACTTGGAATTAAAACTGATATCGTAATTAATACAGCAGAAATTATCAATTTTTTTGAAATTAATTTCTTAAATGGTTTTAGGTAATGTATAGTAAACAGAAATAAAAACGGATATCCTATAAGATAAAATGCATCTGCTGGTGATGGAAATGGATTCAGATGGTATACAAGTTCATAAATGGTCCAAGTTGTCTCTGCAATAAACCATGAAATTGCAAGACCTGTGAATAATAACCATGCCTTGCCATGATTTCCAGTTTTTCTAAACCTTGCTGAAATAATTATCGAAAAAACAACCAACATCCCAGCCACTGGAATGTATGTTAAATCAGTGACCATTTTGACCATTTCTTTTCCAAGAAATGTAGCTACAAGTATTCCAAGACCTGTGATAATAAGACATGCAAATAGTGATTTCTGTTCTTCTACTCTCTCAAAATTACTTTGCAAATTTACTCACTTATTGTACTGATAAAGATCTCGATTGGTTTTTCTATTATTTGTTCATCCAATTCTTTTTTTATCGCTTGTACAATGGTGACATAAGAATTCCCAAAGATTTTCTTTAGAACTTTGTTTAGGTATTCTGGATGTTCATAACAATCAGGCAAATAGCAATCATAGTCTTTGGATAATTGTTTAATCACTTTCTCGTAAACTGGATCTCCAATGTCAAATAACACTTTTTCAACAGCAAGACTAACCAATGCTTTTCTTAATTGATCTTTCTCAAAATTCATGTTGGTTTTCGATCCTTCATTATTGAATATGTCTAGAGTTTGACCAGATATAGCCAAATAGTAATTTCATTGTGTAAATCATCGAAGTGGAATCAGTCCACATTGCTACAACATTTTGTGGAGATTCACTCACATTTTTCATGAATAAGAGTAATTCGTTGTCATCTTTTATAATAAAGCATAGATTTTCTTTAATTTTGCTTGGCATCTTCTTTACTTTGGATATTAATTTTTGATCGTAGATGTAAGTGGTTTTTTTCGATGATGATGTAATCAGTTTTGCTTCAATTTTAGAGTCTGTGATTAGTTCCAAAAAACCTGAATGATAGAATTTCATATAATCTTTTTCTGATCCTAAAATAATAAGTTCATTTTTTGTTTTGGTAATCATTTCATTTATTTTTCCAGTCATTTGATTTATTCCTTGGAGCATCTGAAATTTACCTTCTTTGGATTCATTTTGGTCAATCTTAAAATTTGGAATGGTGTTCCAAAGATCAACTAACCCTTTTTCCTGAGTTTCTAATGTTTTTACTCTTTCTTTTTCAGTGTTAATCAGAACTCCTATTGCTTTTTCAAGTGACAATGCTGAAAATTTGATTGGGTGTTGAAACGTTGCAGATACTATTCCTTTATTTTGAAGGTGAGTAAGAAGATGATACGTCTCTGTTCTTGGGACTTTTAACGTCTTACTTACTTGTGTTGCTGTACTTGGACCGTACTTTTCTAAAAATAAGAAGACTTTGGATTGGTTTGAAGTTAATCCAAATTTAGATAACTCATTTTTCAATTTTTCTAACAACATTTCATAGTCATATGATTTAGATTCTAGAGTGGATCCTATTACAGAAAAATTAGCTAA
>Ga0210384_10003762_pt1 | contig 17306 bp, 14 predicted proteins | sample IncBWH2MmetaG_FD_160574 | JGI IMG/M metagenome (GOLD analysis project Ga0210384, IMG submission 160574) | Forest soil microbial communities from Barre Woods Harvard Forest LTER site, Petersham, Massachusetts, United States - Inc-BW-H-2-M | ecosystem: Environmental > Terrestrial > Soil >...
CACAAATTCCCTTGGCTGTCGGTCTCTCTGTTCGCCATTATTCGGAGTTAAGCGATGCCGAGAACGTATTCCTATACCGGGGACTCATGCCCCAAGGTATCGCTGCGCGCGCCGTTGCCGCACGTGGTAATCACTGATATAAACGGACTCTTAGTGCAGCAATCCAGCCGTCCTGCAACCTGTGTCAAAGGATGCGATGCGCTTAGACACTGTCGAATACGCGATTTTGCTAAACCGTTGCGGTACGTGGTGTCCCATTCCTTCCGCGCGTGCCAGAACCATCGATCAGGCATCACTCAATGTCTTGCGCCGGAAGCAAAGGACTCAATTTCCGGTTTGCCGACTACTCACGAAGTATTCATAGTGCTTCCGCTGCTCGGCACAGCTCCGCCAAGCGGTCCTGCGTTCCCTCGGGATCAGGGGCTTTCTCCGGCGCCACCCATTCACGCGGCGAGCCGGCGGCAAGCAGCAAGCGCGCCACTTCAACATGATCTGCGCCGTTTTGCGACGTGTGTCGCCAGCCTTCACATGCCCACACCAGCGGTGTCGCGGCGAACATACCATCTACGGCATTCACCGACGCGCCCTTCGCCAGCAGAACCTTCACTGCTTCCACGTGGCCGCCCATCGAGGCGCGATGAAGTGCTTCCACTCCGTTGCTGTCCTTTACGTTTGGATCGAAGCCACATTGCAGCATTGTTTCGAGAGTTTGCGCATCGCCGCGTTCGGCCGGAGTGTGCATCATCAAGTGGTGCTCTGGGCGAAGCTCGTTGCGCAGATTCGGATGCTCCTTGAGCAGCGAGTCTGCTTGCGCCTTATTGCCGAAAGTACACGCCGCAACAAAACGGTCGATCCGCGAGAGTTCGTCTTTCGCGCCATGTCGCAACAACCAGGCCGCCACGTCGTCATTCCCGTGCAGCGCGGCGAGCGCATGCGCCGCGCGTCCATCGGGCCGGCGCTTATTTACATCCGCTCCGTTGGAGACCAGCAACTCCACCGTCTTAACGTCCAATCGTTGTGCCGCAACGTGGAGCGGCGACTCGCCCGATTGCGCCCATGCCAAGTTCGGATCGGCTCCGTGCTCCAATAACCATTTCGCTCCGGAAATGTCGTCCGGCCTCATCCAACCCAGAATGTACGCAAGCGGCGGAACGCCACCTGGAATTCCGTTAACATTGACGCCGAATCGATACAGCAATTCCAGCGCCGCAACATTCCCACTGCCCGCCGCAATGTGCGTGGAAACGCCGTCCGTCGGATTTGCGCCGCTCTTTAGCAGCAACTCTGCAAGCTCAGGCTGCCCCGTAGCAATCAGCGCTCCCCAGAGCGCTGTCCGTGGCAGCTCCGGATGCCAGTTCCAGTCATATTCGGCGTTTGGGTTCGAGCCCATCCGTAGTAGTTCCCGTGCAATTCTTACAAGCCCCTTCGCTCGCTCGGGCGAATCCTTCTGCAGAAATGTGTGGCAGACGTACAGCAGCGGCTCCCAATTCTGGACTCCGCCTCGTTGCCGAGCTATCGCTGGATTCGCCTTAAGCCGCGTTTCCACCGCGTCTGCATCGCCCAGCACCAGCTCCGTGTACAAATTGACATTTGCGATGCCGGCGTGCCTCGTGAGCAATCGCATCGCTCGTTCGGGCGCGCTTCCGGTAGCGCAGCGCACAAATTCATCCACTGCCGCTGCGAACGAAAGCGATCGCTCTTCCACTTCCTGCTTCAATGCAGTCCACGACTCAAAGCCATACTCACGCGCAAGCACAAATTGCGCGTCATGTAAGGCAATCGCGTCTGGTTTGAGGGATCGCCCGATTAAGACGGCTTCAAATCTCTGAATTGCGTTTGGCTCTTGGCTTCGGGCTGCGGCGAGTAACGACTTGGCTTGCTTTTTGAGCTGCTCTAAATTGGCGCGCTCGGGTAACTGCTGCAACGTCATAGTGACCTCCATGCTTTAGCCTGGGTTCGCAATCAGGCAGCACGGGATCTAGACGTGCGTTCAACCTTCGGATTGACAGTGGGCTTGGCCCTTCGCGCGAACCTGCTGGCGCCTGGAGCGCACCCTCCGTAAATACCACGATGCTTTCCGGCTTTCAAGGCCAAATGAATCCCTTCGAAATAAGTCACTGACGATCGCTAGGGAGTATTAAGCAGCTCTGACCGTATCACGAGCAACCCGGAAGTTATCAGCTCGCCCGTCGGGTTAGTACCGACAAACGCCTTGACACAAGCGCCGAGCAGGAAGCTGGTTTGGCGATTCACCTCAGGAATCTCTCCTGGACTATGTCCTGCACCGAAATCAGCCAGATCTCGTCGGTCTTCATAACCACGAAAGTGTGAATTTCGGAAAAGGGCGGAATGCGGTCGCCGCCCTTAAGGCTGATTCCATGATCGTAGGAAACTCTCGTTTGAACAACAGCGATGTCCGATCGGATGACACGAACATGTTCGATGGTGCATTTCGGGTGAAAGTCTTTTGACCGTATCATGTCAAATCCTGCTCGCCAGAAACGCTCGCGGTCCTTTAGCCCGGTCAAGTGATGCCAATCGCCGAAGCGGTCGACAATTTCGACTTCGTTCATTTCCAAGGGGGCCAATCGTTCGAAATCCGACTGTCCATACGCGGAGCACCACGACTCTATTAGATCGCGCGCACCTTTTTCTTCATGGGTTGTGCCAAGGCTCGTGTGTGACCATGTTTTTCCTGGCTTTCCAAGCGACGAGTCGTTGCCCTTGTTGGGGTCGGAAAGACGGCTCGTTCCTTGGCGCACTGTCGGTGTATCAGCAAAAGCGATTACGTGCGATAGGAACAGAGAAGCCATGACCGCTGCTAGTTTTTTCATAGCCTGTCTTTCGTAACGAAGGGAAATCTTACTCAACTCCACAGACGCATTTATCAATCGGAGCGTTGTGCTCATCCTGTAAGACTTCGGTAAGTAGTGAGCTTACAAGTGCCTTACAGTTTCGCGACGGGCGTCGCATATGAGACGCGGGAAGAGCGCGTATAGCGACAGCCCAAGGGGCGCGGTGGACCAAGGTCAAGGTGGCGAAGCGAAAATAGTGCCAGTCGGGTCGCCGCTACGCCAGGAGGGACGGAGCCGCCAGCCATTAGGCAAATGGGTTTTCATCGGCGCTCGGACCGTAAATAGACGGTACCAACAGGCCGAGTTCTCTCAGGTACACGGTGAGCTGTCCGCGATGGTGATACGAGTGATTGAGCATGACTGAACGGAGCAGCGCCATTCGCGGAAGCGCGAGCAACTCACGATCTCCCTGCTTTAGTCGCCACGTTGCGGCCAGCGCAGCGTCATCCATCCCCAGGAGTGCCTTCTTCGCCTTCGCGACGCTCTCGTCGAGGGTCACGATGAGTTCCGCGGCGCTCTTCGGGCTCGGGTCGATAAAGCGCGGAGCTTCCCCCGGAGATGGCAAGGCAACAAGCTCTGCAAAGAAGCCCGGAATGATCGCGATATGGAGCGCGAGGCCTCCCAGCGTTCTTGCCTTGGGGTGGGGCCTCCACGTCAGGTGATTGTCTGGGACGCGCTCGAGCACGCGCCGTGTCGTTTTGGCTTCCTGTTCCAGTTCCTGCAACAGACCATCGATTATTGCCATGGTTTCGTCTCCTCTTGAGGTATTCCAGTAATTTGAGCTACCGGCTACCTTCTCCCTAATTTCCAACCTCTGTAGGAACGTCGAGACAGAACGCCCAAAATCTACATCGGTGGACCAAATTTCTTTGCTTGATGTTGTCCGAAATGTCGAGAATGCCCGGCGCACTCCGACTTACCTATGAAAGCGGAATCAGCAGAGGTAAGATCAAGGGAGGTGAAGCCGTGAAATACATTTTGCTGATGAACACCATGAAAATGGGCGATGACGGAATGGGTAAATGGCCGAAGAAAGATCAGCAGGCGCACATCGCATACTGGAACACCCTAAACAAGGAGCTCGCCGAATCCGGAGAGTTGGTGGCTGTTGAAGGTTTGGCCTTTCCAGATCAGGCCAAGCTTGTGCGGGCCCGCAAAGATGGGGCGCCGGCCACTGACGGCGTGTTTCCGGAGTCCAAGGAGTTTCTCGCCGGCTACTGGATCGTTGACGTTGAGACGCCGGACCGAGCTTATGTGATCGCGGCCAGGGCGTCGACGGCACCGGGACCCGGCGGGGCTCCCTTGAATATGCCGATCGAAGTGCGGCAAGTCATGATGAGCGTGCGGCCCGACGAACTGCTGTGACCAACGAGTTGTTAAATTTAGAGTCCCGTTCCGAGCATCTGCTGCGTGAACTCGCGCCGCAGGTGCTCGGCGCGGTCATCCGCCGTTCCCATGACTTCACCACCGCCGAGGATGCCGTTCAGGAGGCGTTGATGGCAGCGGTTGTTCAATGGCCGCGGGAAGGCGTGCCCGACAATCCTCGCGGCTGGCTCATTCACGTCGCCTCCCGGCGGATGACCGACCATATGCGCACTGAGATGGCTCGCCGCCGTCGCGAAAGTGAGTTGGCCTTGGAGGCGGTCAATGCAACAGAGTGGACTGCTATCGAGACTGCAACAGAAGAAGACGATACGTTGGTGCTTCTCTTCATGTGCTGCCATCCCGCGTTGACTCTGGCTTCGGCGATTGCCCTCACATTACGCGCAGTGGGAGGCTTAACCACAGCGGAAATCGCGCACGCGTTTCTTGTGCCCGAAGCGACGATGGCGCAGCGGATCAGCCGGGCCAAGCAAAGCATCAAGGAGTCTGGCATTCCATTCAAACTGCCGACTTCCGAGGAGCGAGCGCAACGCCTACGCGCTCTACTACACGTCCTGTATCTCATTTTCAATGAGGGTTACACGAGCAGCGCCGGACCTCAGCTGCAGCGAGGCGACCTGTCGCGTGAGGCGATGCGCCTTACCCGGACCGTCCACGCTCTGCAGCCGGACGACGCGGAAGTCACTGGGTTGCTCGCACTCATGTTGCTGACCGATGCCCGCCGGCTTGCGCGAACAGGCACTGAGGGCGAGTTGATCCCGCTCGCACAGCAAGACCGGGCGCTCTGGGATCGGCAACAGATAGCGGAGGGAGTGGCGCTTCTCTCAGCCGCATTGCCCAGGGGCTCTGTTGGCCCGTACCAATTACAAGCAGCAATTGCTGCCGTCCACGATGAGGCTGCGCGCGCCCAAGATACTGATTGGCCCCAAATCCTGGCGCTATACGAACTCCTAAAACGTATGTCGGACAATCCCGTGGTCGTGCTCAATCACGCCATCGCCGTAGCCATGGTGCACGGTCCATCCAAGGGACTTGAGCTTCTTGGAGCGCTCGACTCCGATGCGCGCCTTTCTAACCATCATCGTCTCGACGCGGTACGCGCCCACCTACTGGAAATGGCCGGTGACCATAAGGACGCGATCACTCACTATCGAATCGCAGCCGGTCGGGCGACGAGCATGCCAGAACGGAATTACCTCATGATGCAAGCAGCTCGACTCAGCGAAAGCACAGCAAGCCCAGACCGAACGACCTGCCACTAAGGTCCTGCACGAGGCGCGAATCGGAGAAGAAGGGCATCCTCGCTCAGGTTTTTTAGCTTTAACTCCCGTGTGGTCTCTGGCGTGCGATGGGTCTTGTCATGGCCCGTAACCAGAAGCTTTGCCGACCTTGCGGCCAGTCTTGCACAGCAATTCACTAACTGGAGGTTGCCACAATCGCAGGGACTACCGTCACGAGAAATTGCCGTGCGCGATCTTGCAACGCTTCCACATATGGACTTCCGTGCCAGCCCGCTCGAAATGAACTTCGTCCATGTACTGTCTCATCAGGTTGAGACCTCGTTGGCTGAGGTCCTTGCCGTTGACGGAGATCGCCGGGTACACCACCTCTGAAGGGTCAAACCCCTGTCCTTCGTCACGGATAACCAACAGCACTTCCCGCCGGGTTTCGCAGCGACACCTGATATGGATGCGCTTGCTCGGGTCACGACGATTGCCGTGATGAATTGCGTTATCCAAGGCTTCCCGAATAGCGATCTCGACGTCTCGTTCCTCTCCGTTTACACAATGGGATTTCCTGATCACGAACATGAGTTGGTCGAGAACGAGAGAGAGCGCGCTGGGCGCGCTGTCCATTGTCAATTCCACGGACAATACGGAGACCGAAAGTTGCGGGTCCGCCATGACGGATTTGAAGAGGAAGGGCGGGTCCATGGCTCGAAGACCATCCTTATTCAAGAAGCGGACGCATCCGGAGTACCGGTTACCATCCCATAGAATCAAACATCAGACTTAGCGCTATTCCGACCAGGAAATGCGCAAGAAGAATGCTTGCACAGATAGCGACCAGCACATGTACGGCGAAGCCCAAGCGAGTGTTTGGCCTGTTCCTTCCCAAGCTCCATCCTTCTGCGTTCACGACCGTGTTCTCCTCATTGTGAGAAGCTCTGAGTTCGGGCCCCCCAGCTGCTACCGACCGACCATCGAATTGGGAGCGAGCAGCTGAGCGGGCGTCAGTAGCCATATCCATGGTTCCGAGCAGCGTCCGCAGGGCGGCGGGTTACTCGCGGATCGATCCGAAGGCGATAGGTTTGGGGCCGTCGACAATCTGAAAGTCCGCCGGGATCGTGAACAGGGAGGAGTCAGGTTCTGCGCGTGCGATATCGGTCAGTTGATAGACCATCTCGCCAACGAGCGGATCGCTCCGTTTGCTGTAGATGACCGTCTTGAGATCCGGAGACGTCCAGACTTCGTTGACGATCGTGAATGGTTTGGCGTTGCCCATCTGGCCGGCAGGAATCGTTTGCGTCGTGCGCACTCCATTCACGCGGAGGCCTTCCATAGTTTGGGAACCAAGGTCTTCCGTGGCGGCCGGCTCGCTGCCCGGCGAGCTGTGCCGTACGAAGGTCGGGGTATCTGCTGATAATCCGTTGCCCGTCCCGGAGCCCTCGAATCGCATGAAGATTTCTCCGTGCGCAGCGGAGGCGGCGGAGGGGCCAGCCGTGCTCGCGGGCAAGGGCGTTTTCTGCGCGGTTTTGTCGGTCAAATTCAAAATATAAGACGTGTGCGTCACGGGGTCTTGGATGAAGACAAGGTGGGGCGCTTCTGCCGAGGAATCACCCCCTGCCGGCAGAGGAGCATCCTGACGCGTCCGCCCCTGTGAATCTCGAGCGATCGTTCCCGTGCTGGTCTGATAGACCTGATTGCCATCAGCCAGCGTTTGGATGGACTTGGTGGTGGCGGTGGCGGTGTACGGCGCGCCCGGCACCGGCGCTCCCGGGGCGCCGGTGATTCCTGCCAAAGCAATTCTGCCTATAGGCCCCGCCGTTTCATAATGGACTGCGTTCACGCCATCCTGGGCAAACAAACAGGATGCAGTTGCCAGCATAAGAATCACTGTACGTTTCATGATTGAGTCGATCTCCTTTCAAATCCAATCGATCGAACCGCGGCCAGATCGAGTGCTCGAAGCCGTCCAATTCGATCCGATGATGGATATTGCACCAAACGTTGCGGGGCTGGTGTAAGACTTCGGTAAGAGGTGAGCTTACGAGTGCCTTACAAGGCGCTCGGGAGGGCTACGGGAAAGGAACGAACTTATAACCGGAGCCGAATGCCGTGAGAATGTGGCGTGGTTCCCGGGAATTTACTTCCAGCTTCTGCCGCAACTGCGCTACGTGCAGGTCGACCGTGCGTGTATTCAGGGCATGGGCATAGCCCCATACTTCTCTGAGAAGTACTTGCCGGGACAGTCGCTCGCCCGGCTTGGAAATGAAATATCGCAGGAGGCCGAACTCCTTGGCGGTAAGCTCCACCGGCGAGCCATCACGGAGGACCTCTTCTCTGCCGACGTCTACGATCACGTTGCCGAAGCAGAACAGGGAATCGATCAGTTGCGGCGGTCGATTCTGTGCACGCCGAAGCAGGGCTTCGATCCGCGCCAGAAGCTCTGCGACCTCAAAAGGCTTGGTGAGATAATCGTCTGCGCCGACCTTTAGGCCCTTGACTCGATCTTTCACCTCGCCTCTGGCGGTAAGCATCAATACCGGCAAATTACTACAGTGCCGGCGCAGCTCACGGCAGACTTCAAATCCATTTTTGCCCGGCAACTTAACGTCCAGGAGGAGGAGATCGAAACTTCCGCCGACCGCGCATGCCAAACCTTGCTCGCCGTCCTTACAGGTTGTGACCGAGTATCCCTCCTTCTCCAGCCGCTCGCGGAGAAGGAGCGACAACGTAGCCTCATCTTCGATGAGCAATATCCCTCGACTCACGGCTACACCGCCTTCCGGGATTCCGGCCGAGGGTAGTAAGGGCGCAAGAGGAGGGAGAACAAAGCGCCTCTGTCCGAGCACTTCACTGCAATTCTTCCTGAGTGTGCTTCCACGACTCGTTTGACCAAGGTGAGGCCCAGGCCGACCCCGGGAGCCTGCGAAGCCTCTCCGTCTCTGCCTCGGTAGAAAGGTTCGAAAATGTGGGGAAGATCGGCGGGAGAGATGCCGGGGCCTCGGTCCTCGACGGAGATTTGCACCCTCTCCCCTTCGGCCAAGGTCACCGTGTCAACCCGAATCGCCATCCATTGCCCCACAGCCGCGTACTTGACAACATTCTGGATGAGGTTTTGCAGGCATCTGTTGACCATGCGAATATTCGCCTCGACCAGCGGAAGATCTTCGGCAACGTGTACCTCGACTTCTATCCGGGCATTTTGCAGCGCTGCCGCGCAGTTCGCCAGTGAGGATCTGACAATTTGTTCGGCGGAAACGGGGACACGTTTGCCGATGAGCGAGCCCGCTTGTACGCGCGAAAACGCCAGTGTCTCCTCAATCATGCTCGATAGTTCCAAGGCATGGGTGTCTATGATCTCTCCATACGCGTGTGCCTGCTCGGCGTTTTCCACCATGCCTTTCTTAAGGTTGTCTGCCGCCACACGGATGACCGTCAAGGGAGTGCGCAATTCGTGCGAAACTCCGAGAGCAAAATCGACCTGCAATTGTGCGAGAGAACGCGCCCGTTCCGTCATGATAACCAACATGCATATTCCGAGAGCCAATACGAGGAGCACGCCAGCACTGATGAAAAGATTCTGGCGGCGGAAGGTGGCCATGACTTGGTCAAGCGAACCCGCGCGATATCGCACCAGAAGTTCCCAGGCCCCCGTGGAATTGCTGGTTAGAGATGGATGGGAATTGTCGCAACTGGTTGCTGTTCGGCTCAGAATTTCGGGTAGAGGATCTGCGTCTGCGAGCATAGGAATTTTCGGCGCTATGCCAACAATCTCCGGCCCACTCGAATGGGAAGCGGACGAGTTCGATCGAGCGTCGAAAGCGTACGACGTGTCTGCGATGGCGGTGGCTCCTGTGGCGGGGGAGGGGAAGAAACAATCCATGCGAATGGCGAAGAGCCCGATGGTCCCATCCGGATGCACAAACTGGTTTTCTGGCGGCGCCAATTCCGACTGGAAGATGATTCGGTCTGGCCCGGAACGCTGCTTGTCCACAACGAGAATGTCATAATCTGAGGCCGTACCATTGGGGAAACGAGGCTTTAGCAAAGCCGGAAAAACTGTCGCCTTTATATAGTTGGCGTCCAAAACCACCACTGCCAATCGCGGCGACAGTAGAGATGGGCTTCCGATTCCTACAAAGGGCGGAGCCACCCGAGAAAGGTGCGTTACTGTTCGCCTCGCAACGCCACCCACAGACGGCATAAACGGAACAATGAATGCGGGATTTCCATCGATGACGACGCCGGGACCTGGCACGCCCCAAGACCGTATCAGCCCTCCCTGTGAGAACAGTTGAACGCTCACCGGACCGCCAGGCAGAGACGTGGCCGTGGTCGTGGGACTCAACGGTGACGTCAAGTTTGGCAAAACTCGTTCCCATTCCGCACGGCGGATGGTGGGTTGTCCTGGGATGACATCCTTTACTAGTGGCCGAGACTTTCCTGTTTCCAGAATGTACACACCACGAATCAACTTCGGGTAGGGAGAGCGGCGGAGCCATTCCTTATAGCGTTCCGAATAGTCGGTTAAATTCACGGCAGGAAACTGGAAAGTGACAAGGACGCGGGTGATCTCGAAATCGAAATCCCTCTCGAAGTCGGACAGGGCTGTCGTTAGATTCGCTTTTGCGCGCTGCCGCTCTGCTTGCGCGACCTGATCGATCCAATTATATTGGAGCATTGCTAGAGCTACCAACACGAGCAGCAGGACACCGAGAATCCACAATCTTGGCGAGAGATAGGCCTTCCACTCTCGGGCGAGACTATCGAGAATTATCAAACGATTGCCTCCGCAGCCAGTTTACTGTTTCGACGCGCGCCATGTCGCGGCGGTTGGCTCGTCCTTTCATTTATTGACGGTGAGTGAGGCTTCTCCTGTAAGGACAGGGATTTGTTGCTGTTTAGAATCTCTGGCATTTACTTGCACGATCGATAAACGCGAAGAACCCGGACCGATGGCGCGCAAAACGATAGACACCAACGTACCTGAGCCGTTTACTCCGGCCGTGTTTGGTTGCCGCGTTGCAGAAATCACTGCTTGCCCATGCTCTTTATCAACACGTTCAACGATCGTAATCTCCTGCTTTCCTTCAGACAAGAACGTTCCTTGATGAATCTCTTCGACGCTGACGACCTGCGGATCGTACTGCAATAGGAGTGGAATCGAATACAGATCTCGAATGTTTTCGACAACCACATCAATGGTAGTGGTGAGCCCGATGCTCAACCGGCCGACGACCGGTAGAAAGGCTATGCGGGCGGTGGGTTTCGGCCGGGAGTTCCCGGCTTCACTTGAAGACGGATCTATTGGATTGGGCGGTGGTTCGGTCACCATTGGCGGGAGCGCGGGGGTCTGGATATTCTCTTTTCGACGCACTTGAATGTTGGTTTCGCTGCCGGAACTGAGCGGCCGGAGATCAGCCTGGAGCAGGGCCTGGAGGCGGACGATGCGAGGAATCAGTACAATCAGGACTTCGTTGTCCTGGTGGTCGGTACTATCCGTCGTAAAGAGGTAGCGAAGGATGGGAACGTGTCCGAGCCCCGGCCAGCCCGTAAGCGACTTTGTGTCGACCTGCTCGAACAATCCGCCGAGAATGCTTACTTCCCCATCTTTCAATCGAATTTCGTGCTCAATCTTGCGCTGGCTGATGATTGGCTGTTGAATCCCCCCGATGGTTGTGAAGCCGGTCACGGAAGAGACTTCGATCGCCACTTTCATGCTGACCTCGTGATTGGGATGGACGTGCGGTGTTATGTCGGCATTGACCCCAACATCGATATATTGAAACTGGGTGTTCACGAGCGGGTTGATGCCAGTGGTTGACCCTGCTTGAAAGCTTCCCGTGGCAACAGGCACGCGGTCGCCAACACGCAGTTTGGCAGGCTGCCCGTCCACGGATCGAAGTTCCGGATTCTCGATGATCCGTGTGGTGCTGTCGCTCAGAAGCGCGTTGAGAGTGGCACCGGGCAGGGTGACGCTGTAATCCGTCGCGAGATGTCCGAGTTGGCCTAGGGGGGACTTTGTGTTGGTGGTCGAAGAGCTGCTCGGCGGCGAATAGGAAAGCGTAGCTGTGCTGTCTGGTGTTATGCCCAGCTTATGTGTCCGGTCAATGCGTGCTTGGAGTACCTCCACTTGAATGACGACTTCGGGCTTGGCATTGTCCAAGTCATGCATGATTTTTGCCGCGAGCGCCAGTTTGTCCGGCGTATCTCGGATGACAATGGCGTTTTGCGAGTTGACTTGCTGGATGCGCTTGAGGTCGAGCAGTTGGCGCAGCCCTGTCACCAGCTCGGTAAGATCTTGTGGGAGTACAGCATTCGAGGGGTAGTAGGTTTGAATGACCTGTTCTTCATAGTCGCGACGCTTCTGCGCCTGATCGGGAATGACCATGATGACGTTCTCTGTGACCGGCTTCCAAAATGTTTTTGCTTCGAGAGAAATGATGTCGAGTGCTTGCTCGAAAGTGACGTTCGTCAGCTCCACGGAGATGCGCCGTCCCGGCAGATCGGGGTCGTAGATCACTGTCAAGCCTGCCAATTTTCCTACCGTGTCGAAGACCACCTTGGCGTCATTGGACATCCTTAGATTGATCGGCGCACTGGAGAGAGGTTTTACCTCCGGCGGTCCCTCCGCGAGTTCCGAGGCGCGGGGACCTTTGGGCGTTCGCTGTTCTTTCGTGGGAGGCCCGTCGATGAGCTCACGCGTCGCCTGAAACTCCTGCCAAGCCGCGGCGTCACTCGGATCGATCTCGAGGGCTCGTCGGAACTCATCTAAAGCAACTTGCAGTTTTCCTTGAACGCGGGAGACCTGCCCTCTTTGGATATGCAACTGGCATGCTTCCATTCGAAACCGGCTGGCTTGAATTTTGTATTCCGCATTGGCCGGACTGACCTTTAACGCCTTCTGGTAGTAGTCGAGCGCTGCGTCTGGGTCTTGAGGTGCCTGGTACGCGGCGCTCTGCTCTCGAGCCGGTCTCGATTTTGGACAACCACCGACGAAAAGAGCTGCTCCGATAAACAGCATTGACCATCGATTGCCATAAAAACGGCTGCCCGGCATTTCATTTGCCTCGAGTCCATTGTGCTTGCGGTGAAACTTTCCAGTTACGGGTGGTGCACAAACCGGGGATGACGGAATTCAAGGTCTCATCTCTACGGGGCGCCTGGCTTCCCGAAACGGTTGACCAGACTGTCCTGCGTCCCTTCCTGCTCTAGCAGTAAACACATTCCTACCGGCGTGCATTTGGAGTTCCTCTCAACGCTTGTGGAGAAATCGTCTTCAATCAATCAAGACGCAGGGATCCCTCGGAACGTTGTGCGCATTCCTGTAAGTCTTCCGTAAGGAGTGAACTTACAAGTGCCTTACAAGCGGGCGCGAGTGGAATGGAATAAGAAAAGAAACGGGGTTTTCTGAAAAAGGGCCCAATATGCGAACCAATCGCGAGCGATCAAAACTTACCAGCCGAATCCGTCTAGCGGACAGTAGTGCTCGCCGCCTACTGCACTCACGGCGCTCGCACCTGTCGCCGTTTGTTTGGCTCTGCAACATCATCCGCGCCTTTGGCGTTCAGAAAGTAGGGAATTGTTGAAAAGGATTCTGGCTTTCGAAGTTGAACTCGTGGGCTTTGCCTAGCGGCAGCCGCACCTCAATTAGCAAACCACCCTGAGCCATGTTCATGGCGCGAATGGTTCCGCCGTGAAGATGGACGGCGCGTTGTGCGATAGAAAGCCCCAGACCTGTGCCACCTGTTTCGCGATTCCGGGAATCCTCAACCCGGAAAAAGGCCTCGAAAATGTCGGTGAGATGAGCCGGTGGAACGCCTGGACCGCAGTCGCTTACGAAAAGGACAGCCTGCCAGGCGCCAGCAGAGAATTGTCTTGAAAGATCCAATTCCACAGCCGTGCCTTCCGGAGTGTAGCGTATGGCGTTTCGTATCAGATTCTCCAAGACGCTGTGCAATAGATGTTCATTCCCAAGGATCATGCAGGAGTCAGCCTGCAAAACTTTCACGCTTCGCCCGTTCTGCACTGCCTCCAAAGCCGCCTCATCGGCAGCCTGGTGGACCAGTTGGGCCAGGTCAATTTGCGATTTGTCGGGCAGGTCGGCCAAGGCCTCAAGGCGTGACAATCGCAAAAGGTTGCCGACCATGTCGTTAAGTTTCTCAGCCTCGAGTTCGATTCTTCGATGTGCACGAAGGGAAGAAAGGTCTGCGCCCTCCTTTGCAAGATCGAGTGCGACTCGGAGGCGCGCCAGCGGCGATCTGAGTTCGTGCGAAATATCACGCAAGAGGCGGCGTTGCGATTCCAACAGGGATTGCGTGCGTTCCGCCATGGCATTGAAATCGATTCCGAGGTCTCCCAGTTCATCGCTTCTTCGGCACACACTGGGTGCTATCCTGGCGCCCAGATTTCCTCCGGCCAGTGCGCGAGTGGCGGCGCGCAATTCGCCCACCGGTGAGCTTATATAGCGCGCAAGCCAAAAGCAGACAAAGCCACCTGCTCCGAGGACCGCGAGAATTCGAATGATTTGGGTACGAGGACGGGCATTTAAAACGGGCGGGACCGACAAATTGGGACTGATCGCCAGCGCATACACATACCGGCGGCCGCTTGGGCCAGCAACCCCAACCGCCGCTTCATGATTTTTTCTGTCATCCGCAAATTCCACCTTGCCGGACTGCCTGGCACGTCTGGCGAGTTCCTTGATTTCCGGTGAAGAAGGGTCCTCCCCCAGATCTTCCCCCTGATCGTTCAAGAGATGAACCTGAATGCGGAAGGGACCCGTTCCCTTCTTCTCATATTGTCTTAATGCCTCGGAACCTCGTTGTTCGAAAACCTCGACGATTCTCTCCGCTTGGGGAGGTAACAACGTGGCCAGGTCTTGGCGCCAGGGGCTGCCCTGCGACTGGTCCTCTGTTTTCGCGACGACGAACCCCAAGGTGACGCCAACCGCAATCATAGCGATCCAGAACCAGACAAAGATCTTCAGGTAAATGAATCGCATTTTAAGTTGTTAGGCTGAAGTTCTCCCTGCGGGATAGGCGCACATGTAACCCACGCCTCGGATCGCCTTAATCCTTTCCGAGCCGTCTGGAAACCGGCCAAGCTTCCGCCGCAGATGACTGATGTGCAGATCAATGCTCCGGTCCATGGGAGAAAAGAACCGGCCGAAAGCATCCTGAGCCAACTCGTCGCGGGACACCACTTGTCCCGCATTTTTCAAGAGCACGCGCAGGAGTTCAAACTCCGCGGTTGTGAGATGCAAAACGGAATCGGCGCACCGGACCGCACGGGCGGCAGGATCGAACAGCAAATCCGCATGTTTCACGGAATCGAATCTGTTTTTGCTCTGACTCGCAAGTCCTTGGGCCCTCCGAAGAACGGCATTGAGGCGCGCGGTAAGCTCTCGAGGATTGAATGGTTTGGCGAGGTAGTCATCTGCTCCCACCTCCAAGCCGAGAATGCGGTCAATCTCTTCTCCCTGAGCAGTCAGAATGAGAACGGGAATATTTGATTTTGCGCGGATCTGCTGAAGGAGGTCCAAACCCATGATGCCCGGCAACATAAGATCCAGGACCACAGCAAGATAGTTACCCGAGAAAATGCGCTCGAGCGCCTCACGGCCGTCGTGCACGGATTCGACTTCAAATCCGACTCGGCCGAGGTATTCATTCAAGAGATTACACAACGAAATATCATCATCGACGAGCAAGACGCGTTTCATTGGTTCAGTTCGTGACGCGACTAGAGCCGTGCCGGGACGTTTTGTGACGCTCGAGATCATAGGCTGAGTCCAATTGGAAAATAAGAGCTTTTAACGAACTTCCTACTGTCCCCCTTCACCCCTTGAAAAGTTCCTGTGCCCAGAGATGCTTTTTCCCTCCTAGGGGTTGTCCTTACAGAACTTTACGAATGGTGACGTATATTGACGGTCTTCCAGCCATCCTGCAGGTAAGGTCTGTCGTCTGACAGCAAGCAGCGCGTCTCTCATCACGGACGACGAAGCAAATACCAAATTGAGTTGCGATCGGGCCACGGGCGGGGCGTGCTCTTGTTTAAGGGACTACACGGGAAGGTGAACAGGCTTTGGAACATGATCGGATGCTTCGTTTTGCTAAACGTTGGTGGAGCGGTCTTTGCCAGAGGCGCAAGCGCTCAGGGAACCGCTGTGATTGAGCGGATCGATTTTGTGGGTAACCGGCGCATCCGGACAGACACCCTGCAGGCGCGAATATTTAGCCGGGTCGGCGACCCATATAACGAAGAGTCTTTGCGCAGGGATTTTCAAGCCCTCTGGAATACGCAATTGCTCGAGGACGTCAGGCTAATTGTGGAGCCATCGCCCACGAATCCCAATCGGAGGATCGTGGTTTTTGAGGTCAAGGAACGTCCCGTCATTCGGCGCATCCGCTATGAAGGCATTCATTCGATTTCGGAATCCGACATTCTGGATCGTTTCAAGGAGAAAAAAGTTGGCCTGACGGTGGAAAGCCAGTTCGACCCGACACGCATCAAGAAAGCCGACGTCGTGTTGCAGGAACTTCTCGGTGAGCACGGTCGGCAATTCGCAAAGGTCACTCCAGAGTATGAGCGTATCGCGTCCAGCAATGCGGTCATTCTTACATTTCGAATCGACGAAGGGCCCAAGGTCAAGGTCGGGAAAATATTATTCACCGGCAATCACGCCTTCAGCGATCGAAAACTAATTCGGGCCATGCGGCATGACCGGCCTTATTCCATCCCTTTGTACTTTACCGAGATCAACGTGCTCTCCAAGACGTACGACCACGAAAAGCTGATCGAAGATGTGGAAGTTGGAATCAGGGGGTTGTATCAGGACAACGGGTATTTCAAGGCGGTGATCCTTGATCCCGTTCTTCAAAACGTCGATTCCATGGGGAACCGGTATGGCATACCCCTCGCCGGCAAAGTTCCGGGCAAAGCGATCAATATCACGATCCCTATAGAAGAGGGTGATCGCTACACAATGGGGACTCTGAAGGTCGTCAGCTCCGATCCCGACAAATCTCTCTCTCTGAAGGCCGACGCGCTCAAAAACGCGTTTCCACTCAAGCAAGGCGATGTTTTTTCGGCCAGCAAGGTTCGCAAGGCGATCGAGGACTACAACAAAATCTACGGTCAATACGGGTTCATCGACTTTGTTCCGCAGCCGGACACCGAGATTGACGAGACGGCCAAGCGAATCAACATGACCATGCGATTCGACGAAGGCAAGCAATATTACGTGCGACGAATCGAATTCAGCGGGAACACGACGACGCGCGACAAGGTGATTCGCCGCGAATTGTTGATTGATGAAGGCCAGTTGTTCAACAAGCGGGCTTGGGAAATCAGCATCCTGCGTTTGAACCAACTCGACTACTTTGAGCGGATTGAGCCGGAGAAGGCAGTGGACATCAAGCGCAACACCAAACAAGGCACAGTGGATCTGAACCTGAAATTAAAAGAGAAAGGGAAGCAGTCGATTGGTCTCAATGGCGGTTTGAGCGGCCTCGCCGGCGGTTTTGTGGGCCTGACATATCAAACAAACAATTTTCTTGGGCTGGGCGAAACCCTTAGTCTCAGCGGACAGTTTGGAGAACGGCAAACGAATTTCCTTTTCGGCTTCACAGAGCCGTACATTTTCGATCGGCCCATCAACACTGGCTTCACCGCATTCTTCAACCGCTATCGCTACAACCAGCAACAGGAACTGTCAATACTAGAGAACCAGCAGGTAAGTATCAATCCGACGACGGCGCAGAACTACACGCAAAACTCCAAAGGCGCCACGGTGTTTCTAAGCTATCCCCTCAAGAAATTTTCCTTTGCCCGGTTAGGT